>Ga0233438_10001101_pt1 | contig 30915 bp, 25 predicted proteins | sample SI_123_September_FD_182720 | JGI IMG/M metagenome (GOLD analysis project Ga0233438, IMG submission 182720) | Seawater microbial communities from Saanich Inlet, British Columbia, Canada - SI_123_September2016_10_MG | ecosystem: Environmental > Aquatic > Marine > Inlet | place: Canada: British...
GTACTTTTTGTTACTTGACTAGACGTGTTATCTAATAACCATTGCTGTATACTACTGCCGCCGGTTTTAGGAATATGTACAAAGATACTATTATAGTCTTTGATAATTACAGCCATTATCTTCTTTTGCCATTATGAAATATATCTTGTTCTGTTACAATTCTAAAAAAGATACCTTTTTGTTTACAATAGGCTCTTGCTGCTTCCCATTTAGCTTGATTAACTATCCAAGCTGCTTGATTATGTCTACTACGACCTAGTTTTTCTTTTATTGTTTGATTTTCAGGTTTAACTTCAATAAGCTCAACACGTTGCTTACCGTTTTTATCAGCATAAGCAATAAAAAAGTCTGGTACATATACTGTGTGCTTACCTGTTAACGGATTTCTATAAGGAATTTTAATTGCTTCACTTGCCCATTTTGCAACACTTGGGTGTTCGTCACAGAATCTCATAAATGTAAACTCCCAACTACTGCGATAAGTTGGAGTTTTTGTCCCTACAAATTTGTCAGGGTTTTTAAGAGAATATTTTCCTTGTGCAAATCTTCCCATATCATCCTAGTATAAAATATTCCTCTGTTCTAGTTTTTCGTATTTTGATTCTACTTTAAACCCTAGAGTACTAATTTTTTCCCTGTCATAATTTAATACGTTTGCAACAATGTCACTTAATTGAACATTAGTTAATCCTTTGAGTGTATCAATTAGCTCAAAAACATTTATATTATCAATCTTTGCCTGTTGCAATAGTGCAGTTGATACAGAAATAGCACTTGATTTTTCAAACCCTCTATTTTCAAAATATCCAATTACCGCATCAACTTCTGAAGCAGGATATTCTATTCTATCAGTAAGGTACTTGTTAAAAAATTGTTTTACTTCAGCACCGCTGTCGGTTGATTCTTGAGTTGGTAAATTAGATGACATTATGTATTTCCTAAAGGATTTTTCTGTGCAGAAACAGTACTAGTATTTCCTTGTCCAGTTTCATTAAAGTTATTTACTATTTGATTTGCAAGTTGTACTATCTTTTGATTGCCATTTTCGATGGCACTGTCAACTTGAACTAATAATGAATTTTTTTCTGTAGTGTTAAGTGTGTCCCAAGTTGATAAGTCTGCGGATATTTCAGTTGTTGTACTAATAGCACCGATGGCTAATGATTTTTTAGCTAATGTTTCCTTTAGCTGAGGATTATCGTTTAACGTTTGTACTACTTCAACTGGCGGATATAATTTATTTTGTTTTTGAGTATTAATTGGTATTGCTTCAGTAGTTTGCGTTCCGTTGCCACCTGATTTTGGAAAACTAGTATTTGCAAGACCGCTTACGTTAGTTCCTGTTGCTGTTCTAATAGTTTGTCCTGCAACTTGAAAAGCTTCGTTACGTATACCTTCTTTAGTAAGATCTTTTGCATTTCTAACTGTGCGAGCTGCTGTAAGTAATGTACCTAAGTCTGCTTTTCCGCTTGCAATGTCACCTAAGACACTAGTTCCGCCTGCTAATATGCCAGCACTTCCAAATAAACTCGACGAGCTACCTGCCGAAATAGGACTAGGTGTATTATCGTAATGTACTGTTCCAAATCCTTTAGGTGAGTTACCTTCGTCAATAGGCCCGTCTGCATAAAATACACTTTCGTATGCAACAGTCATAGAATTTTGTACAGGATCAGCTCCAGCAGAATTTTCTAACGTATCGTGCTGCCAACTTTCAATTATCGGATTAACTAATGTTAATGTTAGATACTGATGTCGTGCCATCTGACTTATTTGAATACTTGTAAAAAACGGCTCGTATTGATTATTATCTAAACCAAAACGATCACCGTTTCTTGGAGAACCCATATATGTATTAAATCTATCATATGGTCTTGCTGACTGGTTAGGTGCGCCTGCGCCGTCTCTACTTCCGTATGTACCATCTGCAAAATGGTAGTTATAATATGCAGTCCATAATTGAGTAACAATACTATTGTTGTCATCGTGGAATACAATATTTACAGGAGCATAATCAATGCGTGTTTGTAAATTCTTTTTACGATTGTATTTGTTCTTAGTTTCAGTTTGTATATCAAACTTTGGCATAGTAACACTTTTAACTAACATATTAACTTCGTTACTATGACGCTGAACCCATCCAGGTAATATTTTGTTTACTACATTTTCATTTAAGTTAAGTGTTACGTGATATAGAAATTTTTGTTTAGGAGCAAGGCGAAAATTATCGTCAGTATACAATCTTGCCGCGTGTGTATAATCGGCCATATCCCCTTTGGGGCTAAGAGCGCCGTTAACTAAATTATCTAAGAATCCATTGAATATGTTTGCCATACTAATATTTATCCAATGTTATTAAGTGCGTATAAAATGAAAAAGGGGCAATTAAGCCCCTAATTCTGTTAGACTAGTTAACTAGATAAACTATTAACTTACGCCGGTAGTTGATGCAATAGCTGCAACACTTCTACCAATTGCTGTACCTACTCCGCCGCCTGATGCGCCTTGAGTTTGTATAGCATTGTCATATTTAATAGTAAGTGCAACTGTTACTGGTTCGTTAGCACTGTATGCTAATGAATTGTAGTTTGCACTTTCTAAATAACAACCGTATAATTCAAAAGTGTCTAGTGCTTCGGGTGCGTAGTTACCGTTACCACCGTCTAGAATTTCAATTCTAGTTACAAACTTATAGTCAATACCTGATGCTGCACTAGACTGTTCCATAAAGTCGAACTGTCTTTGTAGTTGTTCGCCAACTAGTTTTTGTACTGCACCTGTTGCATCGTCTCTTAAAGTTAATGTAATAGCTTCCCAGGTGTGTTTACCTGCAAGATAAACTCTTGAGTTATATACGTCAACAGTCATTGTCTCGAAGCTTACGTTAGGTCTAGTAACATCCTGTACCTGTTTAGTTAGTTCAGTAACTTCGCCTGTGCTAACACCAAAGTTCTCCAAACTCACTCTAAAGCGATATTGAAGTTTTGGCATAAGCAACCCTTGTGTAGAGTTGCTTGCGTCCGAAGCTAATGGAACTGTGATTTTTGATAATGATGAAATAGCCATTTACTTTGCTCCTAATTTGTTATATATATTTATCATTTTTACAAGCCTGCTATCTCACCAGTATTTTTAAGTCTGAGTGGAATGTAAACAAACTCAACAGCCTTAACTGGTTCTATGGCAATATCTAAGTATAGCTCGTTTCGATCAATACGTGCTGGAGTATTGTTGCTATTGTCACATACAACTAAGAAGTCATATAATGCTCTAGCACCAACTAACTCTAAACACAAGCTCTCTGCTGCCTGTTTGATCTGATCACGTGTGATCTTATCATTAGGTTCAAAGATGTAAGGTTTAGCTAACTTGTTCAATTGTGAACGTAAGTAGATAACCAAACGTGCTACATTGATCCTATCTAATGAACTTGCTGCTCTTGCACGAGTCTTTTGACCGTAGTTAACAAGACCTGCTCCATTGATAAATGTAATTGGGTTAACGTTTACACTGTAAAGTGTATCACGCTGTCCTTCGTTTAATGCAACTGAAGTAAATTCGCCTTCTGCATTAACAAAACCTGTTGCTGAAGCATTAGTAATGCCGCCTCTTCTTGTGCCTGCTGGTGCAAACCAAGGATAGCTAACTTGGTCACTTAATGCAATAGTACGTAGCATCATATGACTTGGTGGAACAACTACGTTGTTACCAGCATTATCGCTTGTAAAGCCCCAAGGGTAAAAAATACCTAGGTATTCGTCTCTACTAACAAGTCCGTCGTCATTGTCTTCAACTGCTAATTTAGTGTTCTGACCCCATTCGTTAAGTGTTGTAGCATCTGACGATAATCTAGCTGGAACATCACCTAATATAAATGCACTTAAACCTCTATCAAAGTTTAAGCTAATCATTTCACCAATTAGTTCTGGATAACCTGGAGTAGCCATTACATTAAAGATTCTTGATTCGTCATCTCTAATTTCTTGGTTACTATTCATACCAGCTTGTAATCCTTGTACAACAACTTTACGCTGTGCGTGGCGACCAAATGATCCGCTACCGTCTTCTTGGTTAGCTGATTCAGTAACCCAACGATGTGGATGATAACCACTCATTGCTTCGTCGTTGTTAAATCTACCGTTGTCAGCAGTAATGTCAATAGCATTACGTACAAATTTCTTAACGTTAAATCCGCTTCTACGTAAATTCCATAACAACATACCTTGTGGATATAGTGCTGGATCTGGAGCATCTGGATCTAAGTAATCACTTAGTAGTAAGTCTGCAATTGCGCCTTCTGTGCTTAACGCCCCTGCTGTTGACCAACGTGCATCTGCAAATAGTACACCATCTTCAGTAGTTTGGTCTGACTTATCAATCAAATCCCATACTGTAGTTGATGCATTATAACGATAAATTGTTGGATAGTTTTCTAAGTCTGCTGTACTAATCCAAAGATCGTTACCAGCTGGTCCTGTAGGCTCTGTAGCCGCAGTAGTAATTTTTGCTCCTGCGTGTACGTTTTGATAACCTTTCCAAGTAGTACCATCGTGTACCATCATATCAACTTCGTCAACTACTGAACTATACCATAATGTACCGTCTGCTGTTGTTGATGTTGGTGCTGTGGCTGAAGCAGTAAATGTTGAAAGTACTGTCCAGTTACTAATTACTGTTGCTGTAATGCCAATATCTGCAAGTGCGCCACCAGTGTCAGTAATTTTTATATCACCGCCTTTTGAGTGCGAAATAGTTACTCTGTTAGTTGCATCAATTGAAGCAACAACATTTGTAAATCCTGCACTATTGATTTTGTTTGCAATTTCTTCTGCATCTGCAACTGCGCCAGCTGCGATAATACTTATAGTTCTTGACGAGTATGTTGATACGCCTGCTGATGTTTCTGCAAGTGTAAGTCCATATGTGCCAGCACTAATTGAATTTGCTGTTACTGCTGTTGAAGTAACACTAGAAGCACCTGCTGTTGATCTACGGAATACTTTAAATTCTGCTAGTTCATCTGCTGCTTCAGTCCAGTTAGACTTTACATAAAGATCGCCTACTGCAAGATTGATCCCGCCGCCTGCTTTATCAAGTGCTAGTAATGCTTTTGCATTATCATCATAAATTGGTGCAGGAGTTAAATCCCATAATGCAGTGTCTGCATTCCAAACTTTAACTCTCCAACGTGCTCCGCTGTTTGGTTCTGTTGTTTTAACCCAAACACTGCCTGTTGGACGCGGTTTAGCTGATGCTGTTTTCCACTGTGGAACTGATGTATGAGGATCAATTACTAGTTCTGGAATAAAGTATGTGCCTGCAGTAATACCAACCTCAGCTAGTAGACCTGTTCCTTCTGCAATTACAATATTATCTGCGTTACTACCGTCATTAAAGATAACAAGCTGTCCGTCAATGTTTGCTGCTGTAACGCCTGCATTTGATAAGTTTGAAACATTATTGAATGCTGTAACAACTGCATCAACGTCTGTGCCACTTACTGCAACACTTTCGCCATCAACAGTAAATGTGTTTGCATTAGTAATTGTTGTTATTGCTCCACCTGTTACACTTGGTACTGAACCTGTCCAAGCAGTAGTTCCTACTTTAACCCAAGTACCTAAATAGTTTTTGTAATATATAGTGTATGCTGTAGTTTGTCCTGCAACAACTGCATAATCGCCAATTGCGCCAACTGATCCTTTTGGAGCACCACCGGATACTTTCGCTGCGTCAGTAATTACAGTTGGTGCTTTAACTCCGAATGCTTGTCCGCCAGTTGATGTTACGGCTGCGCCGTTCCATTCAAAAAGACCAAATGCTGTTGATGCAGTATCTACCCAATATGCACCATCTTCTGGAGCACCTGCTGGAGCATCTGCTGATGCTTGTAATTGTCCTAGGTCTACGTCTGCACGTACAACCCAAGCTCTGTTTGAAACGCCAAGTAATGAGTAAGCTGCTTGCAATCCGTATTCATTTAGCTCTCCTGCGTGAATAGCATTGTTACTTGCGTCAGTGTAAAAAATTGGATCTCCAAAAGTTTCTGTAAGGTCGCGCTGCGAAGTAAGCAAATAAGGTATACCTGCTTTAGCCTTTGTAGTACCTGGAGCAATACCTGTGCCAGCGCCATTAGTTTTATTTTCGGCGGAAGCAACAAATATCAGTGGAACCGTACCCGGTTCAGCTGGTGTGTAAAAACTTTCGTCTACTACGCTAACCTGTACGCCTGGTGATGTTAGTGCCATATTATTTCTCCTATTAATAGTGTGAGCATTCGTTACTATTATTTAGCCTATATAAAATAAAACACCGTAATAAACACCCATAAAAAGGGACCAAAAAGGTGAGGTAAATACAATATGCGACCATTATGTAAATGCGGGCACCGACCTGCAGCAATTAATTATAAAAAAGAGGGTAAAACCTACTATCGTACACTATGTGAAAGGTGTTTACGTAACGGTGTTGGACACGGAATTCCTAAGTGGAAACGCACCGGATATCAGAAAAAAGATAATTGTGAAAAATGTGGGTTCAAATCAAAGCATACTGAACAGTTTAATGTGTTTCATACAGATGGCGATTTAACTAATTGTAGACCTAGTAATTTAAAAACTATTTGTGCTAACTGTCAACGAGTACTTCAGAAAGAAGGTAGCCGCTGGAAGCAGGGAGATCTAGTCCCTGATTTTTAAATATTGTTTCCATTAGTATATGTACGTTTTTCTTTAGTCTTTGTAAATCACCATTATTGTCAATGGTGTAATTACACATCCATTGCTCGATACTCATCGAACTAGGATCCTCACTAGGTAAATGATCGCTTCTATCTACCCAAATAGCATAATCAAATATCTCTTCGTTTTGCATTGCAAAAAATTCACGCTTGTTACGCAAACCGCAATAGATATCGTGTTCGTCAAATAAGTTACGTCCTAAACGTGCTAGATCATCTTTACAATAGTTGTGTATCATATTATACCATTCAGTACGATGATTGTGCCTATCTGCATAGCACTCTTCCTCATTAGCGTACCCGTATTGATCTTTTAAATCATTAAAGATAAAAAGCTCTGAACAAAATTTGCTTGATGATTGAAATGTATATCCGTATGCTTCTAACATTTCGCATACAGTGTCTTTGCCGTGGCGGCCGTGACCAACAATTAATAGTTTTGGTAGCACAGAATACTCCTTAGTAAATATAATTTATATTATATACTAATTCTGTACAGTTGTCAAGATTTTTTTACCAGCGTTGGTCTTTTATTTTCTTAGAATGTTTTGTTGATCTAATGGAATTCATTATTCTAAGCAACTGATTTGCTTTAACATTGGAATTCCAACCGTTCTTTGTACCAAAAGTTTTTGAGTATTCACATTCCTCCGAAAACTTTGCTGCAACTATTTTTTCTAAACACTTTAAATCGTCTTCACTCAGTGACGATATTCCTTTTGGTTCCATTGTGAAATCTCCTATTATATGCTTGTTCAAAACCTTCTTCATAATCATATAACGGAGCCCCATTGCACCCGTTTACCCAAAGTCTTTTAAAGTAACTATCTGCTGATAACAATGCAGTATCATCACTTTCGGCAATGTGTCCTTTGACCATCCAAAACAGTCTATATGCTTCTTTGTGTGTCATACTGTATTTACAGTATATTTAGAGTTGGTGCGCTAACACCAGAGTATTTTAGCCTATTGTGAATCCGTAGCCTACACCACCAGCAACTTGCATTGTAAGTTCTAATTCAAGTTTTTCCATTTCAGCAGCAGCTTCTTGTTTAAGAGCATCGCCGTTAAGTGCTGATCCACCTTGTGGTCCTGCGATTGTAGCAAATTTACTACGTGCTTCGCCTAGCATATATTTACAACCAGCAAGTGTATAATCTTTAATCCATTGACTTGCTAGATAGTCTTTAAGTAATTCGCTATCAGGACGATGGTTATAAACATATAATAAAATAGTTTCGTTTGCTCTAGGACGTTGTAATAGTGTTAATTTTTTAGTTGTAGTATTCCATTTAAATTCAATGAATGATCCAAACATTCTACCTACTAGTTCTTGGTACTGACTAAACATATCGTATGTTGCTAGTCCACCTAAGTTAGAACTTGATAATAAGTATGCATTTGTGTATGCTAAACTGAAAGGGTCAAATAAACTTCCTCCACCATTTTCGCCACTATCATAAAGTTTTATATTTACAACATCTCCAGTAGTTAATCCTGTGTTAAACGTAATGGTTCTTGCATCATTATCAGTAGAATAATCTGTAGTAACTGTTCCATTAATTGTTACTACAATAGATTGTACTATTGCTAAATTATAATTTACGTTGAATACTTGCTGAGAGTCTGTTGAAATTAGCGTAGTTGAATAAATTGGGCCTCCTGATGCTGAAGTACTTGGACGTGATCCTATACTTCTACGAAATGACTTACGAACTTCTACTACTTCATTTGGTAATGTATACTCGTTTTGATCAGGTACAGTATCCATAAACAAATAGCTTTCTTCTACTGAGTTATCACTACGTTGTCTAAATTTACTAAGCGACTTAGTTAAAGCAGTTTCGTAATGTATAGGGTCTAGTTCAACATCAACCATACCTCCGCCTAAGAAAGCATTTACATAGTCAAATATTGCTTGTTTTTGTGTTTGTTCAACTGCCATTTAAGTTTTCTCCGTCATAGTATTTATCGTAGTTGCTATCGTTACGATAAATATGTATATGCCAAGATTAAGTTTATATAAACCAGAACGCGGAAAAGACTTTGAATTCTTAGACCGCCAAATTAATGAAATGTTCACTATAGGTGGGACAGACCTGTTTGTCCACAAATATACTGGAACAAATGATGGAACAACAGAAAAAGATCATACGCAAATACAGGATATGGTCTTTATGGAAAATCGAGATCGAAAATACGATAAAGACATTTACACTATTCGCGGAATATACAATGTACAAGACATTGATTTTGACCTAAGCCAATTTGGTTTGTTCTTAAGCAATGATACTTTGTTTATGACTGTGCATATTCAAAGCAGTGTAGAATCAATTGGGCGTAAACTTATGCCTGGTGATGTTATAGAACTTCCTCATTTAAAAGATGAATATGCAATGAATGATTTTAGTGTAGCACTAAAACGTTTTTATGTTATTGAAGATATTAATAGAGCCGCAGAAGGCTTTTCACCAACTTGGTATCCACACTTATATAGACTTAAATTAAAACAAATAGTAGATAGTCAAGAATACAAAGATATACTCGACTTACCAGCAAGTGAAGACTATCCTGAAGATGGAACATTACGTGATATATTAAGTACTTTTGAAGCAGAGATGCAAGTTAATAATGCAGTAGTGTCCGAAGCAGAAGCAAATACTCCTAAAAGTGGGTATGATGTCGATAGTAATTTTTATACATTAGCCGCAGACGAAGCTACAGGTAGAGCAAAATTACAGCAAGTTGATGCCGACGGTAGTACTATTACTGATAAAGCAACTCCTACATCGCACGGTTATAATGGTTTATTAATTGGTGACGAATTTGCCCCTAATGGTAGTAATTTTTCAAGTGGTATTAGTTTTCCATTAGGTAGTACAGAAGGTGATTACTTTTTACGTACAGACTTTTTACCGCAGCGTATGTTTCGATGGGACGGTAAGCGTTGGCTTAAGGTACACGATGTTAAGAGAGCTCCATTGAATAATGACACTCCAAATACATTACGTGGATCATTCGTTAATGACGTAAACACCTACTTGTATAATACTCCAATAGCAACTGACTTTATAAGATTAAATGTTGGTGCAACAGAACTTGAAACTGAAATTGCATATATGACTGCAAAATATATTCAATTAGAATTTACTGATAGCCTTGCACAGGACGGAAGGTTTGTATTAAACTATGACACTGCATCAAATACTAATATGCTATCATCGTATACAGGATCAGACGGCAGTACGCAATTTGTAAAAATTACGTTACCTGCAAATGCTGTTAAATACGAAGGACTATATACATTAACCTTACATAATACACGAACACAGCAGCGACAGTCGATATCGCAGGCGCTACGACCACAGGCGGATAATTAATGCAACATTTTTATGACGGACAAATAAGAAAATACCTTGTGCAAATTATGCGCTTAATGAGTAATTTTGGATATAAAACAGGTGACGGTACTGAAGTTAAGGTTCCAGTTATGTATGGCGATATTACTAGACAAGTAGGATCAATATTAAGAGACAATTCCGAAAACAAAATACCAAGTGCGCCGCGTATGGCAGTATATATTACTGCACTAGAAATAGATCGCGATAGAACTAGTGATTCTAGTTTTGTAGGTAAAAGACACGTTAGAGAACGTGCTTACGACGAAGCAGGAAATGAATACGAAGATTTTCAAGGACGTAATTACACAGTTGAACGTTTAATGCCAAGTCCCTATAAACTAACAGTGAATGTTGACATATGGACTACTAACACAACAATGAAACTACAGATTATGGAGCAAATATTAATGCTGTTTAATCCTAGTTTAGAAATACAAACTACAGACAATTACTTAGACTGGACTAGCTTGACAACTGTAATGTTAGATAGTATTAATTTTAGTAGTAGATCTATTCCTATAGGCACCGAAAGCGAAATTGATGTTGCTAGTTTAACATTTTCAACTCCTATATACATCAGCGCACCAGCTAAAATAAAACGCCTTGGTGTTATTACTGATATTGTTACTAGCATATTTGATGGTGACGGATACGTCGACTTCGAATCAATGTTAGAAGGTACTAATTTATTCAGTATCGGAGGATATTCTTCGTCTAGAGTAGAAGGTAACGATAATGTAGTAGATTCTGGAGTATTTCCAAATGATGGCAACGGTGAACTTGAAATATCTAGTCAAGTTACACGTTATTCAAAAGCTATAGTCGATAATCCGTTGCAAGAACGTATACTACTAATGAACGGTAATGCTTCGATACTTACAAATGGATTGCCAGGTGCTGAAAAATGGTCAACTTATATTGATGCACTTCCTGGAAAATATCAACCTGGTTTAAGTATTATCTATTTAAGAAAACCGGATATAAATGGATTAATTGCCGGAAGAATTACTCTTAATCCGTTAGACGAAACACAACTAGTTATTGATTTTGATAGAGATACGTTACCTAGCAATGATACTATACAAGGTCCTGCTAGAGACACAAATCAATATTCTAGTATTGATTATATAATTGATCCGTTACGTTATGATCCTCAATCAGATACTTCAAAAGCAGGTGTGCGTTTATTATTACTCGGTGCTATTGGTAGTACTACAAATACCGACGGAGCTGATGCTTGGAAGAATGCTGATAACACAGACTTTGTTGCAGGCGCAAATGATATAATTGAATATGACGGATCTAAATGGAATATTATATTTGATGCAAGTAAAGACTATTTGCCCTATAATGACACAACTATTACAAAACTATATACTACAAATCTTAACACAGGAGTACAATATTACTGGGACGGTGATCAGTGGTTACTAAGTGTTGACGGAGAGTATGCCAAAGGTGACTGGTCAATTAACTTATCTGGCTAATTACTAGTATGAGTAAGATAGTTTGTAGTGGTGCGCTTTTCTATGCACTAGACACAAAAAGATTTTTGTTTTTACACCGTGCTAATGGTAAAACTTCTGGTACTTGGGGACTTGTAGGTGGCGGTAACGAATTAGGTGAATCACCATTTGAAGGATTAACCCGTGAGATACAAGAAGAAGTTGGCGACTTACCTAAGTTTGTAAAAACTATACCTTTAGAAACATTTGTATCTAATGATGAAAAATTTAATTTTCATACATATCTTGTTGTTATAAAAAAAGAATTTTTGCCTAATCTAAATAACGAACACGACGGTTATGCTTGGACCAGTTTTAGTAAATGGCCAAAGACATTACATCAAGGACTGCGTAATACATTACAGAATAAAACTAATCTTAGTAAATTAGAAACTGTGTTTCAAGTAATAGATTTATTAGAGGAATAGATGACAGATAATATAAAACAAACAGACTACGGTTACGAAGTTGTTTGGACTGACAACGAACATTATTGTAGTAAAATATTAGTTTTTGAAGAAGAAGGCAAACAAACTCGATTACATTTCCACAAAAATCGACACAAAAGTTGGTTTGTAAATGCTGGGAAGTTTGAAGTACAATGGGTTGATTCTAAAGACGGTAAAGCATATTCTAAAGAACTTCCAGAAGGTAGTATTTTTGAAGTGCCTGCACTATTGCCTGTTACACTAAAGAGTTTAGCTGATAACAGTGCTATGGCAGAAACTAGTAATAGCAATGATTTAGAAGATTATTATAGGTTAAATTAATGTTAAAAATAAGCCAATCTAAAGAATTTAAAAAAGACTTTATACAATATAAAAAAGACATTGATCAAATTACTAATGAACGTGCTAAAGAAAAATGCAAAGATATTTTAAATAAACTATCTAACGAATATAGTTATATTGATGCTACACACGATGCAATTAATAAATCAATTGATCCTACTAAAATAAGAGAAAATGTAGAACGTAGTATTGAACTACGCCAAGAATTAAATAAAATAATTAAATATTCGAAAGATCTTTAACTGTAATTGATCCAAACATCGAAGAGTGACTTGTACATTGATAAACATATGTACCATTGCCGCTTTCAGGAATTCTCCAATACAATGTACCACTAGATTTGCCTTGAGCTGCGCTATTTGTACTTACAGTTCCAGTTGATGTAACGTGTACCAAATTACTAGTTAATGCTGTAAGAGTATTATCTTGTATTTCAAATGGATGTCCTGAAATATTATCTAAATCAAATGCTATAGTAGTTCCGCTTATAGCGTAGATAGTAGGATTGTTTCCGCTGTAATGACTAGGAAACGTGTATGCACTTGTTCCAACATTATCAACTCTCAGCATTGCAATAGCAGGTTCATATATTTTTCCTATATCTATACTTGCTGTAGTTACATCACTTAGCGCACTAAACGTAGTTACACCAGATGCTGGAGTAGTAAATGTAAATGTTCCACTACCATTGGTTGTTAATACTTGATTTAAAGATCCGTCAGTAATTCCTAGATCCGTTAATACTGCTGGTACTACTGGAGGTGTGTATGTAAACACTCCTGTCGAATCATTGTATGCAATAGCACCATTACCACTTGCTGAGCCTTCTGTTCCAACACTTAGGTCTGTAAGTGCAATTCCGCCGTCAGCAGCAGCAATAGTAATATTACCACTGCCTAGTAAACTAGTACCGTTTATTGTTTTAATATTTGTGGCACTTACTAAAGTTGCTTGTGCATCAGTAATTCCGTATCCTGCTAACGTAGTTGGAGTAGTTGTTAGATCAGCAAATGCCACACTAGTTAGATATGTACTCAAGTCAGGTGGAGTATAACGGAATACTCCTGTAGTATCATCGTATGATATAGCGCCATCGCCTGTGGCTGCAAGTTCGTTACCAACACTTAAACTTGCCAGTGTAAGTATACTAGGTTTGTTAGTAACGTTGCCCCAGTCTAAATAATATGTTCCGTCAAATCCGTCAAGTGTATCAGCATCTGTTCCGCCGCCACCAGTTGTAGCATCAGAACCTGGTGCCCATTTAGCACCGTCCCACTTTAAAACTTGTCCGGAAGTTGGCGCACTTGTTGTAGTGTCAACATCGCTTAAAAAGTCAATACTAAATGCACTCATATTAATTGTTACATCGTCTGAGTCTGTAGCAATAGCAGTTGCTATGTTTGTACCGCCTAATATACTTAATGTATCTGTTACAGCATTAGCTGTTGTTGATCCGTCATCACTTGTAATTGTAGCAAATAAGTTCTGTGTCGAACCTGTTGCAGGTGCATCTTCAAATGTAAAGTTGCCAGCACCGTCTGTAGTTAGGATTTGTGTCGAATTACCATCAGTAATTCCTAGGTCAGTTAGTGCAGCAGGTATTAAATTTGTTGTATCTGTTAAATTAGATAAGTCTGCAGGTATTAAATTTGTTGTATCTGTTAACTCTGATATGTCTGCTACAGAAGTAAGATCTGCTTGATTAGCAAGTTCTATCCAAGCGCCTGCGTGTGCATAGTATGCTTTACCTGTGCCGTGTACGTGTGCAAACATTCCGTGATTGTCTGTTGCACTTGGTAAATCTACAAGCTCAGCATATGCTATCCAGTTTATATCATCGTTTGTTAAAGATACTTTTGCAGAAAGTGTTGCTTCGCTTACATTGTTTAGATCTGCTCTTGCTATTTCAAAACCGGCTGCATCTTTACCGCTATATACTCTTAAACTATTAGTAACTTTGTTAAAGAATACTTCACCACTAGATCCTACGTTGCGATCTAAAAAATCAGTAGGTCTTGGTATAATTCTTATTCTATCTACAATCGGTGCTGATGACATATAACTTTCCTTAGTTTATGTATTTATCATTTCTATTTAATGCCTAGCAGTAGACAACATAAGTACTATTAAAGGAAACAGAATGACAGATTTAGAAATAATTGATAATTTTTTACCAGTGAATCAATTTAATAAAGTCCAACAAGACTTAATGTCTAATAAATTACCTTGGTTTGTTAACGATGATATCGTACATACAGATCTAGGAAATATTGCGTCTAATAAAAAACACAATTGGCAATTATTCCATCTTTTTTATTATAATCCCCTTATGCACTCTGAATATATTAGTGCTATTGAACCAATATTACAACATCTAAATCCATTAGTATTAATAAAAGCTAAAGCAAATACAAATTATGTTACTGAATCAATAGTTGAACACGGAATGCATATTGACATACAAAATCCTGAATTAAAAAGCATTTTGACTACAGGAATCTTTTATGTTAATAACAACGACGGTTATACGTTATTAGAAGACGGTACTAAAATTGAAAGCGTAGCAAATCGATTTGTAAGTTTTTCGGCAGAAACTAATCATAGCGGAACAAGTTGTACTAATACTAATCGAAGAGTTGTACTAAACTTAAACTATATTAAACAAACACAAAAGACTTAATAGGAGACTATATGCACATATGCATTGTTGGTACTGGAGCAAGCGGCTGGATTACAGCACACTTTCTTAAAAATAATCCAAAAATTAAAAAAATTACAATCATTGGTTCTGATAAAATTCCAACTATTGGAGTAGGCGAAGCAACTACTCACAGTTTTAGAGAGTTTTTATTAAATCGATGCAATTTAACAGAAGAAGAATATACAAAATTCTTAATAGATTCTGATGCATCTTTCAAATACGGTGTTAGTTACGAAGGATGGAGTAAGAAGAAATTTTTACACCCGTTTGCTATTGGACAACACTTAGGTTACCTATTAGGAAAAAAAGATCCTAATGACAATTATCACAAGTATGTAAGTCCAATACATAATGAAATTTATAATAATAAAGTATATCTTGGCACAGATAAACACGAATATTCTTTCCACTTTGATGCTAATAAGTTTATCAATGCAATGACGGAATTAGCTAAATTAGACGATAAGATAACACATATTGTCGATACTGTTGTCGAAAGCCAATACGACAATCTAAATAATGTTAGTTGTATTATTACAGATTCAAAGAAAAAAATAACTGCTGATTATTTTGTTAGTTGTATTGGATCTCAAGCATTTAATAAAACTATCTTTAATGAAGAATATATTTCATATGACGATATACTTTTAACAAACAAAGCAGTAGCGTGTCCGTTAGCATATTCTGATAGAGCAACTCAATCACACCCTTATACAGTAGCTAAAGCAATGCCTAACGGGTGGCGATGGATTACTCCTACATTATCAAGGGTAGGTACTGGTTATGTTTTTAGTGATAAACATATAAGCGTAGACGAAGCAACAAGTCAGTTGTTAGATGATATTGGAGATCGAGATCTTATAATTGATCCATTTGTAGTTGATTTTACTCCTAGGCGAGTTAAACAAGTTTTTAAATCAAATATTGCTACTATAGGAATGGCAGCTGGATTTTTAGAACCGTTAGACGCTCCAGGGCTTGCATTAACTTTAAGGTTTTTAACATTTTTAGAAGATGTATTAGATAATATAGAATCTAAAGATATACAAAAAATAAAGACAATGTTAAATCAAGAAGCAGTTATTGATTATAATTTCTTTTGTAGTTTTATTTTACATCAGTATAAAACTTGTAAACGTAGTGACACTGAGTTTTGGATAGATCAAAAAAATGTACAATTTGATCCTTATGATGAAATTTTACATCAAGTATTTGATCCTGCAATAACCAAAGCCAATACTCCTGTTTATCCGCAGTCTGTAAGAGAACCTTGGATGTTTTATAATAGTACTGCTGGCAAAGATATTAGATGGGAAGTAAAAATAGATGAAGACCTTACTGATATTACTGAAACAAAGTTTAATGAAAATTTATTGTTTACTCACAAAGAATTGCTCGATAAAATGGTTAAGCAATCTTTAAAATAATGTAATTAGTCTTCTTCAGCACCCCGGTATACTGATATATTAGGATCAACCCAAGGTTCAGCAACTTTTGCAGCTGGCTGATTCGATATTCCTTCGTGTTCTAAATCCCATTGCCGCGTATCTTCGTTCCAAACATAATACTCGTCATCGTTGTTAGGAGTAGGTGAAGGTGTCGGCGCTTCCCATTCTATAGTAGAAGAATTAAACGTCCAACTAGGATACGGCTTTGGCATAATAAATGCATCTAATTCACTATTGTATGTATGCCCAATACCGGCATAACAATTTCTAAAGTTTCCATTATAGCTAGTTTGTAGCCAAACACCTTTTAGTCCAATAGATTTGATATAGTGCTGCCCTATTGGTTCACTTTTAGGAAATTCTTCATTATAGATATCATTGTTATTAATAACAATAACGTCTATTACTTTATTTTTTTTAATTTTAACAAAATGTGCCATAGTCAACTTTACCTTTAGATGTTGTATCTTTTCTTTGCAATCTCATAACTTTTTCTAACATCGCCAGCGGACATTGCAGAATTATAAATTCTAACCTGTTTCATATATCCTGTAAAGAAAAAATTAGTACTTTCAGCTCCGATTAGAACGTCAGAACCATCTGCACCAGACCAAGTTCCTGATCCTACTTGTGCTCCGTCTAAATAAACAACTCCTGATCCGCCACTTCGTGTATAAGTAATTTGGTGCCAATTTCCGTCCCAAGCATTTGTTCCAGCAGCTACGTTACTATTGTAATTTCCATCTTGTACGCCAATTTGTGTATTTCCGTTATTCTTACCTATAAAGAAATCACCGCTTTTATTACCAGCAAGAGCTTGATAATTTGCGCTAGTGGATCCGGTATATTTGTATACAACACTAAATGTAAATCCATCAAGAAGTAATTCATCTGATATGCCAAATCTAGTTGCACAGTGTTCGTTATTACCATCAAATTGAACTGCTTGTTCGTTATCATTATACACTGGCCAATTTACAGCAGTTGCATCATTTCCGCCTACATAGTCTCTCCATTTATGATGATTGTTGTTTAGAAGATCTTGTATACTAGGTTCTGTACCATCGCAAACATCAATTCTAGGATCCCAGAATTGTTGCGAGGTTGATGTATTAGTTGAGTAAAATAAGTAACTTCTATGCATAGCATAAGTAGCACCGTCACGGTACACATAATCTCTACAGTTACCAATTTTAGTCCCGCTTGTATTATATATACCAGTCTGCGGATGATCGCTTCCGGTTTCACTTCGATAGGGCCAAGTATGTCCTACAAATAAAAACCATTCATTTGCACCACCTGGCCAACCGCCAGAGTAAAAATAAGGATTTGTTGTTCGGCCACCGCTTGTTCTAACGTCTACACCGTCATTGGATCGTGTACCCATATAAGTTGAACCGTTACCTACTACACTTCTTTTCATCCACATACTATGTCTAGTAAATCTAAAATAGTCAATGTTAACATTACTACTGTTCCATCCACCGTCCGCGTTACTAGTCGAATCGTTGCTCGGTGTGTCCCAAATAATTGCTGTATTTCCGTGAGGATCAGTTGACCAAATTCTTCTATTTTCTGCTGTTGAACCGTTTGCTCCCCAGCTAGTTTCGCCACCATTACCAAGGTTCCAGTTTTCTATAGGAAGAAGTGGGTCTCGCCAATCTCTTTGAAACATTCCTGAATCATATTCAGCTATAAGTGTTTCGGTATTTTCTTCTGTGGGAGTCCAGTGGGTTCCTTGATAAAATTCAACTGCGGATGTTTCTGAATTAAATCTTAAATCTCCTTGTGCTGCGCTTCGTTGTGCAACATTGCCAGAAGGTAAATTAATAAATCCTGAACTGTTAACTACTGTATTTTTTAAAGTTGCCATCTATTACCTCATTTATACCGGATATCTTATAATAACCACGCCGCTGCCTCCGCTGCCGCCTGCTTTTAGATATGTAGCAGTTCCACCGCCACCGCCGCCTCTGTTTGCCATTGCTGACTGTCCTGGTTCGCCGCTGCCGTGTTGTCCTGTGCCGCCACACGCACCTACGCCGCTACCACCTTGTCCTACTGGACCAGTGTTACTATAGTTAGGTAGTGGATATACTCCACCTCCGCCGCCGCCGGCGTAGTATCGTAATTGTCCTGATATCGAAGAAGCAATTCCTGGGCCACCATTGCGACCATAACTTTCTGATAAGAACCAATAATCTGTTCCGCCAGCGCCACCACCACCGCCGCCGGTATTTTGTTGACCGTCTGATTTGCTGCCGCCATCTGATCCTTGACCTGCTGTTCCTGCGCCACCAGTTGATCCGTTAGACCAATTTTGAGTTCCACCACCGCTGCCACCTGCGGCGCCACCTGCAGAATAGTTTCCGCCTCCGCCACCGCCTATAGCTGTTAAACCAAATGCACTTGAATTACCACCAGCGCCGCCTTGGCCTCCAGGAGATGAATTAGTTCCTGTGTTTGGTGCTCCGCCGCCGCCTACAACAATAGCATTATTTGCTACAGTACGAAATGAAGTACCTTGTAACAGTCCGCCTGCGCCACCACCACCACCGTGATGTCTGCCGCCTGCGCCACCACCAGCAACGATTAAGTATTCAACTTCTCCTGCACACACTACGTTAAAACTACCAGCGCCAGTAAAGGTAAATGTTTTGTATCCACCGTGTATCTTTACGTCTACTGCTCCAGTTGCTGTTGCTTTGCATTTCTTATCTATACAAATCCAGTTAGAGCCATTATATAATTCTACATCGTTTATATCAGTATTAAATCGCATATACCCGACTTGTGGATTAGGTGGTCGATCACCTGTTATTCCTCTTGGTAACGTAAGAGAACCTGTATCATTGATTGTTAATGTATCTAGTGTAGCCATTAGCTGCCAACCCTCCACTTAGTTGCATCGTATATTTGTTTAATTTCTATAGCACTTAGTTCTCTAGTATAAACTGCCATAAAATATATCCATCCTTGCCACCTTGTACCAGTATAACCAACTCCGTGTCGTATATCAGTAGTTGCATTTGCTGTAGTAGCATATCCGCCAGCGTCTGCTGATGTATATTGTGCTCCGTTTTTATACCAGTACGATCTATTCTTAATTTGATTTCTAGTACTGACTATAAATGCAGTTTCATTAACTGTACCTAAGAAGTTACCGTCGCTGCCTCTTCCAACATAAGGTGATCCATTAGGTCCGTTGGTTCCAAAGTAGTAACTAACACTTCCGCCTGGTTCGTGTGTCCAAGTTCCTGAGCCGCCATATGATTGATCGTGAAGGTTTCTACGTCCAGATAACGTTGTTGGCGTTAACCACATCATAATAGTTTGAGCTCTTGAAAAGTCCATAGTTCTTGCATTATAAGGAACTGTAAGGTTTGAACTACCGTCAAAATACAATCCGCCGCCATTTTTACCGTCTTTTCTTAAATATCCGTTTGAGAAAGAAGCGTGATTACTATTGCCACTTAAATCTCTAATTGTTCTGTTTCGCCACTTTTCGTCATTTAGACAAATGTGTTTACTCATATCAAATGCATATACTAGGCCTTCCTTAGAAGCACCATATAAATTATCAAGTTCTATTTGGCCGCCGTCTAATACTCCAACCTGTCCAACATCTCTTTTGTATCTTATAACTACAATACCACTTCCGCCAGCACCACCTGACGATGCTGAGCCGCCATTACGACCACTGCCGCCACCGCCTCCGCCTGTGTTTGGTTGTCCATTTTTTCCTGTAGGCTCTATTGCGCCATCATATATATCACTTGCACCAGCACCAGTGCCGTCGTTGGGGCGATCGCCGTAGCCACCGCCGCCTTTGCCGCCGTCACCTGGTTCGGCATTGCTCGAGCTACCGTGAACTCCACCGCCACCACCGCCTGAATACCAAACTTGAGCACCAGTTATTGCACTTGGTTTACCTATGCCGCCGTTGCCTGACTTAGCTGCTGTCCAATTTCCTCCAGGAGCTCCAGCACCGCCACCGCCTCCTGTTGGATATCCGTTTGTACTTGATCCTCGTCCTTGACCGCCATTAAATCCTTGGCCTGCTGTTCCTGCTGCGCCTGCTGGACTGTGTCCTTCACCGCCTCCTGAACCGCCAGATCCTGCATCGTATGTACTCCAAGATCCACCTTTTCCGCCGCCTATTGAAGTTAAACCAAGTGCGGTTGAGTTTCCGCCTCTGTTAGCTCTAGGCATTCCGCTATAGCTGCCTGGATTACGTTCTCCAGTTCCGCCAGCTCCTACTGAAATAGGATAGCTTCCTGGAGCTAGATCCATTTTTCCTGATAAGAAGCCGCCGCCTCCGCCGCCGCCTCCGACCCAAGCGCCACCACCACCGCCACCAGCAACGATCAAGTATTCAACTTCTCCAGCTTGTGTTACGTTTAAAGTTCCTGCGCCTTGTTCATTTGTAAATACGTGTACAGTATACGGAACTCCGTTTTCTACTATATTATAAGTTTTTTCTGCTCCGGAAGCCGATGCTTGTATACTACCATCTGTTTCTCGCCATTGACCGTTACTATAATACTCTAGTTGATTTAAAGTTGTATTGTATCTTACGTATCCTTCCACAGGACTTCCCGGGCGTTGAGCAGTTGTTCCCGAAGGAATAGTTATAAATCCCGTATCATCAATGTTAGTATTTTTTAGTTGTGCCATTACTTATTTCTTCAACTCATCTATCTCTAGTTTTAAACTTTTAATTGCTTCAATTAAATAAGCAGTTAGTTTTGTATATTTAATTCCAACAACATCATTGTTTGTATCACGAGTAACTAACTCCGGTAAAACTTCTTCGGTCCATTCAGCAATTAGTCCGCTTTCGTGTTCGTTATTATCTAATCTATCATAAGTTACGCCGCGTAAATTTAATATACTAGTTAACGCATCTTGGATTGGATTGATGTTTTCTTTAAGTGCAATACTTGAAGTTTCAACAATACTTACAGCAGTTACCTGACCACCAAAGCCAGCTCCGCCGGATACTACTAATGCTCCAGACGTAGTTGAACTAGAAGCAGTACTTGCAGAAGCTCTTAACTCAGCAGTAGTTAATCTGCCAGGGTTTGGTACAAAGTTTAGTCTGCTGCCATCTGCTACACTTAGTGTATCTTCTGTTCCAGTAGTACCATCGGACATAGTAATATAGTAAGTACTATTATCTGCTGCTGTTCTATTTGTAACTGTTAGTGAAGGTGCCGTCCAACTTAAAGTGCCGCTACCGTCTGTTTGTAAAACATTACTTGCTGCACCGTCATCTGCTGGAAATGTTAACGTATAGTTACCAGCAAGTGCTGCTGGGGCTTTAAGAAGAGCATAATTAGTATCGCCGTCTCCTAATCTAATACCGGCATTTGAACTGGTGTATAAATCTTTAGTAAATTCTGTAACACCTGTACCATCAGGTGCTAATACAATATTTGAATTAGATTCACGTGACGTAAATGTGTTTGTTGATGTAGAAAGACTTCCCAAAACCTGTCCACCTACTACTCCTGATGTAATTTTTCTTGGCATTGTTTCTTCCTTATGTAGTTGCTGTTTCTATACCGTAAACCATAACTGCTGTATTAGCCTGCGATGAACGTGCATAGATTTGTCTACTAGCATCAATTACTACACCAGTTCTTTCTAGAACACCGTTTGGTAGTATTTCTGTTTCGTATTCCAAATAGTCATCTGCTACTGGTAAAGTTGCGCCAGTTGGGTCTGTTTTAGCTATAGCTAATCTAACTGTAATGCTAGTTGAGTTTTTGTTGCATATACTTACCGTAGCTACACTAAACGTAGTCACCGGTACCAAATATATTGGTGTATATGTTGTAGCAGCTAAATCTGCTGATCCTAATATTCCGTTTGCCATTTTTTAATCTCCAATTTTAATTATCTCAGGAAGTAGTTGTATGCTAAAGGTAATCCTAATACTGTTCCATTAAACACTACATTTGCATTTATATTTATCGGACTTCCGCTTAGTGTTGTTATAGTGTCGGCTCCGATAAATATGTCACCTGCTGTTACGCTGTTAACATTCAATGTTGCACCACCACCGCCAATTTGTGACTCAATATATGCTTTAACTGCACGTTGTGTTGGTACTACCGAATCACTATTTGCAGTAAAGAACGGATCTGTACTAAATTCCGTAACACTTGCTGAGTTACCACCTAGTGTAACTTCTCCCAATGAAAGTTCTTGTAGTCCTGCAATGTTAAATGCATCAGCATTCAATGTTGCAACACCAGTTGATTGTTCAATAGTAAACAAGTCACCAACTCTAAAGTTACCATCTTGGTCTGTAGCAGTGTAGAACACTCTACCACCGTCAAAGTCGCTAGTTTCTTTTACTTGATTTGGTGCATTGACTGGTACGCCCGGATAGTTAGTGTCAGTAAATCCGCCTGTGCCAATATCTAAGAAATCGTGTCCTGTTAAACGCACTTGTGAGAACCTAATACGTAACTCTACAGGATCGCCATCTGGTAAATCATCATCTACTGTTATACTAGGCGATACCTGTAAGAAAGCGGTATAACTTCCATCGTTTGATCCTAAGAAACTTACTATATTAACTAGTTTATAGAACTCTCCTGGTAAGCTCGCAAATTCTACATTAGCGCCGTTTACTGGACGACTAGTTAATCTACGTACAGCAATAAATGCTCCAGCTTGCGGGAAGTTTGCATTACCGTTTGAGGTTACTGCATTTATTTCTGCTGTTGAACTTGTAAATCCTGTACCTCTATTATTGAATGTTGGATTTGCTAGAGCACCGTTACCAATTTGTGGTACTAGTACAACGTCATCAACATTGTTAGGATCTGTTATAGTTATTGTTGGCGCACTTGTATAGCCGCTTCCTGGTTCTGTTATTCTAATAGCAAAAATTTGTTCATTTGCTACACTTGCTCTACCTTTTGCAGGTGTATTAATTTTAGCATATTTTCCTGCTGTTCCTGCTCCTGGTAGTAACATTACAAATTTACCTTCTTGTGCAGGATTACCAAATGCTATTGCATTAAATCCACCTGTAGTAGCTGTTCCAGTTAATGTATATGACTGCCAATACAATCCATCGTGACTATATTGAACTTCGTCAGTATCATCACTTGAAATAACAAATGTACCCTGTCCGTATGCTATTTTACGTTCTGTAGCAGTTAGTGGAAGTGTAAGTGTGTTTTCGTACCAAGTAACACCGTCTAGTGAGTACATAATACCGTTTGTACCACCAAGTGCTACAAACTTACCATTACCCCATACAATATCTGTTACTGCTGCAAAACTTGCCGGAGCTGTTACGCCTGTCCAACTAATTCCATCTTCAGAATATGCTGCACTTGTAGTTCCGCTGTTAATAGCAACAAACTTACCTGCGCCGTATACCATTTCACCAAATCCATTTGCTGGAAGTGCTGTGCCAGTTACGCTCCAAGTTTGGCCACCATTGTCTGAATATGCAACATCTTGATCTGCGTCACTAATAACAACAAATCTTGCTGTAGCAGCAGCAACTTGACCAAATGCTATAGTATTTTCACCTGTTGCATTAAACGATCCTGGTAACGAACTAGTTGACCACGTATCTGCATCGCTTGAGTAAGCAACTGTGCCGTCGCCGTCTGCAATTAATACTACTGCACTGGGTTGGAATGTACTCGAGCCATCATCTTGTAAACCGTCTGCAATACTTGCCCAATTTCCGCTTGGTAAAGTAGGTAATACTTCTGAAGTCCAAGTTTCGCCATCAATACTTACTGCTCCATTTGTTCCAGCGCCAACTGCAAGGAATTTTCCTGCTTGTGCAGTTCCTGCAAGATCAAAATCTACAATAGCACCTGTTACACTGTTTACTGTTGTTACAGTTATTGTAATATCGTTAGCTGTAGTGGCTCCGCCAACGTTTGTTCCTACAATAGTTAACGTGTCAAGTCTTGCATAATCTGTACCTGCAGCATTAATAGTTACATAATATTTACTTCCGTTACGAGTAACATCAAAAGTTGCTCCAGAGCCGTTGCCACCTGTGTGACTTATTCCTGTATACTGTGCTGCTGTTTGAATCCATTCAACATCATACCAAGTAGTTGATGTTGGCATTGTAATACTATTGCTTGAATTAGTCGGAGCAGTAATTGAAACTCTTGGTTCAATTTGATATGTTGAAGAACTGTTAGGAGCAACAATAGGTGTTCCTGGAACTACGTGATCCCAGCCTGCAACACCATCTGATTCTCTTACAACTGTTGCTTCTTTAGTACCTGCATTGTATGTGTTAATAATTGCATACTGTCCTATACCAGCAGCACCTATAATATATACTTTCATACCCGGATATGCTGAACTTAATGAACCGTCAGTAGCACTTAGGAATAATCCTGTTGTACTACCACTTTGTGCAACGTTACTTGATATTACATACCCGCTACCGCCTAGTGCAATATCTGGGTTTGCATCTTGATCAACATAAGCATAGTTAAATGCTCCATCACGGAATTCATTTGCAACTACTACTTCATTAGACCCTGGGCCAAATATACTAAGTGTTGCCTCAGTGTAATCATTACCTGCGTGGGTATATTCAACTGATAACAGTTTTACATTATCTGTATTAACTTGTCCAATAGTTGCATTATACTGTGTGCGGTTGTCAACTACTGCTGTAACTGCTGTTTCGTCTGGATCAACTCCTGTTGCTACGGAACCAAAGTCACCATATGAGTTGTTACCGTTTGTTGCACGTACTCTACCACCTGTTTCTGCAAGATAGCCAATGTGTGAGTAATATGTAAACACTGATACAAGTTCTGCTCTACCATTGTTAAGAATGTGTGCGCCAATACCGTCACTTATAACCTGTGTAAAGTCATTTGACACCATTGAGTCATTGCCGCCATTGTGTAATGCTCCGTCAATTTTTTGTCCAGTTGCTGCATTACCAAATGTTGTAACACCTTGTATGTATGGTGAACGTGTAATAATCCAAGTACGGAAATCATCTGGGCCCCAACCTGGATCTAACGAGCAATATGCTCCTGCACTTACTTTACTATAATTAAATGCATTTTCTGGTAACAAGTCACCTTTTAATCCGTTAAGAGTACAGTTTCTTACACCTGTAGCATCTCTAAGGTAGAACATATCTTCTTCTTGCGATCCTGTTACACTGTTATTGTAGAAACGTGCAACATATCTTGAAGCATAATTTCCTGTCCACATCAAATCATATTTTAACGCATCGATATAGTAATCAACATCTCTAGCACAAAGAACTTCGTTATATGTATAACCGTTCCAAATGCTGCCGCTTGCTGCACCAGCAATTTGAACATCGATCCAGGCTGCAATTTCAGCTTTTATAAAGTCTCTATTACGCTCTAACTGTAGTTTTGCATAATATCTATTTTGGTCTTCAGTTGCACAAACAGCACCTTCATTAGTTGCTCCAAATATAACTGCATCAATAATTCTTGAACTTGCTGTTATTCTTGTAATAGCTGTTGAATCACCTGCAACGTTTGCTACTGCTTCAGTAGTTAGTGCATTTACTATAGCATCTCTAGTTATTGTTTTTTGCTTTCCAGTATAAACTTCGACAGCAGTTTTACGCAAGTATGCGTGTGCTGCTTTTAGTGTTCTGTAATTACTGTTTAACGCAAAGTCAAATCTAACAGCTTCTAGTATCTTACGGATATCTCTTATACATTTAATTTGAAGATATTTAACTTTTGTTATTCCAGATTGAGTTGAAGTTGCGCTTGGGAACACTGTATTTGAAGCGCCTAATCCACTGTTGCAACTTACTGTAATATCCTTAATATTAACTATATCGCCTGCTGATAATCCGTGAGTACTTGTAGTTACTATGGCATAACCAGTAACATTATCGTATACAAAATTAGTTACTGCTAATACTGTTCCGTTTGCTTTGGTAACTGTTCCTCCGCTAACATATGTATGAACTAAAGAATGTTTACCTACATATATGCGGAATTGAGTAGTCGTTAACGATGTACTGTCAACCGCCCAGTCAGTGTGCCAAGCAACAACATTTAAATCATCTACAACATTTTGAATAACAGTGTCTTCTGCTGCTACAAGTGCATTAGAAGCACTAATTAGTGCTGTTGTTGTATTAACGCCATTTGCTAGTGTTGGATTAACAAGCGTAGTTGTAGTGCCAACTGCATCCGGACCATTAGTAATAATGTCAACAATATCTTCAACATTGTTAGCAATTTCAGTAATACTACCTACATTACCTGTTTCTACTTGTAGTACTGCTGTCTGTTTAGGATTTGCAATATTTGTATTACCTGCTACACTTTGTGCTGTAGTTTTTAAATAGTTAATTGATGCAACACATTCTGTTTTTAGAGAAGCAGGAAGTTGATCATATGTTTCATCGTCGCCATCCCAATACGACAATCCGGCTATTACAGCCATTGAATTGCCGCCATATGTTAAGTCATAGATTAACGAATCAATAATAAATCCAGTATCACGTCGACTGTCAGTTTTTCCATATTTTAGTGTTGGATATTCTGTATCTAAGAACGCAATTACTTCTGCTTTTAAGAAGTCTTTGTTTGCTATAAGATTTTCTCTAGCATTTTCTAAAATTGAACTATAGCCTGTAGGATCTGTATAGTATCCTGCACTCATAGTTTTTAGTCCGTAGTCAATTTGATATTTCATCATATCAACTAGACTTTCTACAGCATTTTCTTGTGCGGTTATAGCGTATGGCCAGTTTTGATCTTGTGGCTCAGTATTACCAGTACTAGCAGTTACAGTTGTTCCTACAACAATGTCTCCAACTACTTCGGCAATTCTGTCAAACGTTGCTACGGTGTTTGGAGTATCTGTTGATGGTGTTGTTTTTCCAGCAGCAATAACCTTTGTCGAACGCAGTTCGTCACCTAGTATAGCACAATATGCCGGTACTCTAATTGGTAGAACTTCGTAATGTTCTCCTGTAGATACTTTAACTAGTGTTTGAGGTACATCACGAGCTGGAATTTCGCTAGTATCACCTGCTGTAATTGTATCTGTAATTATTTTAACTAAACTTTGTATTTTAGTATATACACCTGTTTCTGATACAAGCGTTGTGCTTGTAAATTGATCAACAATTGCTGTACTATCATCTGTAACATTTTGATAAATTGCGCTCGGTGCTTCATTTTTAAGAATTGCATCAACAACAGTTAGCATATAATTGTATGCTGCAACTGATTGTGCAGATTCTGCTGCTAAGCCTGCACCGCCGTATGGTTTATCTTCTGATGCAGCTGAAAATTCGCCATCTGCACTAAATCCATTTACAAACGAAAGTGCTGCTGCTCTTGATTTCAAGTTGCCGCCGTGGCTAATATCCCATATTAATCTATCAACAATATTTCCAACGTCACGTTTACACTTGTCTTCACCGTAAGTAAAATTATTCCAAATACCTGATCCACCTGCATTTGCAATTTGATAGTTAATCCAAGATCCAACTTCTTCTTGTATAAAGATTCTGTTTAATTCTAACAAATACTGTGCATTAGGATTCTTCGGTCCTTGCTCAATTTGTTCGCAAGCATAACGTATTGATTTAAATGGTCTATCAACACTACCACCTGATTCCGGAAACGGTCTATCAATACCGTGTTCTGACACATAATAAATGTCTTCAATAGTTTGTAAAAACTCCCAGTCAGGAATTCCTGATGCTCCTACTGTTAATACTTGCCCTTCTAAGCCAACTGGTAGTCTTGTTGGAGCACTACCGCTATAATAAACTAAGTCACCAGCTGTAGTAAGGACACTAGCTTCTGAACCAACTGCTAGAACACTCCAATATGAACCACTGTCTGCTAAGTCTGGACGTGAACCTTGCGCTCCGCCGCCTGCACCTAATAGTGTTTCTGTTGAATAATCATCGCCTTCTGAGATATGATATAAAGTACAATAGTAACTGTTGTCACCATAACGAACAACATCACCTTCGTAATATTCTTGGTCGTCTAACCACTCGCCTCTCCAACGGAATCCTTCATTTAGCAATTTCCAATATGTTGGGTTAGGTGGTTGCTGTCCTTCTTCGTGATCTAAAATACATAAGTAGGTAAACCCGCCTAAGCGTACAACTTCGCCTACTTTATAATGTTGATTAGCACTATCTTCATTCCAGTCGCCTATAAATCTAAAACCTTCTGAAAATAGATCCCAGTCAGTTGGCGATTCTGAAGTATATGCGCCGCCCGATGTATATGTTGTAAATGTTGTTGTATTTAAAGGTGCTGTTAGCTCTGCATCTGTGTACAAGTCAAACGTGTTTACACTAATTACATCTATATATAACGTTAGTCCGTTAATTTCGGTCATACCTACGACATCATCAATTACAATCTGTCTAGTATCTTGTAATCCGTGAGCTGCACTAGTTACTGTTGCTGTAGCATCTTGTGTTATGTTAGTAATTGCACCACTTTGCGGACCTGGAGTAATTACTGAATGATTAGTTCTTGCAATATATTGGTTTCCACCATATCGAACAACATCACCTGGTTGATAATCTCTGTAAGGGCTCCAGTCGTTTTCGTATTGAAACCCTTCTACAAATTGACTCCAATTTGCAGAATCTGTTCCTAAATCAGACGTGCTAGTATGTGCCGTAGTACAAATCCAAACGCCTGCTCCGTAACGTACTAAATCATTATATTTGTATCTTGTAGTTTTTGTCCACTCGCCTTTATATTCTAAACCTTGATTAAACGTGTCCCAATTTGAAATATCAGCTTCTAATCCATCTGCGGCAGTTGCAGTTGAAACGTGTAGTGTTTTACAAACATAAGTTGAGCCACCGTATTTTACAAAATCATTAATTCTGTATCTAGTAGATGTAGACCAGTCGCCTTGCCAGTCTAAACCTTCAGCATAAGCGTCCCATTTTGCAATGTCAACTTCTAAGCCATCTGTAGCGTCTATAGCAGTAGCAGCACTAGTATGCGAAGTATTTGCAATATAGAGTCTTGCGCCATAGCTAACTATGTCGTTAACGTAATATACAGTATCTACAGTCCACTCACCCTTCCAAGTTTGACCGTCACTTACTAAGTTCCATTTACTCGGAACAATGTTTAAATCTGCAAAGAAGTCTGTATCACTACTATGTCCTATTACACAAATATATGTTTTGCCACCAAAGGCAACTACATCATCTTGATAGTAGACATTTGATGCTGTCCAGTTACCTTTCCAAACAAATCTAATTCTACCTAGTTTAAATTCTGCCATTTTTTATTCCTACTTGCACGTTATGTATATTTATCATATTATGATCTCTTTGTTTTTTATTGCATTGTCTCGTCGAACGGTTTTAACATTAGCATTTGACTTACAATAGTTCCTGATACTGCTGTTTGTTGTGTTGTAATATTTCCTGCTCCGTCATCAGACTCAAAAGTTCCGTCAAATACAACATCTGCAGGTATAATAACATACTGTCCTGAGTTTGTATTAATTTCATTTTCATCAAGACCGCCTATTAATACTCTACCAGCTTGCAACTTATTAACTTCTAATGCTTCACCACCAACACTTAGTCTATCTGAGAGGAATGTTGCAATAGCCCTTTGAGTAGGAACAACATTATTTGAATCTGCACTAAATGTTCCGTCTGTTGAAAATTCATTAACTACAGCACCTGATCCACCTAGTCTGACTCCGCCTAGTGCTAGTTCACTTAGGCCATCTAAGTCAAAGAATTCAGCACTAATAGTAACAACTCCTGTTGCTTGTTGAACACTAAACAATTCACCAGTTCTAAAGTTACCATCTTGGTCTGTACTCACATAATAAACTCTTCCGCCGTTTGATTCGTAAACTTCGTTTTCAGGAGCAGCACTAAAGAATGCACCTCCTGAGTAAACTGTTGGATAGTTTGTTTGTACAAAGTTTCCAGTACCGATATCTAAGAAATCGTGACCACTAATTCTACACTGAGCATATTTTTCTCGTAATGTTACTTGTGTTCCGTGTTGCACAACGTATTCAACATCTAATCTTGGAGATATTTGAAACTGTACTAACTTAGTTTCGTTGCCAGTTCCATCATCGCCTAAATCTGTTACACTAACTCCACTAAATGTAGCAAGTGTACCTGGTTCCAATGCATTAGGATCTATTACACCTGCAATGCTAATCTGTACACCAGGTCCGGGTATGCTTTCTACACCCGAAACTGTAAGTACGTTACCAACAGGAATATCATCAGCAACCCCGTCTCCAATAATTGTAATTGTACTTGAAGTATTTCTATACCC
>Ga0233438_10001104_pt1 | contig 30892 bp, 14 predicted proteins | sample SI_123_September_FD_182720 | JGI IMG/M metagenome (GOLD analysis project Ga0233438, IMG submission 182720) | Seawater microbial communities from Saanich Inlet, British Columbia, Canada - SI_123_September2016_10_MG | ecosystem: Environmental > Aquatic > Marine > Inlet | place: Canada: British...
CCATTCTAACAACTCATGATAGCATTGCTGATCATGTGCGTCTTGACGTAGTTGATGATCTGGTTTGAGAACGCTCTCGTAAAAGATATAGAACGCATCTTTACGTTTCTCATGTTTCGTGGTGCTATTCCAATCCATGTGATACAAGCGTTATAGGGGACATTGTAGCATGATTACTCAATTTGATCAACCGATTCGATGTCGCAAACAGGAACTTCATGTTCTCCAGCGATAATGTACCAATGCATGATCTGTCCATGATACTCAGGATGAGCAGGATAGTTTGTAGTATACTCCCTCTCACCAGCATACATCAGTTCACTCTCTGGAATGTTATTATCTCGTAACATTGCTTGGAGTTGCATGTGCTGCAACTCTATCTGATCAGGAACTTTCATGTGGTTCGATGGACGCTTTGCTACCATAGCATAGGTGTCAACCCACTGTCAAGTCCTCGAACTGTTCCACTTTGTGAACATACACAAAGGTTTCTTTATGGGATCCATCAGGGTTTACAATAAACTCAATGTCAAACCATGAGTTATGTGTACAAATAGAAGTAATATAATCTGCTTCTTCATCTGTTAGAATATCAAGTTTATCTTTCTTTAACACATTGAGATACATTTGTGCTTTTTCATTTCTTCTTTCAACTGCAAAAACAAACTTATCCTGCTTATCAAATGTTTTGGTAACATTAAAAAATAATTTGTATGATAACGCATCTGTATCCAATTTAAACTTCAATACTCCATAACCATATTTTGTCACATACTTCGGAAATGCATTAATTTTCTTAAGGAAGTTTTGATCTGCATAACTATCAAAACTATAGTCATCATCATATACTGTACAACCATTGTACGTACCATCTGGTTTATATAACATACCAAGTAAGAAAGTCTTATTACTTAAAGTAACATTAGTATGTCTCTCAAATTTGGATCTTAGATCCATAAAACCTTCACAATCGATTGCTCGCGAGAATTTATTCCACACTGGAAGTAAAACAGGATATCTAATACCATGCTTCGCAAGAATTTCAATGATATCTCCATCATTATGCTCAATAAACAAATGTTTATTAAATTCATATTCAGGATCAGTCGCATGACCAAAGACATAATTAAAATACTTATTTAATTTAAGTTTAAGATCAATATCTAAATCAGGAAGATATGCAGGATCCATCAGAGACGTAAATCTCCTAGGCATTGTTTCTATAGTAGAAACTTTCTCTCTTGTAGTAAGACTGTATTTGTCAACAACAGTATATCTTTCGGAAAACATTATTCGTTAGTTAAAATAGTTTGACCTTCAACATTACACAGAGAATAGAAGATATAATTTTCTGGCGTTGTTGTTTCTGCTTGACTTGCTGGAAAACTTGCTTCTAAGAATTCGATAGTCATTTGCATATCATCAACTTCCATAAAAACATATTCCGATTGCTTCAATGCTGTCCACATATCCAGAGGCAGAATCGATTTATAAGTTTCATATGAAGCATTGATAGCATCAACATCAGTGCTATTATTCCACCCATAGGATCTCAGCATAACAACTGGTTTGCCTTTCATAAGAGCATAGTTCTCGATGAAGTTATCAAAATAATATACGTCGTAAGATGTGTTCATTTTAGTACGAGTTTCCAAGCAATTGTTTTACGCAGACCTAGAAATAATCTAGATGTTCCTTCTGCTCTATGAGGAATATTTCCTGAGAATAGGATTGCTGAGTTAGGAACAAACTCAGAGTAATGATACGTATCACCTGTTTTAAATACTGTCTTACCTTCCCACTCTTGATCCCAACTATCGTTAGCATAAAGAAGAAATGTTCTGCCTTGATCATTGTGCCAATCCTGGTGAAAATTACCAGAAGTGCCAAATGTATGACCATTACAGTAAACAGCAGTTAGTTCATACTTTTGATTAGTCTTTTCCTCAATGATATTTAGAAGATATTCAGTGAAGAAGAAGTCATCACCTAGATGCATCATCCAGAATGGTATCTTTCTCTCTGGATGTCCTGATGGATATGATCCATGACCATACTCCCATTTTGGTTGATTTAATTTTTCAAGTATCAATGCAAAATCTCTACGTGAGAAGAAATTATCATATCTTACAACATCATTCATTTTTGCAACCAGCATAAAAACACATCTCTACGTCCCGAAATAACTCTATTCACTCTATGGATATAATTACCAGGATATATTACTGCTTTACCTTTCTGTAATTTGACAGGTGTAGAACCATCAATAATCAATTCACCTCCTTTATACCCATCATTAAGAAAACATGTCATACTATAATCCGATTTAACACCACCACACATAGCAGCATCATAGTGGTCTCCATACATCCCACCAATACTATACTTAGTAAAATATATCTGAGATATTGCTGATATTTTAACAGGGAGATCTACTTGTGATATTATATCACGACAATAATTATTTAAATCAACATGTCCTGGTCCATCAAATACAGTTTGACACCGTTTATCTTCTCTAGGATTGCTAATTCTTCCGTCTTTAAATGTTAAGTGATTAAAATATAGATTAATGTATTCAAGTTGTTCATCATTTAATAAATCAGTTTCGTATATCATCCTTCCAATTCAGAATCATTAACATAATATCGATCCCAATCCTCAGGAATCTTATCTGGAACACCAAGAAGTTCCATCATTTTTTTCATATTATCGTTAATTTTTCTATTTACCAATTTGTGTTTACCTGCAAGTAAATACATTTGATCTTCTCTGCTCTTCATAAAATCAGATGATGCTTCAGAATCATGCTTAACCCATTGGTTAGCATCATTTACATCCATAAATGCAGGTGCATCAGTTACACCATCTTCCAACTTGCCATTTGGATATATTTTTAAGTAATAATTTGGATCTCTAGGCCACTTCAATTCATAGGTATATTTAAAGTATGCTAAACCAGATCCACCAAATCTTTCATCATTTGGTTTTACCATACTTTCTTTGCGAACCCATCTTCTCCAAGCAATCCACCTATCTCTTTCGCCTTCATATTCTTCTTCGATATCAGGAAGAACTCTCCAATCAGACAAGTTTAACATTTCAGTTTTTTGTCTTTTAATCTTGTACCACCTCTGCTCATAGAAAACAACTTCTTTGTCAACATCTCCAATAACTTTTTCGACTTCAAGATTTCGGATTTCAACACCAACCTCAAAAAACGTTATACATAGATCACAAAATTCTTGTGCCTGCGCTGAAGTAGCACCAGTGAAAGAATATGTTTTGTAATATGAAGTTTCTGTTTTAAAGTCGTATTGACGTTTCTGTCTTTGACAGAAATAAGTTCCATCATCAAAATACTGAAAGAAGTCAATTCTGTCGTTGTCATTGTGCCAGAAATCATCAACAGATTCTGTTAAAAATTTCTCTAATAAATCAGCATCTAACGCTGTTTTTTTACTATTACGATTACGATAATCGGTAGCAACAACGTCAATTTCGACATTAGGAGTTACAAATTTGTTGATAAAATCAACTTCGATAACAATCTTTCTTAGTTCCATGGGTTGTTAAGTGCTCTTGATGTACCATCCTGTTATAATGTATTTATCTTCAGTCAACACAGTATTGCCTTTATGTGAATGTGTAAACCCAGATGGCCAAATAACGACAGTTCCTGCAGTAGGTTTGATTCTTCTTCTCTGATACAAAAATTCAGTTTCTGCTTCACCATCAGGCATATCATTAAGATAAATCATCCATACTAATTCTCTTGGAGCATGTGCTAAGTCAGCATTTTCATGATGCCACAAATGATATCCACCTCCTGGAGGTGTTTTTTGAAACTTAATGTCAGTAGATACTAATCCAGTATGCTTTAGTGATTGATACTTATGAATATAATGTTTCACACAACTCTTCAATACAGAATTTGTCTTAGTAGATAAATCTCTATTAGAAAAATTCAACAAAAATGCATAATCTTTCCTATTTAAATCTCCACCATATTGCTGTGAAGAATTGAATGCTATCTCTGCATTTGGACTGTACTCTGTTGTTGCTGATGGGACCTCAATACAAGCAGTATCATAGACTGAATTTGCATATTCGATCAATTCTTCACACAATGGTCGTGGCATAAAATTTGGCCAGACACCAATAAAATCATCAAAGTCAGATTTGGTAATTCTATTGTCGAGCATTAATTCAAGAGGTCTATAATCTGGAACACTCGATTTTTGATTCATAATTAATACGCCTTGATGATATATTTAGTCTTGTGAAATGGGTTGATAATTGGGACTTGTCTCTGTGGTTGCATCTCAACATCAGGAGTTGGTCTCTTAAAACTACTAGAATATGTAAACGTCCCGTTTGTTAGATCACTAAAGACCTGACCCTGAGTGAACACTACCTGAAGTTTATCGGCAGCACCACCAGATCCATTAGCAGCAACTGCAGCTACTTGAATTATTCTATCAGAACCAATAGGATTCCAGAATGCAGTAGAGAGTACGTCCCCCGCACTATAACCAGAACCAGCACTTAGAATCTGATCAATACGTATTCTAGTATCATTTGCAGCAGCGCCTCCAGGAGAAGGCCATGCTTGATATGTAATTCTTAAACGCATACCAGATCCACTACCACCGATCATATCTTCATCTCTAGTTTCTTCGTCGGATGGATTAGTCCAAAAGGAGTCTCCAGCTTGTCTGTAAGACCACTCACCAACGCCTGCTGAGAAATATGCTCCGCCGCTGGGATCGCCAACGCCGCCACCACCTGGAGATTTTCCACCGGCAACAACGTATCTATTAGACCACCATAGATTAAAGGTTAATAATGCCCCATCGACGCCACCACCTAGACCAGATCCATATGGTGTCTGGTTGCTACCTTCACCATCAAAATTACCACCAGTAAAATCAGCATTTGGATTACCAACGGCATTTTCTGTAATTAAATGTGTATGAGTACGTGTTTGTGTTCCAGGAGCAGTATTTAAATACTGGTCGATCGCAAAAGTAGATGGTTGTGTATCAAATACACCACTCCAATATCTATTAGTATCACCATTAGGGGCAGTAGGGTTGGTCTGACGCCCACTACTGGGTCCACGATATTGAAGATTTGCAGATGCTAAAGCACTAAAAGGAGAGATCCACCATGTTTGAAATTGGATTGAATACTCAAGGTCATCACTCTCAGGACCAAATGCCGTCGAATCTCCATCAATAGTAGAGTTATATGGAAAATTAGTAGGGAATTGTTCAACCCAATCATCAAAATCAAAATCAGAACCATAATATCTTGTCAATTCTAACTGAAAATTAGCACCAAGAGTACTGCCAAAAAAGTTTTTCCATGCATCTCGAATTGCATCTGTATTTTCCTGTGAACTTGCGTTTTCAGGTGCTCTAGCATCATAATTATTAGGACCCCTTCCAGCAGCACCAAACATACTTCTACCCAATGGTTGATTCCATGGAATACTAGCTTCGCCCTCATTACCTTCTGTAACTGCAGAAATATAGGCATGATTATGTGTAGGAGCGGCAACAGTAATAGAAGACAGACCTCCAACTTGTGCTGTAACAAAACTATTAGGATTAATTTCAAAGATAACTTGATCAGTAAGTGTTTCCAATCCAGTTAGTCTAACTGTTCCAAGAGAGAAAAAATCACTATCTAAACTTCCTACAGCACCAGAAGGTCCTTGAACTTGATCCAAAGGATTTGATCCACGAGCACCAACCCTATTAAAATACCAATATCCACCTTCAGCACCAGGATCATTGATACCTTTTGAAGATCCTAGAGTAATTGGCACAAATGCCGAATTACCTCTGGTACTATCTACAATACCAATGCCACACAATTTTCTGTTTCTATAATCAGGAACGTTAAATTCATTAGTAGTCTCACCATACTCCCCAGCAAGAATAGTATACAATTCAAAGTAATCATTCTTATCTAATGAACGACCATCACATGGAACAAATCCAGGATATCTATCATTATTTCCACCATCTAAATCTCCATAAGTACCAACACCTTCTTTAAGAACAGGAAGAACTGTTCCAATTGGATACCCATCGAATTTTTTAGATTTTCTACTGTACCAAATAGCAGCATCAGTAGATGGGGGTGGAACTGTAGCATATGTTGTAACTTGCCAAATAAATTGATTTGGATCTCCTGTACCAAGTCTAATTGTTGTGGTTTCTGATGTATTAAGTTGTAATGCTGCTTGTACTACAATATAAAACGAAGAATTTACAAGAGGATCAAATGTTCTTGGACCTGCTACAGGAGGATCAAAATCAATAGAAATCAATGCAGGATATCCAGCAATACTTTCAATTGTGATTGGTCTATTAATGCCAGTAACAGTAACTGGAGCACTAGAAACAAAAGACTCAGGAATTTGATTATTTCTGTTTGCTGGTGGACTCCAATCAGCATCAGTATCTGGTCCAAGACTAGTTCTTACCTGCCATGCAGGAATCTGTCGATCACCAACCTTAATTTGCATGTTTAAGGGAGTATTAAACGAAGGTGATGATTGTAGATAAAGAGTTAATTTATCACCATTTCCTGCTGTTGTGGGGAATACTCCAACAGAATCATTATTTTTCTTAATACGAACTTTGGTAGAATTAGTAGAAACTAATACTACTGGAACCTGAATACCATCTGTCAATCCCTGAATTCCAAGAGCGGTTGCAGGTTGTTCGTCTGATGCCACAAGTGTATCTTCAATTGCATCATCTACATTAGTAAATGAGAATGAGTTGGGATTAGTTGAAGGATTTGAACCCGTTTCTACACTCCAAGTATCTCCATTGAGAGCATCTCCAATCGAAAGATTAGTTGTAACTGGAAATAAAGCATTATTTGAACTCAAAATTCTTAACTGTAAGTAATCACCATTATTCACAGTTCCATCATTACCGGTAAAAGTTGCTCCAGAAAGAACTTGAAATCCATCTGCGTTTGTTGAAGTATTACTTGTCGATGAAATTGCCCATTCACCACTGCCACTGGTATTAATACTAGCAGAAGAAATTAATCCCTGTAATCTAATGACCTCACTATAACAATATGTGTTTGTCGGTTGGTCTTCTAAATCTGTAAAATCTGGAAATGGTTCCGGTTCATTTGTTGGTTGTGATAGAGTTAAGATATCCCATCTTGCACTAGATGTACCAATAACAAGTGTCAATCTTGAAAACTGTGTCGTAAACTCAGAAGATTTTAACCTAACTCGAATTCTTGCACCATTTGTTACAGTTATAGCTCCACCACTTTGAATCCACCCCGTATCAAAACTTCCATTGCCATTATAATCAACACGCATCGCATAATTCTCGATGCCTCCACCAAGATTAGATCCAAGTACTACAGCTGCTTGAGTGTCGGGTGTTAATCCACTTAAAGAAGTAGATGGTGTGCCATCCGGTGGACGAAATACTATATCCGTAGTATACATCGTATCAAGATCTGCATCAATGATATCATTAAACGGAAATGGATCAGGAGTAAAATCTTCCGGAATGGTTGTAATCAACCAAAACTGCGTTAAATCACCAATAGTAATAGTTACAGTATTAGTGGTGTTCCACTGATTAGGTGCAATAAACCTAAACTGTACGTAATCACCTTCTGATACGTAAAGTGGTTGATCGTTAGGTGCAAACGAATATGTCATTCCTTTTAGTTATGATCCCAGTTCTATTATTTATTGACCCTAGATTTGTCTAACGTCCTCCCAATCATCATTCTTGTTAATATCAACCTTAATTGGGTAATCTGCCTTAATTTCTACAGGAATGTCAATATCATTAATCTGATACATCTCGGATAAAATTTCTGTTTCTGGTGTATAGACAGGATCTTGATCTTTTAACTTATCATCAGTTTCATCGACAATAAAATTATCTGGTGTTTGATCTATATTGACTATTGTTCTCGCAGTGTCTTCAGCAGTTCCACCAGTTCCTGCAGCTACTATAACAAAATCAATTTGATATGGTCCAAAATTATTCCAAGGAACTGTAATTGGAACACCTGTACCATTTGCTCTAGTATCACTAACAGTTCCACTAGCACCACCATTAATTTCTGCACTAGTTGCAGCAGTTCTATTGATTGTTGTTCCTGTTACAACAGTTCCATTCAGATATGTATATGTTGGAGTTATCTGAATACTAGTATTTGCATATTGTGATTCATATTCAATAGTGAAGTTAACACTATAATCTATGACTCCCGGAGCAGTAATACCAGCAGTTGGGTTTTGATATACAGTGATCTCAATACAAGTTTCTGGAGAGACGCCACCAGGTCCACTAGCAACAGCGCAATATGTTGTGGTGTCATTAGGACACACAACAGCAGAACTATTAGCATTTGTATTTGAAATGCCCCCTTGTGTCCATGAAACACTATTTCCATCACCACTTATGCTCCAAGAAAGAGTTGTACAATTGCCATTAATAATTGATGCTCCTTGACTAGATGTAATAGAAATAGTAGGAGGAATTAATACAGAAATAGTAATTTGTCTCGTGGTTGATCCAGCGGGACCGTTTGCATTTAAAATATATGTTGTATCTGATGTAGGATTAACTACTGCAGAATCTACAAAATCATTAAAAGAAGGTGTAATATTCAATACTCCCGGTGTAATAGATAAAGTGTTGACATCACCAAATACAATCCAACTCAATGTAACAGAAGATCCTGAAATAACTTCAATATTTGAGGTATTTCCATCAGCATCTTCTGCTGTAAAGTTAGCACTAGGGGGAAGATATACAATATGACCCTCAATATATCTCTCTCCAGAAGCACTAAGACTTAATACAATTTCAATACCAGCAGCAGCACAACGTGCTAAGAAATAATCATATGATGCTTGGACTGTTGCAAGCGTCATAGAACCTGAAATATCAACCCAGATAGAAACAATCGTTCCATATGGAAGAGAACCAAAATTACAAATAGCAAACCAATCAGATCTAGATGCTGCACTACCGTTATCGCGATTTACAGTAATTGGTCCATATGCATTAGCATCACCAGGAAAATTAGTGGCAATATCAATACCACCGCTGCCACCCGGATCTAGAATGTAGAAAGATCTATATGGAAATGCTGTTCTGAATCCTCTACGATTATTTACAGCACCACCAATAATTGGTGGATTTTGCCCCCATACGTTGTTTAAGTTTCCCAGATTATTATAATAACTACCTTGAGTTTCATCAATGACAGATACACAAGTGATAAGTTTTGCTGCTTCTACTGCTGTTATACTACTTGCTTTCACAATTAGAGGTGCTTCAGTTTGTGTAAAATTTGGTTTGATACGATATACTCCTGGTTCTGTTGGCATCGAATTGCCACCTACAGAATTTCCTTGAACTGCTGGTGCTGTACCAATTTGTCTTAGTTTAGTCCATTGTTGATTTGCATTTAAATCAACTAGTATAGGATAATCAGATTTAACTTCTACTTTGATATCGATATCATCAATTAAATACATCTCAGACAATACTTCTGTTTCTGGTGTTACGACTGGTGTTTGATCTTTTATTAAATCTTCACTCTCGGAAATGTTTAAATTATCAGGAGTATCATCAATATTGATTGGTATAGTAATTATTTTTTCTTGGAACGTTCCCAGTTTACCAGTTGCTTTAACTACGTATGTAACACTCAATGGTCCTCGATCATCATACGGTATTGTTGTAGTGTAAATATCCTCATTTTCTGTGCCAGTAAATTCGGCACTATCATTAACAGATAAATTAGCAGCAGATGCTGTAGTAGATCCAACAAAATCATACGTGTAAGTTGGTGTTACTGTGACAGACTCAGTAGCATATTTTGTAGTAATTTTAATATCACCCTGTTGACCATACAAAATATATGTTGGAGAATCAATTTCTAATGTTGGAGAATAATATACAGTTAACGTAATAGATGTATTTTCTGATTGACCACCGTTACCTTTGACATATCCAGTATATGTTGTTGTAACAGATGGACTAACAGTAGTATTACTGTTTAAATTTGTATTCGTGATACCACCAGATGTCCAAACTATCTCATTAGCATCTCCTGTATGACTCCATGAAAGATTTGTATTACCACCATTAAGAATAGATGTCTTAACAATAGTAAGTGTAAGTTCTGGTTTGATATAAACTGTAATTGTTGCTGTTGCTGTTGCTGCGGTAGTTCCCGTGGCTCCGGTTACTGTATATGTGTACGTTTTTGTAGAAGTTGGAGTAACCTGAGCAGTACTACTTGCTCCAGGATTATTAACATCAGTTAAAGTATAACTTACACCATTAGTGGAACTATATGTTAGAGTAGATTTTTCTCCTGATATAATTGCAGTAGGATTTGCACTAAGGCTTGCTGTAGGTTCGGGTGGCGGCGGTGGCGGCGGGGGTGGCGGGGGTGGTGGACAGAATCCTGAACCTCCCCAAACATGTTTAGATCCATTAAGAGCAGTCAGATCAGATCCACTTGCATTATCTTTAACAAGTGTGTTTACCGCAGAATACGAGAGATTATCACTTACCCACAGAGCAACGTAAAATTCAACCCCAGTAAAACCACCATACCATTCACCATATCTACCAAAATTGCTAAGATACATGCTGCTTACCGAACTTCGCTTTGAATCATTGCCATCAATAGAAGTTCCTTGTCCAGAAATCCAAAAATTCGCTAATGACACACAAGTGCCAGAAGCGCCATTTTTAAAATAATGCCCTCTTACATATCCCATGTTTAATCTTCGTATGGTATAGAATTTCCTTGACTATCAACTTCAGGCAAGGAATAATAATCACTACTAACCGAACTTCCCTGAACTGCTGGTGCTGTACCAATTTGTCTTACTTTAGTCCATTGTTGATTTGCATTTAAATCAACTAGTATAGGAAGATTTGATTTAACTTCTACCTGAATTTCAATATCATCAACATAATACATCTCAGATAATACTTCTGTTTCTGGTGTATAGACAGGATCTTGATCTTTAAATAGATCACTAGTCTCATCAATGTCTATATTATCTGGTGTTTTGTCAACATTAATTAAAACTGTAAACGCTTCGCTCGTTGATCCACCATTACCAGTAGCAGTAATAACATAACTTATGCTGAGTGGTCCTCTATCAGTGTAAACAATATTTGTATTATAAACTCCACCATAAGAAGAATTTGATCCAAATTCAGCAGAAGATGCTACATTTAAATTTGTAATAGGATCAGTGGTATTAGCAACAAAATCATAATTGTAAGTAGCAGACAATGTTACTGATGTATTTGCATAATCTCCTTCATATTCAATTGTTGCTTGCTGACCGTAATCAATTACTGCAGGATAATCTACAATTAAAGTTGGAGGGTAGTATACAATTAATTCTATAGATGTTTGTGGAGAAACACCACCAAGACCAGTAACATATCCAGTATAAGTTGTAGTAACAGATGGACTAAGAGATACACTACTGTTTAAATTTGTATTTGTGATACCACCAGCAACCCAATATAAAGCATCACCATCTCCAGTGACACTCCAAGAAAGATTTGTACTTCCATTAACAATAATAGATGGACTACTTAAAATGAGAATAAGTTCGGGTGGGATGTAGACTACAATAGATACCGTATCAGTATCGGTCAAACCACCATAACCAACAACAGTTAATGTATATGTTGTGTCATCACTAGGGAAAACATCGACAAAACTATCGGGAACAGTAACTGCATTAACACCATTATTAATACTACCAGTAAGAGAATTTGTAGATGTCCATGTTAATCTTGTGCTTTGCCCTGCAATAATAGGTGCGGGACTAATAGTAAAACTATCAATAGTTGGCGCACCTATATTCCATCTTACTCTAGCAGATCCATTACCAAAATTTTGTGATCCAGAGTTGTAATTAAAACTACAATAACTATTATCATAAGCAGATTGTCCACCACGACCACCAGCACCTCCTCTATTATTGTCAAGTCCAAAATTTCCTCCAGCGCCACCAGTAGCTCCACCTCCGCCGCCACCGCCGCCGCCGCCGTCAGTAGGGCACGCAGAACCGTTATTACCATTACTAATACTGCTTACATTTCCAGTGTTCATTCCTGTTCCCGTAGTGCCACCGGTAGCACTAACATTCCATGAAGCACCGCCACCGCCGCCGCCTCCACCTACAATAGCAACCCAACCATTTTTAGCGGAGTCGTAAATGCCGCTGGCACCTCCACCACCTCCACCACCACCGGAGCATCCAGAAGGACCAGAAGTGCCACCGTTTCCTCCACGAGCTACATTAGAACTTCCTCCTGTTCCAGCTCCACTACCAGCAACACATCCAAATCCAGCTGATCCTTGATTGCCCAATCTTATAGTAAATGTCCTCGCAACATAATCAGCAAAATAGAATGTCGCCCTTCTTCCAGCGCCACCAGGACCAGAAGCACCACCAGCATCAGTACCGCCATTTGTACCACTTGCAGCTGAGATATCTACACTAACATTAATAGCATAAGAAGGAATATTAACAGTAGTATCGTTGGAAAATGATTGATCATAATCAGTTATACTAGTGTCTATCTGTATAACATTTATTGAAACACATTTAGCATCACTAACTCCACCAGGTCCAGAAGCATAAACACAATATTGCTGTGAGTTTGTAGGAGCAACCGATGCAGATCCGTTAATAACTCCACTTCCAGTTGTAGGAGCAGGTGTGCCAGAAACCCAAACTATATTATTTGCACTTCCAGTTGTAGTCCAGTTTAAATTAACAGTTTGTCCTGCTGATATTGTTGATGTATTTGAGGTTAATGTAATTACTGGTCTAGTATTAACGGTAATAGTTACACTTGCTGTACGTGTTCCAGTAGCAGTTGTTGCTAAAAATGTATAAGTTGTTGTAGATGTGGGACTTACTGTTACGCTGCCAGATGTGCCAGGATTAGTAACACCAGTCATTGTAGTATTACTAATAGTAGTATTTGCAGTAGCAGACCACGTAAGTATTACAGATTCAGGAACTCCACCAGAAATAATTGTATTATCAGCATCATCCGAAGTAAGAGTTACTACTGGGAAATCATCTTCGACTGTAATTGTTACATTTGCGGTAGATGTCCCATTAACATTAGTTGCTGTATACGTATAAGTTGTTGTGGTTGTAGGGGCAGGAAAATATATGCCACTATTTCCCACACTAGGAATAGGATTACTTACATTTCCATTAGCATTAGCAGTAAAGGTATTAGCAGTGATAGCATCGCCATTAGTAGGGATAGAAGCAGAGTATGTAAGCCTCAGACTTTGACCTTTATAAATGCTAGTAATATTATTTGGTGGAGTGCTATAATCAGTTGCAGTTAGACTTACTGTTGGTGGTGCAGGAGGTACATATCCAGTCCAATCCATTGCAACACCATATGGTCCACCATTATTAACATGTTCAATCCGTATAGTATGTTCACCAGCAGTAATTGAGTTTGGTGTAGTTAAAGAAGTGTTAGTATTATAAGTGTTGAGTGAAAATTGAAGTACGTTATCAATGTATACATCAGCAGCATCATCTACAGCTGTAATAAATATTTGTTTTCCAGTATTATTAAAATTAATTTTCCATTCAATTGATCTAATAACAGTACTACCTTCAGGTTCATAACCACCTACGTTAGTATTGGTTAAAAAAGTAGTCCATAAGTTATTTGGATCAGACCCCTGACTTCCTACAATATTATCAAGTTGAGGAGATCTAGTGGTCCAATTACTATCTTCTGTAACAATTTGATCATCATAAGAAATTGTAATAAAAGAAATACCAGAACTAGAAGTTTGTAGAGTAGAAGCACTACGATGATATGAAGTGTTATAAAATCCAGCACCGCCAGCACCACCAAATCCACTACTATCATTACCAGATTGCCAAGCATATCCACCTTGACCAAACCCCGTCGTGCCACCAGGAAATCCCCCGCCAGCGCCACCACCGCCGCCATTAAATGCACCACCAGAATTCTGTCCAGCAGCACCATTAGATCCGCCACTAGTGTTAATATCAGAAGATGTCTGACCTGCGTCCTGAGCGCCGTTGGAAGAATAACAAATACACGCTCCGCCGCCACCGCCGCCAGCACCAGCTAATACAGTATTACCAATACGAATAGCAGTAGCTCCACCACCGCCGCCACCTCCACCAGCGTTGAATCCACCACTATCTGAGGAATTATTATTACCGCCACGTCCACCATTCCAATATCCACCGCCACCATTAGCGCCAGAATCTCCAAAACATCTAGATCCATTGCCACCCATCGTTAAGGTGAGTGTTGAACCTACAACTCCAGTTAAAGTTCCAGATATTTTTTGTCCTCTAGCACCAGCAGCACCACTGCGATTTACACGAGTGTTGGCAGGACCGCCCTGACCACCTTCACCGCCATGAATAATATATGTAACATTAGCAGCATCCGAAGGAATAGCATATGTAGTGCTAGAAGTAAATGTTTGAGTAGTTGTCATTTTAGATCTGCCTTACTTTTGTCCAATCATTATCTTGATTAATGTCAACTAATATAGGATAATCAGATTTAATCTCCACCGGAATATCTATATCATCGATTACATACATCTCGGATAAAATTTCTGTTTCCGGTGTATAGACAGGATCTTGATCTTTTAACTTTTCGTCAGTTTCATCGACAATAAAATTATCTGGTGTTTCATCAATAATAACAACAATAGGTTCTTCATCCACAAAAGAACCACCACTTCCTTCTCCACTTAATCTTACAATAATTGATCTAGGACCAAAATTATCCCATTGAGGAGAGTATGAAATAGTTCCATTTGCGGATGCATTAGTGCTACCAGTTTCTGCAGAACCCGCCGTTGTTAAAATAACAGTTTCTTTTAATACAGATGTTCCATCATTAGGACCAGCGATATATCCAGAATTAAAAAATTCAAGTTTTAAACTTGTGTTAGCATATTTTGTTTTATATTTAACATTAAAAGAACCAGAACCATAATTAATTTGAGAAGGTACAGTGAATTCTTCAATAATTGGTGCTGAAATTACAACTATTGTTACTGATGCTTCTGGATTAAATGAAACCAAATCAGAATTTGATGTATTGTATCCTTCAGCTGTATATGTTGTTGTGACTGTAGGAGTAACAGTAGAATTACTTTCTAAATTACCATTAGTAATGTCGCCATTCGTTGGCCATCTAATAGCATCAGCATCACCATCTGTTCTCCAACTTAATATAGCATTTGGAGCTGTTGGTGTACATAGATATCTATTACTGGTAAGATAAACTTGAGGAAAAATAGTTTCAATTAATTCGATTCTTCCTGCTGTTCCATTAGCACACCCACCAGTAGTTCCACCTCTAGTTCCTGCGGCACCAATAACTGCCGGTGCAAATGTTCCAGGAGTATAATCTGTTGTTGCTTCAAATGTTTCATAAGATATATTACCATAAGCAACAGCAGATCCTCCGCCACCTCTGCCCGTAGCACCTGGTTTAAGACCCGTAGTTGAAATAGTAAAACAACGAATATAACCATTACCGCCACCACTAGTTTGAAACCAGAGACTTATTCCACCAGAACTTTTATAACGAGAACCCATATACGAATAGGGTGCTCCGCTAGTACCACCACCAGCAGCTTGATTACAAACACCACTAACAGAAAAAGTCCAACTACTATTTACGTAAGGACTAGTAAATGACAAATTATAATGTTTTCCATTTGTTGGACAGAATCCAGATAATCCATCAGCAGCACCCGGATTTGCATAACCTAGACTAATATCAGAAGTAGAACCAGATTGACTAAAATTATGTACGTTATTTATGTTATCAAAAACGTGATATGAAGATGAAGTATATGTATTATATCCACTAGATCCATTTCCACCGTCTCGTTTAACACCACCAATATATGCACCAATGCCACCAGTGGGCAACGATCCACGATTTCCATTTGCAGAAGATACAGAAGTTCCAGCACCAGACCAAGCAAATCCTTCTGTAGCTACTCCTCCCTGTCCACCAGCATTTTTTGCAGTAACTCCTCCACCAACACCTCCGGTTAAAGTAAATCCTAAAAAACTAGTTTCTCCGCCACTAGTTCCCGCTGTTCTAGTTAATGTAGTATTACCTTGAATATTTTCTCCTCCGCCACTAGCACCATACATCTTAAAAGATAAACTATAGATATAAGGATCTATAGTATAACCACTAGTAGAGGAAGTAGAAGTAATAGTAGATGTGCGTGGCATTTTTAAAATTTAATGATGTATTCTACAAGAATAAATGGAGTGACCAAATCATTTAGTGTTACTTGATCTGAAACATCTACATCAATTGTTGCGGCAACACTAGACATGTCAATTTCTTGCTGAGGATGTGAATATGTAAAATTTGAATTATAACTGTTTGGAGTTGTGATATTATGTTTATGAGATGATACTGTCTCCCATTGTCTACTAAATCCAAACTGATGACCAGCTCCACTATTTGCTATTTTCTGTGCATAATCTTTACCACCAAAGAAAGATGTCGCATGATTATCACTATGATTTAAATACACAGTATTAGTAGTATTATGTGCATGTCCCTGGAAGTTATCAATATTCAATGTAGTTTCTGAAGTTTCGCGTTCTACATTATATCTCGGATTACCAAGCATATTAACAGTTCCACTTGCAGCAAGTTGCATATTTCCACTATATTGTGCTGTAATCGTATTTCCAAAATTAGATGTTACTTCAATTTGAGGACCAACTCTGTTCGTAACTACATTGGATGTACCTCCGGTATCAACAAAATCATTATTATACAAACCAGTTCCTCTACCACCAATAATAACTTTAGATCCTAAATCTGGTAATTGAAATTGCCCCAACTCATTGATACTAGGATCCGCTGCTCTAATATTAGCACCATCTCTAGCAAATCTAGTTTCTTCACCAACTCCCAAAATTTGTGCAAGATTATAATAATCCTTAGCATTTAAAATACTTCCATCACATCTAAGATATCCAGCAGGAATTTGTGCTTTAAATTGTGAAGATGTTGGACTATTAGTGGATCCTAAACTAGGAGAAGAATGCACTAAAATTTGTCCTGTACACCCTCCATATCTTGCTCTCTCGTTTGTATAATTTGCCATTTTAGTATGCCCTGATGATGTATACGCAAGTTAATGTTGGTTGTGCTGTATTCATATTAATTTGTAAAGAACCAGCGTTGCTAGCATTATCAAGAGTAGCATTAGGAACATTCAAAGAAGAATTCAATCTAGGTTGAGGTTTCAAACTATTTTGATCAAAAACGACCTGAAATGGGTCATGTACGTGTGCCTGTATAGCGTCATCCAAGAAATCAGATCCTTCATTACTCACAAACGTTCCATATGCACCCGCTGATAGTTGATCGGGATAATAATTTCTAAATCCATCAGGAATAGTAAAAACTTCACCAAAAAGACCATATGGAATCTCATCATCTTGTGAAAGAATAGGTCTACCGGTAGATGGTGTTGATGGTAATGGTTGCCATTCTCCCCATACTGCAAGCGGACTATCCGAAAGATTACCAGCTGACAAGTTAATTGGAGGATTTTCTGAGTTAATTCTACCAACCATCCTTCCAGGACTGCCTCCACCAAAACCACTATACCCTTCTGAAACAACTTCAGCTAAAGAACCGTTATCAACCAATTCTGTATCTTCTCTATACCATTCCAAACCAATTCTAACGGTATCAACACTATCACCAAAAAGGTCGAGAATATCACTAGTCTCATCATATGCTGCATAATTAACGGTCATTGTTATATTATCATATGGTATAACACCTAGACCGGGACGTTGTGATGTAGGACTTCCAATAGTTTCATATGTTCCGGGGTGTTGATGATTTCTGATATGTTGATGTCCTAGTTTTCGTCCACCAATAAAAATTGATCTTTCTCCCTGTCCAGGAACTGCTTCATTTCCACTAATTGCTCCAACGTAATCATTTCTATCATTAAGTGTAAAAACAACATCTGTAGTTACATCGTTAAAAACCGTATTAATACCATTATCTGTATTTTCACCAATAAATGGTTCAATTAATGGTCTGGCGCTAGTATCAGTATCAATAACATTTCCCGTTCCGCCAGCACCAGCTGGTGCAAAATATGATCCTTCGATATCAACTAAAGCTCTTCCACCAAGAAGATCAGGAAGTTTAAATTCTCCACTATAATTTGGAAATCCCCCTCCCAAATTTGAAGTTCCCTCATTGTAAGTATCACCAATTGCTTGTACAAGCAAAGGATAATCTCTTGCGTCTGGTTGACTTCCATCGCAAATAATCCACCCATCCGGAATTCCGGATAGAGGACCACTCCAAGGGATGATGCTGCCTATAACGGCAGCTTTCATCTGTCTAACTGATTGATAGAAACTCATCTCTTATACGTCCATTAGATACCAACCCTTAAGGGAAGTTGGAGCACCTGGTCCACCAGCAGCTGATGTAGTTCCCGCATAAACTAATCCAAACGAAGCACGAGGTGTCTGAACAACCAATTCGCCTGCATCATAATTAGCAAGTTCACTAGGCGAAATTCCAGTTAACATTGCGGTGCCAGTATTAGAGGTTTCTCCCTGAATACCGTTGCCGTTATCTGCTCTAACAACCATTGATATGTTATAAGTTAATGCCCCACCTATATCTATAATACGAACCATATCGCCCATCAAAGGATTGGGAGGAAGTTTAACAAGTGTATTTCCAGTGCAATTAATAAAGTAATTGACATTTGCATCACACTCAACTACACTGCTAGCAGTATAAACCCACTTACGACCACCAGTTTGTGAGAAGTAATCACTAATACCAGCAACAGTGACAGCACCATCATTTGCAACATCAAAAATTGTAGTTCCATTGGAGTTAACTGTTAGATCACCACCATTAACTGTTAGATCACCACCAACTATAACAGGACCACCAAATTCAGATGTTCCAGTTCCTAGAGCACTTAACTTACCATAGGTAGTGAAGTCTCCAGAAGAGTTATTAAATATCAGTCTTGGTTCAGATAGATCTGCAACACCTGTAATATCAGTGCCATAGAACTCCAGATCTCCTGTACTATAGATGCTTCCCGTTGCTGTATCAACTTGGAAAGTAACAGCTTCAACAACACCATCTCTACCACCATTTGAAAGAGTTAAGAACTCTGTATTACCTTGAGGAGTCAACTTAAATAGTTGACTATCAGAGTAAGGTGGTGTGGCAGCAGGATTACCCTTGACTGCAGCAAAAGTAGATCCTCTAAGTGTGATCGTATTATTTGTGGTTAAAGATCCTTGGGTAATAGTATTACCAGTACCAGAATCAACAGTGAACTTATTAAATCCAACTCCAGCAAAAATATCACCGAAGATGTAAGTATCACCAGTTGTAGATTCAACTTTAAATACATCAGCAGCAGGATTGCCACCATCATTAACAATCAAAGATTGTGGTGATGTAGAGATCAATTCAACAATCGATACAAATTCTGAACTTGATAATCTGATATAATCAAGTAGAGAAATTGTTCCACCAAATTCAGCAACACCAATATTAACATCACCAGTAGCAGCGCCAATACCAGTTAATGGATCATCTAGTTCGCCATTATCATCAAGATCAGAACCTGTAATATAAGAAGCATTTCCTTGCTTAGTAAACTTAGCAATAACACAACCGTCTGGGTGGTCTGTATATGTTCCAGTACCTTCAGCACCTCTACTAACAATTAATCGATATCCGTTAGGATCAGATGGATTAGCAATGTTTGCAATACCAATAATACGAAGAATTTCACTTTTTGCTTCGTCTCTCAATCCAGTAATGACATTAGCACCAGTACCGATTGAATCAGGAGATGCCGTATTTGCTCTATCAAGGAAGAGAAGATCACCAACTTGGAAATCTCCAACAACAGGTTGAGAAATTGGCAAATAATAACTCGTGCCAGCAGAATTGGTTCCATTAACTTGGAAGGTAAGGTCTCCACCACCACCGCCACCTAATTGAGAATCGGTAATAGTTAGAATTTCATTATCAGCATATCCTTCACCAGGACTTTCAATACTAAGATCAATAGTATAGTCAAATCTGACAATAATTGTAAATGTAGCACCTGATCCAGCACCAGAACTAGTTGCAGAAAGGAAAGAATATGTTCCAGGTGTTCTGTTATTAGCACCATTGTTAGTAATCGTATCAATAGAAGCAATCTGACCACCAGCAACCAAGAATGATGTTGAACCCCATTGAGATACACCAGCGGTATCGATAACTTTTCCAGTTGTCTCATACTTATAGAAGTCAATATTTGGATTTTCGACACCACCAATTAAGTGCGGAACTATGGTAGTTCCAAACTTACCTCTACCAACTTTAATAATACCAGCATTTAGACCACCGTCTAGTCTGATGTTACCCTCGACAATTGTAGAAGCAAGAACGTTCAGGGTGTTTCTGATGAATGTAGTACCACCAGTAGAACCTAATGTAAACGTAGTTGCATTTGTTGCAAGGTTGACAGTGTTAGTCTGATCTCCATCGAAGAGATTAACAACTCTTGTTTGAGCGTATAGTCTAGCTTCGCTAGTTCCTGCACCCCATCCAGTACCAATCTCAAGGTTTCCAGCAACACCAGTGTAGAATGTGCCAATCTTAGTATAAGATGTAGCATCTGCTTGAGTTGCCCATGCACCACCAAGTGTAATCTTACACTCAGATGTAGCATTGTTGCTTACAGTAGCAATATCAACAGTTGCATCATCAGTATTCCTGTGAATTTTAAGAGTACCAGTTTGAGTTGCCTCGCCAACTAGAATTGTCTGTCTAGTGGTAGAGTTACCAATTGCAATGCTTTGATCAACCGTTTGGTTGTTCATAAGGTTCAGAATCTGACCATCACCGGCAAAATTCAGAATCTGTGCATTAGAATTAATAAAATTGAATGCATTGTTAGTGGTAGTAATATCTCCACCATTAACTTCAATATCTGCTTGGAAGTTAGCGTCATCCGAGAATCTAGAATCACCAATAACAACGAAGTTTCTATCTAAGTTATTAATAGGATTAACAGTATCATTAACAGCAGTATTAACACCAAGTCTTCCACTGTTAGTGGTCATGACTCTTAATGTAGAAATATCACTTGGATTTGCACTATCGCCACCAACTAGGAATGCATTATCCTGGTTAGTCTCTACATGAATAATACTAGTTTCAGTTAAGTAAGATAAGATCTTCTTACCGCTAATAAAGGTATTGCCAACAACATCTAGGTTTGCTCTTGGTTCAGTTTCATTAGAAATAAATGCATTTTGTGATGCAGCGTGATCAGAACGAGCAATAGTATTAACGCCTAATTTGTAATCACCAATAGTTTCAGTTTCTGTTCTAAGTGTCTCAGCACCAATAACACCCTGTTCTTTCCAGGAAGAATTAGAGAAGTCAACACTAGGATTAGTTCCTGCAGGTGCAGAAGATAGAACACCACCTGAACCATTCCAACTTAAAGTTTCAATAGTAATATTGTCATTAACTTGGAAGTGAACATAATTGTTTGTAAGGTCAAATGCATCACCATTAGGACTGAATACTGTCCAAACATTAGTTAGTCTAGAATCGATATAATCATTAAGTCTAATTTGTGATCCAGAAGTAATACCGATAGCAGAGTTAGGAATATCAACACCCAAATTATCTTTGAATGTCAATTTAACTACATTAGTTCCATCAAACTCAATCGTAAAGATGTTGTTGTTAGGAATTTGAGTAAAGTAGTTAGAGAACACCCAACCAAGTGAACCCGTCTTACCAATTTCTTTTCCTTTGAAAAGAACATCACCTGCTTTAGCAGCAACACCACCAAAATCAACGAATTGATTGGAGATTAGTCTATTTCCATTTTGAGCAACTAAATTGCTGTTGTTTGGAGAGATATTAGAAGGAACACCGTTAGTGATATGAGTCTTAAACTCATATGCTTGACCCTTTCCTCTTGCATTAAATCCAAATACAGCGGCTTGAATTCTATTCTTACTAATTCTAATATCACCAAGTGTTGGTGGAGCAAAGTTAGTTCTATCAAGAGACTCATCTTGCTCATCACCAGTTACAGGATCAACAGAAGATACATTAGAACGAATAACAAGTGCATCTCGAACTTCCGTTAGGTCATTATCCTGTACTGAAATAATCAAAGGAGACTGGAATACATTCTGCTGTGAACCATCACCACCAACAACTGTAATGTTCTGGTTGAACGTTACAGGAGTATCGAATGATGTAACTAGATTTCCGATATCTTCATCGTCATCGGCACTAGATTGAAGAGTTGCTCTCTCTAGGAATGTTTCTTCACCTGTAATAGCATTGATTTTTCTATTACCAATGTAAAGATCACCGTTAGAGTTTAGACCTGTGTAGAAGACGATACCACCGTCTTCTTTCTTACTTTGAGCATAGAAGTCCTCATCTGGTGATAAGACGATCTCCTGACGCGCTGGGAGACCTGTGGAGTAGTTTCCTGGACCGAATCCAAGATACTCAAACGTGTGATTACCAGCACGAGCAATAGAAGGTCTTCTAAGTTCAACATAATAGCGTTGATCTGTTAGAACTGTGCTATCACCAGCAATTGGAATCTTACGATCTTCAGAACCAGAAGTTGCATTACCTACCTGTGCTTCAATCGCATTAGAAATATAATTATTTTCATTAAATGCAGGTTGATCAATTAGATCTTCAACTAATTCTCTAGTAACAGAATTCTTGAAGTCGTTAGTTGTTACAAGACCCTGAGTATAGTTATCAGCAGCAGAGAATGTAGGTGGTGGATCTAATAACTGAGAAGCAACATTAAGTTCTTCTGCAGTAGTACCATTTTTCTGGAACCACAACGGATCATTCTTGTAATCTAAAGGATACAAGCTACTGACTGGTTGCGAGAATTTAAACTTCTTAAAGTTTTCAGCAACACCAGCGCCAGTTGGGAATGGTGAAATATTACCACGTAAGCAACTTAAGTAATAGATACCGTCTTGCTGTCCAGCAATTCTACGCTGAAGAGTTTCATAACTGAAGACATAGAACGTATCTTCAATAACACCTGCATCTTCAACACTATCAACATAATATTCAATACCAGCATCATCCTGAATACGATCACCAGGAGTGATAGTATAAACGTTAGAACCGTTTTGCTTGTAAAAATATTGGGGATAATTTTTCGCGATTAGTGTTTTTAGAGGTAGCGATTTGCCCATATCCTGGTCTTCCAGCATATCAGCAAACGTGCTTCCCTGCTCAAATCTAGTGTTATAATACTCACTAAACTCTAGTTTACCACCACGAACATTCTTGATGATAAGATAATGCTGACCACCAACAGTGTAGTATGCATGAATGTTAGCAAGACCAGAAGAATTACCAGTCCACTGAACTTGGTTAGCAGAAACACTTGCAGTTTTATTGACTACCCATTCTCCACCCTGAGGTGCAGAAATTTTAACAGTAGTGAAGGATTCATTTCTAAGACCAGAGAAGTTAAGAGTATCAATACCATGGTCAAATAATGTAAGTTCCAAATACTTAATGTTTGGATCTAAAGTATCCTCAACATAGCGTCCAGATTGAATTGTCGCTTGAATACCAGAAGAGAACTTAGCAAACATGCGATATTCAAGACCAGAACCAGTAACTTTTTTGTATGGATCATAGGAATCGCCAAGTGTTAAACTTTGTGCGTCATATTCTGTTTGTGTGAATCCAATAAATTCTCCAGGATTACGCTTGTTTTCAAAACGAGCGCCATATACATTACCAGCAACAGGTTTTAGTAAAACTTTTTGTGGTACTAACTTACGTGTGTCATCAGTTCTTGTCTTGATAACAAATCCATTGATAGGATCTCTTGCGTTCTCAAGATACTTAGGAATAACATAACGTAGTTTATATGTTCTGTCATCAGCACCGCGATCATCTTCCAAACGTGTGAACCACATATCAGTGGATCTTGGACGATCACTGTAATCAGATTGCTGAATTCTGAAGAAAATATTATCTGCAGAACTACTTTCATCAACACAACGAACGAACCACTTACCAGTTGTTACAATACCGTTAGAGAATGCAGGATCATATGCGAATGGTGCTCTACGCTTGTTAGAGAATACTTGGAAAGTTTGTGTTTGACCAGATGTAAATGTAATTGGGTTTACATTGTTAATAGCATCAGCATGAGTTTTGTGAATTGTAATTACAGAATCATTCTGATAACGTGCATAGAATTCTTTAGTTGGATCAATTCTACCAAAGTTTGAATCCTGCGAATTTTGTATTGCAACATCAGCATCAGATGCATATGTTGTAGAAACCAAAGGAATTCTACCACCATCAAGATCTCTGAAGAATACTTTCTGTGGTGTTACAGAAGCAAACGGGGTATCAAAGATGTGTGATACATCTGTTTGAATACCAGCATTAATTGAATTGGTTAACTTAGTTTTGTAGTTATGTAGATCATATTTTTCATCAAGGATAAACTGATAGATATCAATCTCAACATTAGCATCAATCGACTCAGATTCAGATGAGTAGATATAGATACCTGCTGCTGCATTTTCTCTTGATGTTGATAACATCAGTTTTGTTTGATCGCTACCATTAAAGAATGTAGTAGTGCTGTAATCTTCTGGTTGTGTTCTTCTACCAGGAGCAATTACATAATAAGTTTTGTTAGTCTCAAAACCATTGGGTAGTCTGACGAGACGCTTGTCAACATCAACATACTGACCTTTAGCAACATCAAAACGAGGACGTGGAACCAATCTTACTGGTGTTCCTGTTTCAAAGTTATGTGGATTGGAAGCACCAACACCAGAAGTGTTGATTGTAAATACAGTTGCTCTAGAAGCAAAAGCACTAATACTTGCTGTCTGTTCTTGCCTATCAACAGATCCAAGACCACTATTAATAATGGTGGTGATATTTCCAACCAAAGTTTCAATAGCATCTGCAGTTCCAGCACACTCTCTCTGTGTAGGAGATGTTAAAGTATCTTGAATAACAGATGGATCAGTCTTAGGAAGAGTATTTGCCCACTGACCATTAGGTAAGTCAAAGTATAAATCTACAGAACTACTTGTTTGCAGTGCAGTGATTGTACTTCCAGAATCAAGTCTAGAATTAGCAACACCAAGTTCAATTTGTGTACCACTGACAATTCTCTTGACATATGTGTTAAGAGGAATAGTGCTAGAAACTTGAGTAGATCCAGACTGAAGAAGTCCATTTACATATGCAGGGTTGACAACATCAGTGTTATCATACTCAGCAACAGTCATTCCAATTAGAATGCCACGAGTATCGTTAATATTAACAATCGCAGAACCAGCAGTTGTAGAGCAGTTGAATGCAAGAACATCGAAGTTTCTCATGGCAGCAGTTGCCATCTGTCCGACATAGTTCCATGCATCGATGGTCTCTGTCTTCTCGCCGTCGATATACTCTAGTTGATTGCCAACATAGTATGCTTCACCTGCCTGAACAGAGTTGATATTACCACCGAGTCTAAGGTCAGATACAACAGCGTCAACAATATAAGATACATCACGGAAACACTTAGATACTGATGCATCAGTAGTGAATGAACCACGATTAAGAACAGGAAGTTCAGATAGACTGGATAGCACAAACGCATCATTTGCAATATCAAACAAAGTTTCAATAGTAGAACGCACGTTAGCACAATCCCACTCACCATTGTTTAGAGTTGGCAGTGTGGTTAAAGATCCTGCGCTGATAGCATCACAAACAATACTAATAAGTGTATTAACACTGGAAACAACATCAGAACAATTGCCTGCAGTGTATCCTTGGTTTACACCATTTTGAATCAAGTTTTGTGGTTGAACTGGAGCAGTTCTAGTAATGCCACTAATATCACCAACACCACCACTATCTGTTCCAATTGCTTGGATAATAGTGTCAAGGTTAGATTGTGTTGCACTAATAACAGATACACATGTAGGAGAATCCCAGTCAGTAGTGACAGTGCTGTCAACATACTGAACTTCCGAATTACTAGGACTGCTGTTAATTACCTCATTTCTAATGATAGAGGGAATTAGATTTTTAACTTGAGTGAAGACTTCTGCCGCTTCATCACGCTCAGGATCAATAAAGGTTGCTGCAGCAATACCATAGTGAATGCAATCTGTTGCTGCAGATACAAATGTATGTGCTGATTGTGGGAGATGCTTAACAGCGTCTGTAGCAGCGGTAATAAATGTATGTGGCACACCAGCAGCAGATCCTGCATCACCAACGTTGACGGTGATCGTGGTGGCACTGACAGCAGTGATTGCAATAGACTTACCTGCCCAAGGATCTTGACCAGGACGTGGATAAGTTTTTTGCTCTACATTACCGTCTTGATCACATGTAAATGTGAATGAATTGTCAGCAAGAACAATACCCTCAGTAACACTCAACGAATGATTACCGATGGTGATTTCCATATCACCTGTCGTGGAGTTATATACTGCGTTGGTTGGAGTCCAGAACTGGTTTGCTTGAGATGCGCCAACATTGACTGTAATGGTTGATGCATCAGCTGCAGTAATCTGCATCCACTGACCAGCATAAGGATCGTCAGCACTTGGTGATGCATGTTGTGTCTGGTTGCCATCCATAGAACATGTAAAGACGACACCATTAGTATCAACTTTAATGTATCCACCCTGTGTCATATCATGACCAGGAATAGTGAATACAGACAGTCCAGTTGCTGGATCATATGATACAGTTGTAGGAGTAAAATCCTTTCTTCTCTTACTAGGACCAAAGTAAGGCATTACATTGGTAGTGTAAATCTCTGCAGAGTCATAAGTTTTAGCGTTTCCACCAAACTTAACGTCATACATGACTTCTTCTAAGACGTTATAAACATCATCTAAACAATCTTGCTTTGTGTTTGTTGCTTGAGGAACGTATCCAGGATATGCTGCTTGCATACGAAGATATGCTTCTTCTGCAATATATTCCTTGTTCTTAAGAACAAGGTTGTATGCATCTGCATTCATATCAGATACAATTGCAGGATCACCAGTAGTATCAAGAGTGATAGTCTGGTCCCAATAGTATAGTTGGTTATTAATTGCTAGGTTGATAGCATCAGCGGCACGTTTGAAAGCAACGATACCCTCAGCTTCTTCACTAACCAAACCATTAGAAATTGGAAGACCAAATCTATTGAAGTATGCTTTGGCAGCAGCAATAGAGTAAGCATTGCCACCAAACCAAAGATCTTGCTGTACAGCATCAACAATATGTCCGATATCTCTACGGCATTTAATTTCACCAGCAGTAAGAGTCCTAACTGTTGGAGTTACATAGTTTGCATTACCAGGATCTGTAAGACTTAATATATTACCATCACCAATAACCTGAGTCGCAATGGATGTTAAAGATCCGAGAGCATTTTGAACATCACTACAAGCATTTGAATCTATATTTGAAATATCTCCGTTGCCGTCCCCATAGATAGCTTCACCTTCACTTACAGTTAAATCTTGATAACCAGATGATAGTTGGTTAGAAATAGCATCTTGCAAATAATCTCTGACAGCATTGAAACCAGCAACACTTTGAAGTTCTTCACCTTGAAGACCACCTACTACCCAATTGCCAGCATTATCAAAATACTTGGTAATAAATGCTCTAGTCCAAGCATTGCCACCAAGGAAAATATCCATTCCAATAGCATCAATAAAGAAACCTAAGTCTCTACTACACTTGGCACTGCTATTACCTGGGAATGTAAATGTTGGATACAATGTTTGAATTTGTCCGACAGCATATGCTTGTGCATCTGCTTTATTACGACGGATAAATCTGTATGCAGTCTTAAATCTAGAAGTAGCAGACTCTGCAGGATCACCAGGGAACGTAAAGAATGGAGACGTATCATAAGTAGAAATCTCTGCTAATGAGTTGTCAAGAACATAATCTTTGTTTGATTGAATCAAATTATAAGTGGTCTTATATCTATTGGCATCTTTATTAGAAAGATCAATAGTAACACCATCTGTTGTATCACCATCTATTTCTGCTTGAGAACCTGTCTTACCATTTGTAACAGGACCACATGGGTTATTAGTTTTAAGTGATAGATCAGGTAGTGTTCCACTTGGATCATACAAATCTGCCTTGACACTTAATAAGTTTGCAATTGCTTGCTTACAAAGGTCGCGAGCTCTATTAAACGCCCAGAGAAGTTCTTCCTGTTGTCCATTATACTTAGAAAGAGATCCATCTCCAGCAAAGTATGTTTGAATTAATGTGATAGTATTGTAGTTTCCACCATCTCTAAGGTCTTCTGCAACTGCATCAACCATCTCACCGATGTCTACAGTAGAAATAGAAGCAGTGGGACTATAAGCACTTAAAGAAGCAAGAGTTTCATTAATAATTTCTTGTCTATTATTAACAATTAAATTACGAGCATCAAAGTATCTGTTTGCCTGAGGATCGCGACCAGGATTAACATAAGAAATGTTCTGTAGTCTTGGATACTTCTCTAGAATATATCCAAATACTTCCTCCTGAATCATGCGACGGTTGCTTTCAATCAGGTTAGCAGCATCAGCATAAGTGCTATTGATTGAGAATCCGGATGGATTAAGAATAGAAGGAGCAGCAATATACTTAACAAAACCTGTTGGTTCTAGAGCAGCATTAAACTCTTCTGTACCACCTGCAGTCAATGGATCTAGTTTAACATATAGTCTTTCACCAGACTTTGCACCAAGTCTATAACCACCAATTGTTACAGCAGGACGGTTAATTGGTTCGGTAATGTCTTCACTACCAAGATACAACCTAGTAAAGTTGTTAGGATCTTGAATGGTTCCTTGAATATCAATAGTGTAATATTGAGTTCTCTTAAAGTTTGCAGAACCAGTTTCAACTTGCTTAGGTGGAATGATGTCAGTAAGGAAACCACCTTTGTCTTGGTTAAAGGCGAAACCTTTGAAACCAATAGCATGAAGTGATGTATTACCAAAGTTGGAGTTTGAGTTCGTGATGGACATATCACCACCACTTTCCATTAGGAAGTGATCAGCGAAACCAACAGCGAAGATAGAAACGTTCTGGATGAATGCATCTTCTGATGCTTTAACGTGGAAGGTTCTCCAGTCATCCTTCCAATAAGAATCACCCTTAGCGTGATAAGGAACAGTCGCAAACGCATCAGTTAGTGATGCTTGGTTCCAGGTGTTAGAATACTCATCATAACGGATAAATGCTCTATCATCCTTTTGAAGCGAAACGCCCGTATATTGAGCTATGACCATGGATTTGAATCCAGTCGCCTTCAGACCGTTCGCCCAGATGCCACAAATACCCCACGTAGAGCGAATCGATACGTTAAAGACATATGGAGAGGCAGACTCTACACTATCAACTTCAGCGAGCGTCTGAGCGTTCTGACCGAGTGCTGGTGTAGTATCAACACTAACAGTTTGACCCGAAGCAATACCTGTACCAATTGCGCTAACAACTTCAGCAACTTCGTAAGTAAACTTACGTGGGTCATTTTGATCGATATCAATGATTGGGAAGATACCTTCCAAAACACTATCAATATCAGTTCCAGAGATAGCAACAAACTGACCAGCAAAGTATCCGTGGTCTACCTTAGTTGTTACTTCAATCTCAGATGTTGATGCAGGAATGCTAGGAATAGTTGTAGCATCATTAAGTGTCAGTGACTCAATAACTCTAGAGTCAGACAGAGGACCAACAATACGGTTCTCCTGAATTCTAAAGTCAAATTCACCAGGATCATCAATTGTTGGTTGATACTCAGAGAAACCTTTAGCAATCTTTCTATAGAATAGAGACAACTCTTCTGTGTCTGCGTATTCAAATACAGTTAGTTTGTGGTGTGAATAGTTAGGAGCAGTCTTCCTAGTGAAATCATTAGGATCATAGTATACCTCACCAGTTCCGTCTACAGTATTATAAAGAGGAGACTCAGCAGTAGTCTGACCATCTTTTAAAGTAAACTGCCAGAAGTAACAACCACCTGTTACGTTAAAGATAGCGGAACGAGGAACAGTTACAGAAGCAGGATCGGGAACGTATAGAGGACGAACAACAGTACGGCGAAGGTCATAACCTACAAGAGAAGAACCTCTAGGGATGATAGCACCACCCTCAGTGTTGTTATACTTGTATAAGACGTTATCAGGATTAGAGATATCAAGAATGGAATTATCAGTCCACTCATTATTTGCTTGATCAAAACCAAATGCAGAGATACCACTAGTGTCTACAAGACCAGGACGGTTATCAATGTAGTGAATACCAGGCATCAGCATAATGCTGAACTGGTCAAACCTGTCATTACCAAATCCAGGAAGATACGAATATCTCGCAATCTCTAGAAAAGCACGTTGGATGCTCTTGAATGGTGTTACGGGTGAGTTACCTCTATTAGATAACGCATCTGTAGCGTTGAAATCATCAGGAGAAACATAAAGATACTTACCAGTTTTGCTGCTGATAAGGTTATCCAGACGTGTTAATGGCATGATTAATCTGACCCTGCGGTATATCTTTTATCCTAGGATTTATTTATAACGGGGTCTGTACCTATCTTTGAGAATAAGCATTAATGCTATTTCTTTAAGACACATGTAAATGTATCCAAATTGTTCTTTATAAGTTGTTCTATACAT
>Ga0233438_10001105_pt1 | contig 30863 bp, 40 predicted proteins | sample SI_123_September_FD_182720 | JGI IMG/M metagenome (GOLD analysis project Ga0233438, IMG submission 182720) | Seawater microbial communities from Saanich Inlet, British Columbia, Canada - SI_123_September2016_10_MG | ecosystem: Environmental > Aquatic > Marine > Inlet | place: Canada: British...
GCCGACGCGCAAGGACATCGATGCGCCGCTGGTGACGGGCGCAGTGCTGTTCGGCATCGGCTGGGGTCTGGTCGGGCTTTGTCCCGGCCCGGCGCTGGTCAATCTCGCCGGTCTCGGCCTGCCGGTGATCGTGTTCGTCGCTGCGATGGCCGCCGGGATGATCGGTCAGGACATGTGGAGCAAGCAAAAGGCGGCCAAGCCCGGGTTGAGCGAGACCGCCATCGCAACATCCACCGACGGCTAGCTATCGGCGGCGCTTGCGCACGCCGCCAACAGCAGCGCCCGGTTTACTTCATCGTAATCGCGAGACCGCTCAGATCCGCATTCGCCATCAACCCGGTCTGCTGGCCGGAGAGTTCGAGCACTGCGCCCTTCTGGTTGGTGAGCACGATCGCGCGCGCGCCGCGGCCGACCGCGATGCCTGCGCCCGCCGCACCGTAAACACCGGCGACATCCGACGGCCGGTTGATGTTGCTGACGCGGCCGCGCAGCACGGTCTTCGATCCGCCGAACACCAGGCCGTAGTCGATCCCGCCGGTGGAGAGCGCGTAGCTCCTACCCCGGAAGTTCAGCGTACCGCTGCCGCCCGAGCCGCCGATGAACCATCCGGCCTTGTAGATGACGAGCGACACCGTGCCGCTGTCGGCATGGGCGGATGACAGACCGGCTCCTATAAGGGCCGTCACAGCGATCAGCGCGGCGCGAATGGCAGATGACAGACGCATAATGGAGTCTCCGGATTGGTGAGGGTAAGCAGTGCGGACAGCAGATGCTGCAAAACGGATCGGCAAAACCGAATCAAGTTTGGTGGTTCGATTCTAGCATTCGCATCCCGTTTCGGCAGGCGTTTTGCGACCGCCCGCAAGCCGCCGCTGATACCATTTCGCAGCGCAGTTAGCGAGACTCCAGCAACACAACTGAAGTACAGTTGCGAGCCCTGCCCGATGTGCTACTCGACCGCGTACTGGGCGCGCGTGGACAAGATCTACTACGCGGCATCGTGGAGCGATTACGCCGACCTGTTCGACGACTCGAACATCAATCAGGATATGAAGCAGTCATATGCCAAGCGAACTGTTCGCGTGGCGCAACTTATGCGCGGCGATGCGCAGAAGGTCTGGGTCGAATACCAGAACCTGCCGAGCAAGACACGCTATTGATCAACAGATTAGGCACCGCAGCGCGTATCGCCGCGGCCGTTTCTGTTGTTTAATCGATTCGGCTTCACAATGACCAACTGGAGGTTTCTGTGAATCGAGTCGAATGGGATCTTCACGCAGCCAAGTTTGAAACGATGGTCTGCGACATCGTCACCGATGAAACCGGCAGCCAGATGCCGCGCTTCGTTGCCGCCGCCTGCCGCTCGCGGAAAGATCTCGAGCTGGTCGATCTCGGCTGCGGGGTCGGCAGCTTCGTCAAGAAATTCGGACATCGCTTCGAGCGGATCACCGGTATCGACTTTGCGCCGCGCATCGTCGCGCGCGCGAAGAAGCGCTGTGCGGAGATGACGAACGCAAAATGGATGGCGATGGATGTCTGCAAGTCCGCGGACGTTCTTGGAACGGTCGCCGACCTCACCGTCTGCCTGAACGTCATCACCTCGCCGCGCGAAGCCAAACGGGATGCGCTGTGGGCGACCCTCGCCGCGGTGACCAAGCCGTCGGCTCATGCGCTGGTCGTGGTGCCGTCGATGGAATCGCAGCTGATGGTCAACAAGCTCGGGGCATCGGCAGACAAGATCAAGGCGGGCGGGCTCGTGAGCCGCGACGGCGTCTGGCAGAAGTTCTACGAGCGCGAGGAGTTGATCTCCACCGTGTCCGAAAAAGGATTCGAGATCACCCGCATCGCGAAGGTGTATTATCCCTGGTCGGTGGACGGCCTGCGCAAGCCGCGCGGCTCAAAGCAACTGCCGTGGGACTGGGGCTTCCTGGCGCAACGCGCGGCGTGATGCCACGGTCCGACGTGTCGGCCTCAGCGGCCGAGGATATGACTGCAACACGGCGACACGTTTCAGGCGGTTCGCAAGTCCGCAATATCCTTTCAGCGCGCTCTTTTGCGGACTTGCGAACCAAGGGCCGGGGCGAACGTCGGATTCAGGGCACCAGCCCGAACGTTTGAGCGCACCGTTAACTTCTTGTCCGCCGGCGGCAAGATCATTGCGAACACCGGCTGTCAGGCATACGTTTGAATCAGACATTGAACGCCGCCGTTCGCTCGGCGCCCAACTGCCAGACGGTCAAGAATGGATTATGACAATGTTGGCGGAAATCTTTTTATTGAAGCTTGAAGCCCTGATGCGGGTGGCTGCAATCGATCGGCGGGCCGCGTCGAGCGATCCGCGCTTTGTGCCAATCGCGCTGCCGCACTGAAACCAGCGGCTTCGCAACGCCAAGGCAACCTGACGGTGGCGACTTCGCGGCGCTTCAGGGGGACCTGTTGGCTGTGGTCAGCCGAACCGTGCCCTGTTTCGCTCCCGCGCCTTTTCCGCTTCGACCTCGCGGTCGCGTGCGGGCGCATGTGTGTGCAGCGATGTCAGCAACTTTCGCGCGCTGGCCGAAACTTCCGCGACCGCCAGTTCGAACGCTGCTTCGTTGGCCTTCGACGGCGCATTGAAGCCCGATAGCTTGCGCACGAACTGCAGCGCCGAAGCGTAAATCTCATCCTCGGTCGCCGGCGGCTCGAAATTGAACAGCGTCTTGATGTTGCGGCACATGATGCACTCCCTTCCTGAAGCCTGCACGGCCAGGCATTTCACCTAATTCCAGACCGGGAGACGCGCAAATTTTAGGCACGGTCCTGGGGAATATCCAATTTATCCAGCAATCCCTTGCGGTTCCATCGGGTTCCAATTCTCCAGTTCCTTGAATGGGTTATTGGAGAATTTAGGACTTTGTTAACCATATCGGCCCACCCTTTTCCGGGGCTGAGATCAGTAACGCAATCGTCTGCATCTAGGGGCAGACGTTGGTCGGGAGGTCTCGATGAGCCAGAACATATCGCCATCCACATTGGAGCCATTGCCGGATGCACCCGCCATGGCGCCGAACCAGGTGGTTCCGCTGCTGATCGGTGCCACGGTCGGAGAAATCGAGCGCGAACTTGTCCTGCAAACGCTCGCACGCTGCGATGGCAACCGCACCCGCGCCGCGCGCGTGCTCGGCGTGTCGGTCCGCACACTGCGCAACAAGATCCGGCAATATTCTGCACAGGGCGTCGAAGTGCCGGCACATCATTAGGGCATGTTCCCGAAAAGTGGGGACCGGCTTTCGGAAAGAATCATGCCCAAACGATAAAGCCAGAAACCGCGCGGCGCGGTTTACCGTTTGATGGGCATTGATGATCGGGTTACGGTTCCATATCAAGGAACCTCACCATGACCCCACCAATGACCACGGCACGTATCGCCTGCACAGCGATCGCGCTTCTCGCCGCCGCTCCGTCCGCCGCCGACGCTAAAGGCACACCGGACCAGCGCCGCGCCTGCCGTCAGGACGCGATGAAGTTCTGCCGCGAGTTCGTCCCCAACGTGAATCGCATCAAGGCCTGCATGGAGAAGAACTTCAGGAAGCTCAGTCCGCTCTGCCGGAAACAGTTCAGATAGGATCGCAACAAGACCCATGCACATTCCCGCAACGCTGGATCAGGCCCGCAGCACGCTCGCCGTGATGCTCGGCATTGCAGCGACCGAGGGACTCCCGGACGCGATCGACCACGAGACCATCGCCGCCGCGACCCGTTACATCTTTCATCTCGAGCCGCAGTTCGGATTAGCCGGTCTGACGCCGCTCAGCCCCCACCGGCAGGCCGAACTGGTTGCCGATCCTGCGCTTGCCGCGCAGGCGGTGAGCTTCGCAGCCGTCATGGCGTTTGTGGGCGGTACGCTGGATCAAGCCAAGCTGAGCGCGGTGGTGAAACTTGCGGATCAGCTCGGCGTCCGCGACGACTTCGTCAACGATCTGGCACGGCTGGCGCTGGGCGACATGAAAGAAGCCAAGGCTCACATGATCCACGCCAACCTCGAGAGCGTGACGGGCCGCGCATGGGACACCGCGGAAATGGGACCGTGGCTGCAGCCTTACAATGCGCAGCCGGATCCCGCGCTGGCGACACGCTTCCACGCGCTGGAGCGGCTGCCGGTGGATACATTCGGCCACGCATTCGCGATGTTCTATCAGGCCAACGGCTACGCCTATCCCGGCGAGCCGACCGCGCTGAATTTCGAATTCGCGATGCCGCACGATTCAACCCATGTGCTCGCGGGCTACGACACGTCGCCGCGCGGCGAACTGCTGACATCGACACTGACGGCGACCATGCATCGCAGCCACGCGATGGCAGGCCACGTACTGCCGGTGATCCTGAGCTGGCATCTCGGCATTCCGCTCAACGATGTCGCCGGTGCGGCGACCGGCGCGTTCGAGCCGGAAGAGTTTTTCTATGCGTGGGCGCGCGGCGAGGACACCACGCTCGACCTGTTCGGCCCGGAGTGGAATTTCTGGGCGGCCGCGATCCAGCCGGTCGAAGCGGTGCGCGAAGCGGTCGGGCTGGCCGACTGACGGCAAAGCCACATTCCACCTGACCGGAAAACGCTCTAGCCTGTGAATCATCGGGCCGGGGCAAACTCATGACGAAAATCAGCAAGGCGAATGTCGTCGCGGCGCTGCTGTCGTTCAACGGCGGCTTCGTCGACACCGCGGGCTTCCTCGGCCTCGCCGGTCTTTTCACCGCGCATGTCACCGGCAATTTCGTCACGCTGGGCGCGGCGCTGGTCCACGGCAGCCATGGGATCGTCGGCAAGATTCTCGCGCTCCCCGAATTCATTCTGGTGATCGCGCTGGCGCGGCTGGCCGGCATCGCGCTGCGCGCGCACAGCCTGCCCGCGATGCAGATCCTGCTGGGCGTCAAGGTCGCGCTGCTGCTTGCCTTCTTTGTTCTCGCCGTGCGCTTCGGTCCGTTTCCGGACGCCAACACGCCGATGGCGCTGCTGACCGGCTTCGCCGGCGTCGGCGCGATGGCGATGCAAAACGCAGTTCAGCGCGTGCATATGGCCAGCCTGCCGCCCTCCACCATGATGACCGGCTCCACCGTGCAGGTCACGCTCGACGCCGTTGATCTCCTCACCGGCGCCAAGCCCGAACAGCGCATACAGGTGCGGACCCGCTTCAGCCACCTTGCGCTCGCGATCTGCTTCTTCGCATTCGGCTGCGCGGTCGCCGCCGTGATGTATGTCTATGTCGGCTTCTGGTGCCTGGCGCTCTCGGTCGCCGTCGGTCTTGCCGCCTCTGTGATCCGGATCGAGGAAACACGCGCGGCATAAACCCGCTTGCGATGTTGCGCTGCATCGTGCCTCAACAATGCGCGGGACGAACACCATACCTCGCGCGGGTTTGTCTGGACGCCTCTGCCCGACCGTCCGAAACTCCCCGGCGATTCCTGCTTTGCGGAGGATCGCATGAGGTGGCCTGCTCGCCTTGCCCTGATGATTCCGCTGATACTGTCCGCCGCGACGGCGCTCGCAGTCGATCGCGGGCAATTCGGCGATGTCCCCGAGCACATACGCAAATGGTTCAGGGATGCGCGCAGCCCGGCCGGCGTGCCGTGCTGCGACGTTTCCGACGGGCACCGCACCGACTACGATGTGCGTGCGGGCAGTTACTGGGTGCCGATCGAAGGCACGTGGTGGCCGGTGCCGGAAAAAGCCGTGATCCGCACCGGCGGCAATCCGACCGGCGGCGCGGTGGTGTGGTACGTGACGATCCGCGGCAACATCGAGATCACGTGTTTCGTGCCGGCGGATGGGTCGTGAGGCATACGATTGAGCCGTTGTCATCCTGAGGTGCGAGCACTTGCGAACCTCGAAGGAGGAGGACGGCACCGCCATCCGTCGAGGCTCGCCAAGCGCGGCGCGCGCCTCAGGAGGATGACGAAATCACCTACGCCCTGCCCGGATAACTCACCGCCATGCCCGCGCGCACGTCCTGCTGCACGCCGTACTGCGCGAACGGATAACGGAAGCCGTTCTTCGACAGCGCCTTCATGCCGGCAATGGCGCTGACGAGATATTCCGGGGGCGTCGCCATCAGCATTTCCTCGTCGAGCACGCCGCCATAACGGCGCTCGGCGAAACACGGGATCGACAGGCTCGGCAACCGCGTCGTCAGCGCGCGGCCCCATGAATCCGCGCAGGCGGATTCGCCGACCACGCTCCAGTCGAAGCGTTTGTAGCCGGACCATTGCAGCCCGTTGATGAAATAGATCATCGCGCCGGGCGTCGCATAAAACAGCGCGCTGTCGGGCGGATCGAGCTTGCCGGACGACAGCGGCCCGACTGCAAGCGCATCGTATTGTCCGTCCGGGACGCAATGCATCGCCTCCTGATGCGCCTGCGCATCCTGCTGCGTCGAGAACCACACGCCGGTCATGTGCTGTCCTGATTGCCACGCGTCAGTCTTGGCGCCGCCGAGGCCGACCACCGCGCGGCACTGCGCGCCGACCAGATCGTCGCTGGTGATACCGACCGTCCAGCCGATCCGCGCCGCCTGCGCCACAATCTGGTCCAGCGTGTGAACCGACTGCGGTCTGCGGATTTTCGGAATCGCTTCCATGTCCTCGCGCCGCGCGAACATCTTCATGCCGAACGGAATCGAGCGCAGCTTCAGCAGCGAGTCGAGGTCGCCGACAATCGCAGGCCAGTCATAGGTCATCGCGTTTCTCCCGGATGCTTCTTGTTATCGGCAAGGCTAGAGCATTTTTCGCGAATGCGCACACAATCGTGCGTCGTCCCGGCGAAGGCCGGGACCCATAACCACAGACTTCTCGTTTTAGAAAAATGTTGCGGGCATGCCGCCGGTAAAACGGGGACTCAGGGAGTATCGGTCCCGGCCTTCGCCGGGACGACCCGTTTAAAAAATCACGCCTGAATGCAGACGTTCGTACTGAGCAAGACCAACGCGCTCAGTGTCCGTCGTCGAGGCCGCCCATGTGTTTCTGGCTGTAAAGCTCAACGCCGATCTTCTTGACGAGGTCGATCTGGGTTTCGAGGAAGTCGATGTGACCTTCCTCGTCCTTCATCAGGCTCTCGAACAGGTCGCGCGAGACGTAGTCCTTCGCGCTATGGCAGTGGGTCGCGGCCTTCTCGTAAAGCTCGCGTGCCGCATACTCGGCCTTGAGGTCGCAATCCAGAACTTCCTTCACATTCTGGCCGATATGCAGCGGATCGAGCACCTGCAGGTTCGGGAAGCCGTCAAGGAAGATGATGCGGTCGATCAGCTTGTCGGCGTGCTCCATTTCCTCGATGGATTCCTTGCGCCACTTCTTGGCGAGATCCTTCAGGCCCCAGTTTTCCAGCATCCGGTAATGAAGCCAGAACTGGCTGACGGCAGTCAGTTCGCTGCGCAGCGCCTTGTTCAGGAATTCGATGACCTTTGGATCGCCCTTCATGTCGCACTCCATCGTGGAACCGTCGTTGGACGGTCAAATTCAATTTAGAAACGTTCTAAATGAGATTTTGGCCAAGCACAACCCCGGCTGGAGGGACCAGGGTGGGCTGGGGAAAACTTGAAGTTATGGAGGTACTTAGCAGGCGGCCTGGGCCACAAGGACCACCGGCGGCTGGTCTTCGTTCGCCGCTTCATGCTGGCTGTGGGGGCATCCAGAGCAGCAAGCCTTGGCGCAGGCGCCCAGCGCTTCGTCCATGATTTTCTTGATGGTTCGCGCGCAGCGGCCGCATTCGGCGCTGCAGCCCAGACAGCCATAGACCTGCCCAGCCGTGCGCGGAAAATCCGTAGGCCGGGTCACAACGTCACGCACGTCGTGGTCAGTCAGGACGTTGCAGGAACAAACAATCATGGATGCCTAGAGAACCTGTAAGGACTGTTGACCAACAGGTATTGGAGCAACGCCCCCGATGCAAAAGGAAAACAGCTACTTTTAAGCTATTCCAAACTGGCCGGACGGCTTCGCGCACAATCTGGAATCAATCTAAATTGGTGCCGCAGATGGACAGCATCAGCGATTGCCAACTGATGGCAAACCCGCAAATGCACGACGCGGCGGATTGGGTTAAACGTCAGCATCGGGAGAAATGGGAGCACGGCGTGGCGCATATCGGACCTGACGACCTCGGCACCATCTACGCGCCACCCTCCGAGCGCGTGATTGCGAAACAACTGCCACGCATCGACCGCCACGCCGCGAACTTCATCGGCATGTCGCCGTTCTGCGTGCTGGCGACCGCCGGCCCCGACGGCACCGTTGACGCCTCGCCGCGCGGCGGCAATCCCGGCTTCGTGCACATCGAGAACGAGACCCGCCTCCTGATGCCGGACCGTCCGGGCAACAACCGCATCGACAGCTTCCGCAACCTGCTGACCGGCTCGGGCTATGTACAGTTGATCTTCTTCGTGCCGGGCCTCGACGAAACATTGCGCGTCGGCGGCGAGGCAAAGCTCTCGGCCGATCCGGATCTGCTGGCCAGCATGATCGAGTTCGGCAAGCCGCCCCGCGCCGTGCTCGATATCGCTGTCCGCGAAGCCTATTTCCACTGCGGCAAGGCGCTGATGCGCTCCAGGCTGTGGTCGCCGGACTCCCGCGTCGCGCGCTCGGCGCAGCCGAGCATCAGCGAAGTCATTCACGAGCAGACCGGCCAGGGCACACCCGAAACCCAGGAACAGGTCGAAGCCCGCTTCGAGACGCAGCTTTGATCGCCCTGTCAGGCAACTGCGCCTGACGCGCGCAACGCCTCGACGTGTTTTCGGGGCGACACCTTGTGAACCCGCACAAAGTCCCGGCTGAACTGTGAGGGGCTTTCGTAGCCGACCTTGAATCCCGCCTCCGCTGCGGTAAGGCCTTCCATCACCATCAGCCTGCGCGCCTCCTGCAGGCGGATCAGGTTGCGGAATTGCAGCGGGCTCATCGACGTGATCGCGCGGAAGCGCTCGTGAAACGTAGACGCGCTCATGCCCGCAATGTCCGCAAGATCCTCCACCGTAAAGGCGTCTGCATAGGATTGCCGGATATAGCTCACCGCGCGGTGAATCTGGCTGAGACGGCTCTCACCATTGCCGATCTGGCGCAGGATAGCGCCGCGCGGCCCGGTCAACAGCCGGTGCAGGATCTCGCGCTCGATCAGCGGCGCGAGCACCGGCGCATCGTCTGGTGCATCGATCAACCTGAGAAGCCGCGTCGCCGCGTCAATCAGTTCCGGAGTGGCCACGCTGGTCCCCAGCGCCGCATTTTCGCGCGCCTCCGTGCACCCCAGCTGCCCCGCGATGAGATCGGCGAGCACCGCGCGGTCCAGCACGAGTTGCATGCACAGATACGGCGCATCCGGCTCAGCCTCCACCACCGCGCCGATCAGCGGCAGGTCCATGCCTACGACAAGGAAGCTGGAGCGGTCGTATGTCAGCGCCGTGTTGCCGATGGTCGCGTGTTTCCGGCCCTGCGCAACAAGGCAGAAGGAAGGCTCGTAAAGCGTCTGGACCGGCTCCGTCAGCGCCGAGGATCGGACAAGGAACACGCGCGCAAGCGGCGTGTCGAACACACCGTCGCCGGGCGTGTGACCTATGATTTGCGCGGCAAGATCATCGCAATCGAGCATATCCCATCATCCACGATCCTCGTCGCACAGCAAGCCTGCAGCGTCCGATCCGGAGGATCATGCAAGACATCCGGACTTCCGTTCTACCGCCCGGCCGCCACCTGGAGCGATCTTGGACCATCCCGGAGGCTGGCTTCGGGCGGAAGGACAGCGAAAATGTCAGGCATCAAGGACAAGGTCATCCTCATCACCGGCGCGAGCAGCGGCATCGGCGAGGCCGTCGCGCGCAAACTTGGCGCGGCTGGCGCCGGGCTGATGATCGGCGCACGCAGAACCGACCGGCTGCAAACGCTGGCGAGCGAAATCCGCGTCGGAGGCGGCACCGTAAATGTGCAAGCGCTCGATGTGACGGATCGCGCCAGCGTGAACGCATTTGTGGACGCGGCGATTGCCGCCTTCGGGCGGATCGACGTCATCATCAACAATGCCGGCATCATGCCACTGTCCCTGATGAATTCGCTGAAGGTCGACGAGTGGGACCGCATGATCGACGTCAACATCAAGGGTGTTCTTTACGGCGTCGCCGCCGTTCTGCCCGTCATGAATCGGCAGGGTTCAGGGCAAATCATCAACGTGTCTTCGATCGGCGGGCTTTCCGTGGTGCCGACCGCCGCGGTTTACTGCGCGACGAAATATGCCGTGCGTGCGATCTCCGACGGCCTGCGGCAGGAGAACGACAGAATCCGCGTCACCTGCGTTTACCCCGGCGTCGTGGAATCCGAACTGGCCGATACGATCACCGATCCGGTCGCCGCCGACGCCATGATCGCTTACCGAAAGATCGCCCTGAAGCCGGAGGCCATCGCCGCTGCGATCGCTCATGTCATTGCCCAGCCTGCCGATGTCGATACCAGCGAGATCGTCGTGCGTCCAACGGCGAGTGTGTAGACACGGAAAGAAGAGCATCATGAGACCGTCTCACGTTATCTTTCGACTGATTGCGGCTTGCACACTGCAGGCGATCATGGCGGCTTCAGCCGCTGCGCAAGCGCCCGGCGATCGTCTCGAACGCGGCGATGCGGTCATCCAAAACCTTAACAAGGGTCAGGCGCAGCCCGCCCTCGAGCGCATGCGGCAGGAGTTTCCCTTTCTTGCAACCGCGACCCAGAGCTATGCACTCGGCGAGGTGTGGTCGCGTCCGGGGCTCGACAGCCGGACGCGACAGCTCGCAGCGGTTGCGGCGCTCGCCGCCACGGGCGACATGGCTTTCCTGAAAATTCATGCGGGCTATGCGCTCAATCTGGGTGTGTCCGAGGACGAACTGAAGGAGATCGTCTACACCGTGACCGTTCTCGCCGGCTTTCCTCGTGCGATTGCCGCTTCGCAGACGCTGTCCGCGCTTTTCGCGGAGCGCCCAGCCGGACTGGAAAGCCGTCAATAACTGCGCGCGCATCGAAGTGTGCTAGGTGGTGCGTCGGCCTACAGATTGGATGATCTCATGAAAAAGCTGCTGCCGCTGGCGGAAAAAATCGCTGCGTCCTTGATCGCGCGAAAGGAAACTATCGCCGTCGCGGAGTCGTCCACTGGCGGATTGATTTCCGCGGCGCTGCTCGCGGTGCCCGGCGCATCGGCCTACTATCGCGGCGGCGGCGTGATCTACACGCCGCGTGCGCGGGCGGCATTGGTGAACATCACGAAGGAAGAGATGGAAGACATCGGCCTGCGCGGCGCGACCGAGCCCTATGCCGCCCTGCTCGCGAACCGCGCGCGCGAACTTCTCAACACGACATGGGGCCTGAGCGAGACCGGCGCCACCGGCCCCTCCGGCAATCGCTACGGCGATGCCGCGGGACATTCATGCATGGCGGTCGCGGGACCGCGAATGAGCGTGATCACGCTGGAAACCGGCAGCAGCGATCGCGTCGCCAACATGCGCGCGTTCTCGCTTCGCGCACTCGAATTGCTGGCGCAAACACTCGAATCCGCCGACTGAACGAAACTGCATCGCGCCCGCCGATGTGAATTATCCAGCATTTATCGGCGGATTCACCGATTGAGGTTCCGGAATTAACCACGGAACCGCTTCACCTTTGGTGAGCAAGTATTACACGCGGAAAAAAACCACTGATTTTGCGGAACAAATTCGGCCCCTAAACCTTAACAAGGCGTTGCCCCGCATTTTCTGGAATTGTTAACCCAATGGATCGCATTTTGGTCACATATGGCACGTACCCCGCGCCTATCATTCCACACACCGAAGTGAGAGAAATGCGAAAATTGCCAATCGCGATTGCATCTGTTGTTGCCACGTTGGCAATTTCCATCGGTGCACCGGTCTCCGCCCAGGACTTTACCGCGTCGGTGGGCACCGAAGTCGCCGCCCCGCAGAAAAAGGTTTCGATGTACCAGTCGGCGATGAGCGAAGTCGCCATCCTGCGCTATCGCACAGCGCTGAAGCTGAAGGCAGAGCAGGTGAAGTACTGGCCCGCCGTTGCCAGCGCGCTCCGCGTGCTCGCGCGCGAACCGCAGGTCAACGAAGCCGCCGTGCGCCGCTTCGCGCCGGCCGCGTCCGCCCTGTTCGCCCGCCTCGACGAAGACCAGAAGCGCACCGCGATGAGCCTTGTGCAGCAGGCCGGATTGCAGCAGTACGCTTCGCTGTTCTGATCACACGCCACGCGGACTTTCCGCGCGGCTCTCGAAAAATTCCACCGGCGCTTCGCACCTTGCGGGCGCCGTTCTTCGTTGCGCCGCGCCTAATCATGGCGGAAATCCGGCCCCGCCATTCAGTTCCCGTTCAAGGCCCATCTGCAACCATCGTCGTCGACATTCGTTGTCGATGACGATGAAAGGGGAAAGCTATGAAGAAGGTGCTTTCGGCGTTCCTTGCGGTCGCAACGATCGCTGGTTCACTGGTAACCGCGATGCCCGCCGCGCAGGCGCAATATTACCACGGTCATCATCACCACGGTCATGGTGGCGCCGGTGCCGCCATCGGCCTCGGCCTTCTCGGTGGCGCCATCGCCGGTGCGGCGATTGCCAACAGCGGCGGTTACTACGGTCCCGGCTACGGCTATTACGGCGCAGGCCCGGCCTATTACGGTGGCGGCTGCTACATGCAGCGCGAACGTTTCTGGGACGGCTACGGCTGGCGCGTCCGCCGTGTTCAGGTCTGCAACTGACACAACTCCCCGCCGGGGCGGCCATTTTTTAGCCGCCCCGGCTTGAAACAAGGAAGCGCTCCGAAGGGCGAAAACGCCCTTACGGGGCATTTTTTTGTGAAGGCCGGGTGCCAGAATCCGCTATATTCGCGCCGGGACATCCGCTGAATCGCCGGTGCGGGATGGCGCCGGACCTTTCAAACAGGGGCCAAATCGGGATATCTTAAGTTCCGTCATTGGATCCTTGCAGACCAATCGCCTTGCGCCAGGCTCTGGCGTGATCTGAGGAGAGATAAACATGAAGAAGGTTCTTTCGGCGTTCCTCGCGGTCGCAACGATCGCCGGCTCGCTTGCTACTGCGGTGCCCGCCGCCAAGGCCCACGACGGCGGTCGTGTGGCTGCCGGCGTGGGCCTCGGCCTTCTGGGCGGCGCCATTATTGGCGGCGCGATCGCCAACAGCCGTCCGGCATATGGCTACGGCTATGCTCCCGGCCCGGTGTACGTCGAAGAACCCGCCTGCCGCCTCGTGCGCGAGCGCTTCTGGGACGGCTACGGCTGGCGCGTCCGCCGCGTTCAAGTCTGCGATTGATCTGAATCTCTCACGGTTGTTTCGTGAGACATGAATTTCAAAACCCGGCCTCGTGGCCGGGTTTTTGTTTATCGGCCCGCGCTCATCGCGCGCAGGACGTCGGCGCTCGGCCAGCAATCGACCTTCAGCCCCGCTTTCTTCTGATAGGCGCCAAGCGCCGCACGGGTCTGCATGCCCGCCTTGCCATCGAGTTTCGAACTGTAGAGGCCGATCTGCGTCAGATGTTTCTGCATCGTCTCGACATCCGTGCTGCGCATTTGCGTCGAGGCTGACCACGGCGTCGCGAACGGCGGGCCATTCGCCATGCGGTCGGCGAGATGACCGACGAACAGCACGTAGAGATCGGAGAAATTGTATTCCTTGATAACGAAGTAATTCTTCGTGGTGAGGAACGCCGGCCCGTAGATTCCTTCCGGCTGCAGCAGCGACGCGCTCTGCGCCTGCTCGGCTGCGCTGAGACGCAAGCCCCGCACCGGGATGTATCCCTCGCGCGCCCATTGCGAGATCGGCTTGGTCACTTCGGGCACGCCCTGCGTGCAATCGGCGTTGCGCGGCGCCAGCACTTCATAGGCCCAGCGCAGACCCGGCTGCCAGCCCTTGTTCTTGAGCTGCTGAGCCGCGGACGCCAGCGCATCCGGCACGGAGGTCCAGATGTTGATATGGCCATCGCCGTCGAAATCGACGCCGTGCTTGTGAAGCTCCGACGGCAGGAACTGCGTCAGCCCCGTTGCGCCGCCCCATGAGGTGCGCAGGTTCTTGCGCGTCACATCGCCGTTCTGGATCAGCTTCAGCGCCTCGATGAATTCGCCGCGGTACTGATCCTTGCGGCGGCCGACATAGGCCTGCGTCGCCAGCACGCGGAGACCGTCATAGGGCAATGCATGGCGTCCGTAATCGGTCTCGCGGCCCCAGATCGCCAGAATGATCGCACCGGGGACGCCGAAGCGCTGCTCGATGGCGGCGAGCGTCGCGCGATGCTGGATCATCAGCCGCTGTCCCTCGGCGGCAAGCCGCGCAATGCTCGCTTCCTTCACGTAGTCCGCGGGCACCTGCACGAATTCCGCCTGCGACGGCGCACCGGTGGACGGACGGCCGGGCAACAGCAGATCCGGCAGCTTGTAGTCCGGCTCCAGCGCGCGGGTTTCGCGATCGAAGACCGCCCGCGAAACGCCGGCCTGTTGCGCTTCCGGCCACAGCGACGCGACGAACTGCGTGAACGCCGCGTCGGCGGCGAGGATTTGCACGGGCGCCAGCGAGACAATCATTGCGAGGAGCATCGCGACGATGCGATCCAGCCGTCGCCTGACGATCATTCCTTCTGGATGGCTTCGCTCCGCTCGCAATGACGTTGCCTTTCCCGTTACGGCTTCAATGCTTGCCGTGCCCGTTATGACCATTTTGGCCGTTGTGCCCCTCCGGCACGAGCACCGGCCCGTTCGAAATGCGATCGACATAGGCGATGCCGATCGCCGACAGGATGAACATGCCGTGGATGATGGTCTGCCACATCACACCCGCCTCGGTGTAATTCGTGGTGCGGCCGGCGCCGCCGAGGTTGCCTGCCTCGATGAAGGTGCGCAGCAGATGGATCGAGGAAATGCCGATGATGGCCATCGCCAGCTTGATCTTCAGCACGCTGGCGTTGACATGACTGAGCCATTCCGGCTCGTCGGGATGCCCCTTCAGATGGAGCCGCGATACGAAGGTCTCGTAGCCGCCGACGATCACCATCACCAGAAGGTTCGAGATCATCACCACATCGATCAGCCCGAGCACCACCAGCATGATTTGCTGCTCGGAAAAATCGAACGAGTGGGCGATGAGATGCCAGAGCTCCTTCAAAAAGAGAATGACATAAACGCCCTGGGCGACGATCAGGCCGACATAGAGCGGCAGCTGCAGCCAGCGCGATCCGAAGATCAGCATCGGGATCGGGCGCAGCGAAGCATCGCCGCGCGGCGGCAGGGGCGTTTCGGGGGTCAAACTCATGTCAAATGGCTCCGGCGGAACAGAAACTGATGGCGGACCATGGCAGATTCGGCGCGGGCGCGCGCGGCATCCATCGGTCGCAGCTACAGCCCTTGTCCCGTCACAATGGCGACAATTTGCCCGGCAAGCCGGATCGCCGGGCTATTTCGCCGCGACGATGAAAATTCGCGGGAAGCGCAGCAGCACCTTGCCGTCGGCCTGCGGCAGGTAACTCGCGGCGATGCGCGCCCGATAGGCCTCGAGGAATTCCTTGCGCTCGGGCATTTCGAGCGGATCGAGGAACGGGCGCAGCCCCGTGCCCTTGACCCATTCGACGATGGCGGATGCATCGTCCAGCACATGATTGTAGACCGTATGCCAGATGTCGATGCGACTGCACAGCGGCTGCAGCGCGTCGTAATAGACGCCCGGCTTCGGCAGACTGCCCCGCGCTTCCAGTGCGTGCGCGAGCTGGGTGTGAAACTGCGGCAGGCGCGCGACCTCGCGCATCAGGACATGCGACGGCTCGTCCATGTTGTCGGGCATCTGCACCGCCAGCGCACCACCCTGCGGCAGCGCCATGGTCAGCCGCATGAGCTGTTTGAGATGGTTTGGAACCCACTGAAAAATCGCATTCGCGAACAGCACGTCGGTCCCTTCCGGCGGTGCCCAGTGCGAGATGTTCGCTTCAATGAACGTATGCTGCGGCAACCGCTCGCGCGCCTGACGCAGCATATCCGCCGATGTGTCGATGCCGGTGATACGCGCTTGCGGCCATCGTCTGGCCAGCAGTTCGGTGGAATTGCCGGGGCCGCAGCCGATGTCCACCACGCCCCGCGCATCCTGGATCGGAATCTGCGCCAGCAGGTCGCGCGCCCCGCGCGTCCGTTCGTCCTCGAACTTCAGGTATTGCTGGGCATCCCAGTCAGACATCGTGAAACTCCAACGCCCGCGCGTATTCCGCAAAAGTGGATACCGGTTTTGCGGAAAGAATACGCGCCAGATCTGTATCGGATGACCCTTCTACGTCAGCCGATCAGCGATGGCCAGATTTCACGAGCCGTATCAGCGATGTCTCAGCAATTTCCCTGAACCGCAGCCGCAGCCTTCTGGCGTGCGATTTCGCCAGCCGCCGTCGCGCCCATGCCTGCCGCCGCACTCGCCACGCCGGACGCAGCGCCGCCGAACGGCAGGAACCCGATGGCGCCCGACAGGACCGACGTTCCCACCGCGGTGTTCTGCGCGTCGTTGATCGCATCCTGACATCGCTTGGCACGCTGCATCGCCTGCTGCTCTTGCTGTTGTTGCCGCTGACCTGCACCACGCGCGCCGCGCTGGTTCGCGTTGTCCGGGACACGTCCCTGCGCCTTGCGTGCCTCATAGGCCTTGATGTTCGTCGCCCTCTCCGCCGCCGACAAACCAACATCGTCGGCGACCACTGACAGCACCGAACCCGGCGTCAGCAACAGGAGCGTGAGTGCAAACGCAACGAAACGAATAATCATGATCTTCTCCGGTGGCTGAAAGGCCACCGGGATCACGCACCGAAAAGGTGCGCTTGCGCGCTACGTGTTCGACAGGCAGGCGCTTCAATCCCGATGGCGGAGAATGGTGATCCATTCTCTCGGCCGAGGCCTATAGCGACACCGCACGCAGGGATCACGCAGGATCGATTGCAGTTTTTTGGTCGATCGTGTCGGCGCCGACCCACACAAAGCCGTGATCCCGCATCGTGCGAACCCGGGCCTGCAAAAATTCGCGGCCGATGACCTCAAGCCGCTCCGTCGGCATCAGGAAAAAACGGCGGCGATCATTTGTATCCACAGCCCGCACCATCATGCCGGCCTCTTCCATGTCGTCGATATGGCGGGAGACCGTTGCCTCAGTAGCGAACTGCTCGAAGTAGCTCGCAAGCTCCTTGAGCGTGATCGGGCGTCCCGTCAGCCACCGATGCGAGACGATACTGAAGATCAGGTCCGCCTCGAACGCGCTGCGCCACGGGCGACGCAGGATGCCGGAGGCGACAACGGTGCGCCGGAAATCCGATCGCCACTGCACCCATGCCATGTCCAAGGCGAGAACAGCCCGTTCCGGTGCATCGAGAATGGTGTCGGGACATTCGATCAAGGACGCCGGCGATGCCGCCCCGATTGTCTCGGGTGATAGTTTCTTGGGCACCCACGTCATGCGTTACCTGGCCTGCCGATTCGTCATGACAATAGCCGTAGCCGGATTCCCATCGATTGCACCATGGTTGCAACGCATGGCCGTTGCTACCTTCTGACGCGCTACCCTGCCCTCACGCGACGATCATTCCGGCGCCCTGGCGGGATCAATCGCCTTCGCCCCACTGGCTGCTTCACCGCCATTCCACACAAAGCCGTGTTCACGCATCATGCGAATACGCGCCTGCAGATATCCGTGACCAATGGTTTCCAGCCGCCGCGTCGGCAAGAGGAAGATGCGGCGACGGTCATCGGGATCGGTCTGACGCACGATCATGCCGCTTTCTTCCATGTCATCGAGATGGCGCGAAACTGTTGCTTCGGTCACGAAGATCTCGAAATAAGTCGCAAGTTCCTTGTGCGTGATCGCGCGCCCTGCGAGCCAGCGATGCGCGACGATGCTGAACATCATGTCGGCCTCGAACACACTGCGCCACGGCCGGTTCAGCACATTGGCGGCGATCACCGTGCGGCGAAAGTCCGCGCGCCACTGAACGTATGCGACATCGATTCCGAGAGCGGCGCGCTCCTGTGCATCGATCGTGCAGTCGTCGAGATTGAATGTGACCGCTGGACTCGCGCCGATTTCCTCGGACGTCACCTTGTTGTCGTCGTCCCCCACGAATCCTTACCCCGCTTTGTTGCCGCCATTCCAGACAAAGCCGTGCTCGCGCATGATGCGCAGCCGCGCCTGCTCGAATTCGTGACCGATGCCTTCGAGCCGCCGCGTCGGAATCAGAAACATGCGGCGGCGGTCGTTCGCGTCGAGGCGGCGCTCGACCAGACCGTTCGTCACCATGTCATCGATATGCCGGGACACCGTCGCCTCGGTGGCGATCGATCCGAAATAGGTCGCAAGCTCCTTGAGCGTGACCGGCCGCCCCTTCAGCGCGTGGTGCGCGACGATGGCGAAGATCATGTCCGCTTCGAAAATACTTCGCACCGGCCTGTCGCCGCCGGCGACAAGCTTCTGTCGAAACGCCGAGCGCCACTGGACCCAGGCAACGTCCATGGCCAGGAGCGCCCGCTCCTGTTCATCGAGGTCGCTGTTCAGTGGAGCATTCACCGCGTCAGTTTCTTGTACTTCACGCGATGCGGGATCACCGAGTCCTGGCCGAGACGGCGCATCTTGTCCTTCTCGTAGTCCTGGAAGTTGCCTTCGAACCATTCGACATGGCTGTCGCCTTCGAACGCGAGCATGTGGGTCGCGATGCGGTCAAGGAACCAGCGGTCATGGCTGATGATAACGGCGCAGCCGGCAAAATCCTCGAGCGCCTCTTCCAGCGCGCGCAGCGTATCGACGTCGAGATCGTTGGTCGGTTCGTCGAGCAGCAGAACGTTGGCCCCGGACTTCAGCATCTTGGCGAGATGGACGCGGTTGCGTTCGCCGCCCGACAGCGCGCCGACCTTCTTCTGCTGGTCCGCGCCCTTGAAGTTGAACGACGAACAATAGCCGCGCGAATTCACTTCGCGCTTGCCGAGCAGGATCTGGTCGTTGCCGCCGGAGATTTCCTCCCACACGGTCTTCTTGCCGTCGAGCGCATCGCGCGACTGGTCGACGTAGCCGAGATGCACGGACTCGCCCACCGTGATGGTGCCGGCGTCGGGCGTCTCCTGCTTGGTGATCATCTTGAACAGCGTGGTCTTGCCCGCGCCGTTGGCGCCGATCACGCCGACGATGCCGCCCGGCGGCAGCTTGAAGGTCAGGTTATCGATCAGCAGGCGGTCGTTGAATCCCTTGCTGAGGCCCTCGAAGTCCACCACGTTCTGGCCGAGACGCTCGGCGACAGGAATGGTGATCTGCGCGGTCTGGGTCTGCTTCTCGCTGGCCTGTTTGAGCAACTCCTCATAGCGCTGGTAACGCGCCTTGGATTTGGCCTGACGTGCTTTCGGCGACGAGGCGATCCATTCCTGCTCGCGTTCCAGCGTTTTCTGGTGCGCGACGTCTTCGCGGCCTTCCTGCGCGAGACGCTTTTGCTTCTGCACGAGCCACTGCGAATAGTTGCCCTCGTAAGGAATGCCCTTGCCGCGGTCGAGTTCGAGAATCCAGCTCGTCACGTTGTCGAGGAAGTAGCGGTCATGGGTCACGATCAGGATCGCGCCGGGATAGTTGCGCAAATGGCCTTCCAGCCACGACACGGATTCCGCGTCGAGATGGTTGGTCGGTTCGTCCAGCAGCAGCAGGTCCGGCTGGTCCAGCAGCAGACGGCACAGTGCCACGCGGCGTTTCTCACCGCCTGACAGTTTGGAGATGTCGGCATCGTCCGGCGGACAGCGCAGCGCGTCCATCGCCTGATCGACCTTGCTGTCGAGATCCCACAGGCCCTGGGCCTCGATCTCGTCCTGCAGCTTGGTCATCTCGTCGGCGGTCTCTTCGGAATAGTTCACCGCGAGTTCGTTGTAGCGGTCGAGGATCGCCTTCTGCTTGGCGACGCCGAGCATCACGTTCTCGCGCACCGTCAGGGCGGGGTCGAGTTGCGGCTCCTGCTCGAGGTAGCCGACGCGCGCGCCCTCGGCGACCCAGGCCTCGCCGTTATAATCCTTGTCGAGGCCGGCCATGATCTTGAGCAGCGTCGACTTGCCCGAGCCGTTGACGCCGAGCACGCCGATCTTGGCGTCCGGATAGAACGAGAGATGGACGTTATCGAGCACCTTGCGGGTCGGATAGGCCTTGGTCAGACCCTGCATGAAATAGACGAACTGGCGAGCCATCGTGATCCTTGGAACCGTCGGATTTGAGCGGGAATACGCGGGAAATTTGCTGCCGTTGATGTAACTGCGGGAACCGCAAAGGGCAACCGGCGAGCCTCCCAAAGGTAGGGTTTTGGAAAGGCTATGGAGCGGAATTTCCAGCGCCGTCAGGCCGTTGCCACGACGAAAACGGCTTTTTAATCGAATCCTCGCAAGTTGTGATTTCGAACCGCGGACCGGCGCGCCGCGACCGATATTCAGGCGTCAAGAATCAGCACTACAGATCGTCGAGCAGAAGCCATGACGACGCACAGCACACCGATCACAACCCGCATCGCGGATATCCCCGCCCCGCTCCCGGCCCATTCCCCCCGGCGTATGCTCGCGGAGATCAGCGATTTCTGGCGCACCTTCATCAAGGCGGCCTTCCACCCCTATCACCCGGAACAGCATTACATGCGCGGCCCCGGTCCGGCCTGCGCCAGCAAGCAGAAGCAGCAACGCGTCTGACGGACGCTGTTCGGTCGCAGACTGCGACAAATTTGCTCATCTTGACCACCGGCAGCGAAGTTCCCCGCCTCGCGAGCTATGCCGCGACAGCGGCTAAATCCTCGCGCAGCGCATGGATTGACGCTGCCCCGCGTGGTTCGTAGGACATCAGCGCGCGCCGGGCGCAAACGACAGTTTTTCAACCGCAGGCGAAGAGGAGCCCCCTCTTCGCCTGCGGTTACGCGTTGTCGTACCTAAAAACCATAGGTGTAAGATTAAATGCTCGATGAAAAGCTTCAGCCGATTTTCGCTGATGTTCTACGCCGCAATCCAGGCGAAGAAGAATTCCACCAGGCCGTACGCGAAGTGCTCGACAGCCTCGGAGCCGTCGTCGCCAAGCATCCGCACTACGCAGAGGACGCGCTGATCGAGCGCATCTGCGAACCTGAGCGGCAGATCATTTTCCGCGTGCCGTGGGTCGACGACAAGGGTCAGGTCCAGATCAATCGCGGCTTCCGCGTCCAGTTCAATTCGGCGCTCGGCCCGTTCAAGGGCGGCATCCGTTTTCATCCGACCGTCTATCTCGGCACCATCAAGTTTCTGGGCTTCGAGCAGACGTTCAAGAATGCACTGACCGGCATGCCGATCGGCGGCGGCAAGGGCGGCTCGGACTTCGATCCGAAGGGCCGCTCCGCCGGCGAGATCATGCGCTTCTGCCAGTCGTTCGTGACCGAACTCTATCGTCATCTCGGTGAATACACCGACGTGCCGGCCGGCGACATCGGCGTCGGTCAGCGCGAAATCGGCTACATGTTCGGCCAGTACAAACGCATCACCAACCGTTACGAATCCGGCGTGCTCACCGGCAAGGGCCTCACTTGGGGCGGCTCGCAGGTGCGCACCGAGGCCACCGGTTATGGCGCGGTCTATTTCGTCGAGCGCATGCTGCGCACGCGCGGCCAGAGCTTCGACGGCAAGAAGGTGATCGCATCGGGTGCGGGTAACGTCTCCATCTACACGATGGAGAAAGTGTCGGAACTCGGTGGCCGTGTCATCGCGTGCTCGGATTCCGACGGCTACGTCGTCGACCAGGCCGGCATCGATCTCGACCTGCTCAAGGAGATCAAGGAAATCAAGCGCGGCCGCGTGGCCGATTACGCGAAGGCGCGCGGCAACGGCGCGACATTCGTTCCGGCGGGACGGATCTGGGATGTGCCCGCTGACGTGGCGATGCCGTCGGCGACCCAGAACGAGCTTAACGGCCAGGACGCGCGCACGCTGGTGAAGAACGGCGTGATCGCGGTCGGCGAAGGCGCCAACATGCCCTCCACGCCGGAAGCAGTCCGGACGTTCCTCGACGCAGGCATTCTGTTTGCGCCCGGCAAGGCCGCCAATGCCGGCGGCGTCGCCACCAGCGCGCTGGAGATGCAGCAGAACGCGTCGCGGGACTCCTGGACGTTCGAGGCGACCGAAGCACGTCTGGCCACCATCATGCACAGCATCCACGACCGCTGCGCGGAAATGGCCGACACCTACGGCTCGCCGGGCAACTACGTGCTGGGCGCCAACGTGGCGGGCTTCATCCGCGTCGCCGAATCCATGCGCGCGCTCGGCATCGTCTGACACCGGCACGCTTGCACGATACTCACCTCTCCCCGCTTGCGGGGAGAGGTCGGATTTAGCCAAGTCGTCCCGGCGAAGGCCGGGACCCATAACCACCGGCCTCTCCGGTGAACAGCGATACCAGCACCCCGCATAAAATCTGGCGACAGGGAGTATGGGTCCCGGCCTTCGCCGGGACGACGCCGCATTGTGCAGTCGTCGCTTGCACCAAGTCCGATTGCGCGCGACCATATCCGCCTCGCGGATGATCGGTCCCGATCGACACCCAACAAGAACGGAACACGAGGGCAGAATGCATCGCTGCGCGATACTCGACGACTATCAGAACGTCGCACTGACATTCGCGGACTGGTCGCCGCTCAAGGATAAGATCGACATCACCGTGTTCGACAAGCCGTTCGCGTCAAGCGACGCGGCGGTGCGCGCCTTGCAGGATTTCGAAATCGTCTGCGCCATGCGCGAGCGCACGGCTTTCAGCCGCGAGGTGCTGACCGCGCTGCCAAAGCTGAAACTGCTTCTGACATCCGGCATGCGCAATGCTGCGTTCGATCTGGAGACCGCGAAAGAGTGCGGCATCACGGTGTGCGGCACCGGCGGCGTCGGCAACGCCACCGCGGGACTGACCATCGGCCTGATGCTGGAACTGACCCGCAAAATCGGTTTCGAGAACGCCCGCATGCATGCGGGCGAGCCGTGGCAGACCACCATGGGACAGGATGTCGAAGGCATGACCCTCGGCGTGGTCGGCCTCGGCAAGCTGGGAACGAAGGTGGCGACGATTGCGAAAGCGCTCGGCATGAAGGTGATCGCCTGGAGCCAGAACCTGACGCCGGACGCCTGCTCCGCCGCGGGCGTAACCTACGCCACCAAGGACGAGCTGTTCGCCACCGCCGACATCGTCAGCATTCATCTCATTCTGAGCAAGCGCACGCGCGGGCTGATCACGGCCGAGGATCTCGCGCGCATGAAGCCGACAAGCTATCTCGTCAATGCTGCGCGCGGCCCGATCGTGGACGAAGCCGCGCTGCTGGATGCGCTTCAGCGCAAGAGGATCGCGGGCGCGGGTCTCGACACATTTTCGCGGGAACCGCTGCCGGTCGATCATCCGCTGCGCAAGCTCGGCAATGTCGTTCTGACGCCGCACATCGGTTACGTCACGGAAAATAACTACCGCCGCTACTACGGCGACATGGTCGAAGACATCGCCGCGTGGCTCAAGGGCGCGCCGGTGCGGGTGATGAGCTAACACCGCACAAACAAAAAGCCCGGCGCGAGGTCGGGCTTGAGTTACCGGGAGGAAAACGAATTTCAGTAGAAGTCCGACGAAATAAACTGAGTTCATATTGAGAAGGGCAAGATTGCCCTCCTGCTGCCCCGGATATCACCACATCGGCCGCGGTATGGCTGTACCCCGATTACAACACCGGACAAGTTACGGTATTCAAGTAACGGAAAAGTCAACTGACCCCGGCCAGCAAAAAGCCCGGCGCAAGGCCGGGCTTAGGTCTGAAAACCGGAGCGAGAAGCGATCAATACTTGGCGAGCACCGGGCCGCCCCAGTTGAACTTGTAGTTCACACCGACAAGGGCTGTCTGCAGCGTCAGGCGCGTCTCGTTCAGTGTTGGCGCGCCAAAAGTGCCCGGCGCGTTCGCGAACGCAATGTTCGTTCGGCCGAAGTCCATATAGCTGTATTCAGCGAACACCGACCAGTTCGGAGCGAACATCCATTCCAGGCCGCCGCCAACCGTCCACCCCGCGCGATTGCTACGCGCGGTCTCCGAAAGAAAGAGAAATGGGATCGTGCTGAAAACCTCGGTGTCGACGCGCGTCCATGCGCCACCGCCTTTTACGTAACCGAGCACCTGCGGAGCGAACAGGTAGCCCAGGCGAGCGGTCCCGGTATAGACGTCTCTCGTGGTCGTCTGCTGAAACACCCTCAACGGAGTCAGTCGCGGATCAGAGGAAACATTACTGCTGTTGATGTCGCCGAAGTCGAACATGCCTTGCACGCCAACGACCCAGTTTCCAGCGAACTGATAATCGCAGCCGACCTGCACGCCGCCGATGACAGCGCTTCCTTCGGAACTGCCAAACGCGAGCGGCGGTACGAACGGAACGCCCGCAGTATTGCTATTGGCGTTTTGTTCAATGGTGCCAGCCGCCGCCGACGTTGCCGCCGACATAGCAGCCGGTCCAGTTGTAGCTCACGATCGGAGCGACAGGCGCTTTCGTATACGTCCGGGCGGAGATATCGGCAGCCCGTGCGCTGGCTGCGCCGAGCACTGCAACGGCAGCAGCGATCAAAAGCCTCTTCATCAAATCCCTCCTCAAGAAAAATAAACGCTCAAAAAACTGGCAACAGGTTACGGAGGGTCTGAAAGCAATGATGTAGCGCACGGGCAACACCCCCGGTCATTAGCCAGAAGAGCCCTCCTTTCCAAACGATGCTGGGATACCCCAAACGAAAAATGCCCGCGACAGGCGCGGGCATTATCATTCCATTTGAAATCTTCGCTTAGCGGATCGTGACCGGCGCGGGTAGCGGCGGCACTGCCGTCGGCCCCTGATTGGCGACGCCCATCGAGGCGGTCGGACGCTGCTGCGGAGCGGCGTCGTTGGCCATCGACACAGGTGCGGGTCCGCCCTGATACGGCTGCGCGGACGCGGCGACAGGCGGCGGCTTGCCGCCCGGCAACACCACCACACGGGTACCGACCTTGGCGCGCTCGAACAGATCGGTGATGTCCTCGTTCAGCAGGCCGATGCAGCCCGACGAGACGAACTGACCAATGGTTGACGGCTGGTTGGTGCCGTGGATGCGGTACAAGGTCGAACCGAGATACATGGCGCGCGCGCCCATCGGGTTACCGTCGCCGCCGGCCATGAAGCGCGGCAGGTAAGGCTGGCGCTAGATCATTTCCGTCGGTGGGTGCCAATCCGGCCATTCCGCCTTGCGGGTGATCTTCTGCACGCCGGTCCAGGTAAAGCCATCCCGCCCGACGCGGACGCCGTAGCGGATCGCCCGGCCATTGCCGAGAACGTAATAGAGATGCGTGTTCGGCGTATCGACGATGATGGTGCCGGCAGGCTCCTTCGTCGGATAGTTCACTTCCTGCTTGCGCAGGTTCGGCGGCAATTCCTTGCGCGGGCCGGTTTCGGGCTGTTCTTCCGGCGGCAGCGCCGACAGAGCCATCGGCTGTCCATTGGGCGCGACGTTGCCCTGCTGGACTGCGCCGGCATCGATTCCGCCCGGCGGACGCGGACGATCTGTAAAATCGGCGCCCTGCGGCGGGCCGCGCTCGCTGTAAATCGGGGCCGGGCCGCGATCCGAATAGGCCGGCGCAGGCGGCGCGCCCGAATAGGCCGTGGGACGGCCATAGCGCGGATCATCCGGCGACATCACCGGGCCGCGCGGGTCCAGTCCCGGCTGCTGATAGCTGTGCTGCTGCGGAGCGGACTGCTGGTAATTCGGCTGCTGCTGATAACCGGGAGGCGACAGCGCGGTGCCGCGGTCATCGCCGTCAAGCCGGTCGAAATCCGGAACCCCGCGGCGGTCGTCCTGATAGCCGCCCGGCGCGCCATACGGCGCGGGCTGGAGCGGCTGTGAATAGCCCGGAGGCGGCGGATAGGATTGCGCCAGAGCGACAGGCGCACCTGCCAGACCGGCTACCGCGGAAACCGCAAAAGCCGTCGTGAAAGACTTGGAAAGCCGATTGAACATCATGCCCCTTTTATAGCGCGAACCCGCCACCGTATCGTTAACGGCAGTTCGCGCAGGATAGCGGCGCATTCAAGACATTGATTGAAAAAAGCGCCTTGGAATGGCTGACATTTTCGCGAGATTGCAACCGGGCAACAGGTTCTGGGCAATGTCGCGGCACACCCGGGTCCAGCCTAACTTTTTTCGGGCAATTTCGCGGCGTGCGATATCCTTGATCTCGGGTCTGATTCGAGCCTTTCGCCCGTTCATCGCGCCCTGTTCCCCGGCCTCTGTTCAGCTTTCCGGTCAGGGTTTTGTGTTTTCCAGCGTTCGCAAGCGTTCCGTTTTGGCTCGATCATCTTCGCGCCGCCATCGTCGAAGGCAGGACACGACAATATGCTCCCCGGCTTCCGAATCCTGTTTGCGACGACCGTGCTGGCGATTTCCATTCTGGTCTTCGGCCTCGGCGCTGCGGCGCTGCTGCGCGCCGCGCACGAGGAATTCGCCAGCCTGCCGTCATGGCGGCTGGCCCAGCAGCCGGTTCTCACACCATTCACGCCGCAGGTGCCTCGGCTCGAAACCACGCCGGTGCTGGCGATGCTAAGAATCGAAGCGCCGGGGACGAAGCCGCTTCCGGAAACGTTTCGCCCGCAGGTCGTTCTGCCTGAACCGGCTCCGCAGCAACCGGCCACCACTCAGGTCACGCCCGCCGAGGTACTGGATGTAAGACCAGCCGAGACGGCGACGCAGGACAGCGGCAGCGCGGTCAAGGACGCCGATGAGGCAACGGCAAGCGCGCCTGTTAGCGAGCAGGCCGCGGCCTGGAGCGCGCCGGCCAGCATCGAGACTCCTGCAAAGCCCGACGCCGCGCTCCAGGAAGCCAATGCTCCTGACGTGAAGACGCCGGACGTCAAGGCGCCCGACAGCAGGATCCTCGAACCGGCGCAGCCCGCACCCACGGAGCTGAAGTCATCCGAGTTGAAGTCATCCGAGTTGAAGTCATCCGAGTTGAAGTCCTGGGAGTTGAAGTCCTGGGAGTTGAAGTCTTGGGAATTGAAGTCCGCCGAGCTGAAGTCATCGGACGTCAAACCGTCGCCGTCGAAAGCGCCGGTGACCGAAGCCTCCGAACCTCTGTCGACGGTGGCATCGATCGAACGCTCATCAGAGGCGACCGCTTCCGCCACCGAGCCGTATCCGGCTGCGAAAAAAAACCGGCGCGCGAGCGCCCGTGCCATCGCACAGCGGCGTGAGGCGGCACGCGCCCGCGCCGAAGCGCGCGCGAGGGCCGAACAACTGCGGCAGCAGCAAAACGCATTTTCCCTGTTCGGCGGCTAGTGCCTGAATCCGAAGCCCGCGTCATTTTGCACCGCGAGCCGCCACGCCAAGACGGCAGAGCTACGCGGGTCAGGTCGCCTACGCAGGCCTATGGTCTGCAATGCCATTCCATGACGGATAAGAAATATTCTCTTAAGAGCATCTTATCCAGCTTAAAACGCTCTTAAGAGCTAATGCATTGCACCTCACTCAATTCCATGCTATGCTTTCAAGAGCAGATTAACCGCCTTAAAGGCTCTTGAGAGCACATGGTCGCCTTAAATAAACTTCAAAAAGCCCCACCATATCCAGTGGAACAGGCCCTCAAGCGCTTGGGCGAAAACCTGCGCACGGCAAGAATCCGCCGGAGCATTACGATCGCAGATGCCGCAGCAAGGATCGGCACGGGACCGCGTGCAGTCATGGATGCCGAGAAAGGCAAGGCCTCTACCGGCATCGTCGTCTACGCAGGGCTTCTCTGGCTCTATGATCTCCTTCAGCCTTTTGAAGATATCGCCGATCCCTTGAAGGATCCGGAGGGGCTTTCGCTGCAATCAGCGAGAGAACGCACCCGCGTGCGCAAGAGCGGCGGCCTCGATAATGACTTCTAAGACCGGCACGGAATGCTTTGTCTACATGACACTGCCGGGTGAAACCGAGTCCGTGACAGCAGGACGTTTCGAATTGACGAAGGACCGGCGCGGCAATGCGCTCGGCAAATTCGTCTACGGCAAATCCTATCTCGCACGCGGCAACGCCGTCGCCATAGATCCGATCGAACTCAAGCTCTCAGGCGCGACTTACGAAACAGCGCGGCTGAATGGCGTGTTCGGCGCGCTCCGAGATTCGGGTCCTGACTATTGGGGCCGTCGCGTGATTGAGAAACGCGCGGGCATCCCGCAACTCGGCGAACTCGATTACTTGCTCAACTCAGCCGACGACCGCGCGGGAGCACTTGGCTTTGGCCTGGGTCAGAACCCGCCCGCCCCCCGGCGCAAGTTCAATAAAACACTTGAACTCGCGAAGCTTCAGGAAATTGCCGAAGCGCTGATGCGCGAGGAAGATATCAAGACGGAAGAAGCTGCTCAGATACAGGATCTGATGCTGATTGGCACGTCGATGGGCGGCGCGCGCCCAAAAGCTGTCGTGGAAGACGCTGATGGATTGTGGGTCGCAAAATTCAATCGTCCCGACGATCGCTGGAACAACGCGCGCGTCGAACACGCCATGCTTGAGCTTGCAAAAATCTGCGGCATTAGCGTTGCGGCGAACCGCATCGAAACCATTGCCGGAAAGGATGTATTGCTGATCAAGCGCTTTGACCGAGCAAAGACCGGCAAGGGATACACAAAATCAAGAATGATCAGCGGCCTTACTCTGCTTCGCGCCGAGGAAACACCGGACGCGAGATGGTCCTATGTCCTGATGGCCGAGGAGCTGCGCCGTGTGGTGGAAGAACCCAAAAGGGATGCGCTCGAGCTTTTTCGCCGTATGACTTTCAACGCGCTGATTTCGAACATCGACGATCATCCGCGCAACCATGCTCTCATTGCGAAAGAGCGTGAGTGGAGTCTCTCCCCTGCCTATGATTTGACCCCAGCAGCTGTGGTCGCTCAGGATCACCGCGACCTCGCGATGGAGATCGGCGATCTGGGCCGTTATGCAAATGCCAAGAACCTTCTTTCGCAACACACGCGATTTCTCCTCGAAGAGGAAGAAGCGAAGGCCATTGTTTCAGGTATGACCGACAAGGTACGCACGACCTGGTACGATGTTGTCCGCGCGCAAGGGGTAACTGAAAAGGATGCTGAAACGATCCGAAGCGCATTTGTGTACGAGGGCTTTTCATTTTGACGGAGTGGCGCGCTTCTGCGCCCAGGAACGCCGGACTTTGCTTGACTACGCCGGACCGGTTACCACCGGCGGCCCCCCCTGCTCGCCCCATTCCGACCATGAGCCGTCATAGAGCGCGGTGTCGGCGATGCCGAGCCGGTACAGCGCCAATGTCAGCACGCCGGCGGATACGCCGGAGCCGCAGCTCGTGACGATGGGCTTGTCGAGATCGACACCCGCGCCGGAAAACGCCGCGCGCAAGTCCTCAAGCGGCTTCATCGCACCGGTGTTGGCATCGAACAGGCCCGCGTAAGGCACGCTTCTCGCACCGGGAATATGTCCGCCCCGCAGGCCCGGACGCGGTTCGGGCACAGAGCCCTCGAACCGCGCGCTCGGCCGCGCGTCGATCACCTGCTCGGCCTTGCTCTCAAGATTTCCGATCAGCTGCTGCATGCTGCGGACACGTCTGGCGTCGAACGTCGCCTTGAAGGTCGCAGGCTTCGGCTTTGCGTCGCCGCTCTCGACGGCGCGCCCTTCAGCCAGCCACTTCTTCAGGCCGCCATCGAGCACGCGCACATTTGCGTGGCCGAACGAGAGGAACATCCACCATCCGCGCGGCGCTGCGACCCAGCCGCCGGCGTCGTACAGCACCACGGTGTCGTCGTTGCCGATGCCGAGCGCTCCGATGTCGCGGCCGAACTGCTCGGCCGACGGAAACATGTGCGGCAGCGGGCTCGCGTGATCCGACACCGCATCGACATCGAAGAACACCGCGCCCGGAATGTGCTGCGCCAGATAGTCGTCCTTCGGCAGCGGCAGGACGCCGGGCAGCTTGAATGTCGCATCGAGAACTTTCACGCGCGGATCGTTCAGGTGCGCGGCAAGCCATTCGGTGGAGACGAGAGGGTCGGTGCTCATGTCTATTCCCTGCAGTTCGCTATCAACAATGTCGTCATTGCGAGGAGCATAGCGACGAAGCAATCCAGTCTTGCTTGTTGCTTCTGGATTGCTTCGCTTCGCTCGCAATGACGAAAACGCTCAATCCTTCTTCTTCGGCTCGACCTTCTCGACCGGACCGCCGGCGGCCTTCCATGCGGTGAAGCCGCCGCCGAGATGTGCCACGGGAGCAAGCCCCATGTCCTGCGCGGTCTTGGCGGCCAGCGCCGAGCGCCAGCCCGAGGCGCACTGGAATAGGAACTTCTTGTTTTCCTGAAACACCGGCTTGGCGTAGGGGCTTTCCGGATCGATCCAGAATTCCAGCATGCCGCGCGGACAGTGAAACGCGCCGGGAATGCGACCTTCGCGTTCGATCTCGCGCGGATCGCGCAAATCGACGATCACGACCTCGTCCTGCCCGACGCCACCTTGCGGAAAACGCTCGACGGCTTCCGCCGCATTGATGGTCTCGATCTGCGCGTTGGCTTCGTCGAGAAGTTTTTTGTAACCGCGGGTAATTGTAGAGGGCATTTTTTCTTCCGGTCATGGGGGCGGGGTGAATGGCGCAACACTCGCCTCTTCCCGCCAACAAGACAAGGCAGAAAACTACCGCGTCAATTCCTTCATCGCGCCCTCAAGTCCCTCGAGGGTCAGCGGGAACATGCGCTCGGAGAACAGCCGGCGGATCACGGTGGTGGATTCCGAATAATCCCAGTGCTTGCGCGCGACGGGATTGAGCCAGACCGCATGCGGATAGGTGCGCGTCACGCGCTCCAGCCACACCGAGCCGGGTTCCTCG
>Ga0233438_10001107_pt1 | contig 30839 bp, 28 predicted proteins | sample SI_123_September_FD_182720 | JGI IMG/M metagenome (GOLD analysis project Ga0233438, IMG submission 182720) | Seawater microbial communities from Saanich Inlet, British Columbia, Canada - SI_123_September2016_10_MG | ecosystem: Environmental > Aquatic > Marine > Inlet | place: Canada: British...
ATGATGACGGTGACAACGCAAATACTCAAAGACTTGAAGTAATTGCTGAAACTGCAGATATGGCAGAAGCAAGAGTAAAGCATCTCTTCCCTTCTGCTCAAAATGTTGTAGTCGCTGCTGCTTGATAAATGTCACGCACCCAAGTAATTGTTTACAATGGTGATGACGGATTCTGTAATGTCGTCATTCCATCAGATCAATGCGTTCTTTCCGATATAGATATCATCTCTAAGGATGTACCTACATCAGAGTACTCGATGATCTCTCATACCGAATTGCCCTCTACAGTATTCAGAAACGCATGGAAATACAACCACTCAAATTCAGCTGTGGATGTGGATCTTGTAAGTGCAAAGAATCTGTGTCAGAAAGAGCTGGAAAGTCGGTATCTACAGATCAGAACCGAGAACCAAGAGATTACAGCACTAGCAGAAATGAAGGGAGAATCTCCAGTACTGAAAGATAATCCTGTTGTACCCTATTCTGATATTAATTCTGCAACTACGGCATCACAACTAGAAGCACTTCTTTAGTCAGAAGCAATTTTAATTCCAGTCTGAGGATCAAACTGAGAAGATTCTTGATATTCTAGAAAATCTCTAAATTCATTAACGAACGATGTTAAGTATTCATTTCTGAGTACTCTTATCGTTCGTTTTTTATTGTTTTTTCTTACTTCTACTAGCCAATTAGAAACTCCAACAGTTGGGTTAATCTCTTGACCAGGAGAGTCTGGGTTTGGAATTCTAAATGTAGAATCAACAACCTGACCACCAGGAATTAAAAGCCTTCCTTGAGAATCTCTTGTTTCTTTTGTTTCATAGTGACGAGTAGAATTTAGATTTTCCTCATACTTGTCATACATGATATCATATAATTGTCTAGATGATAATGGCCATTCATCTCTAACATTGATGATATTGGAAGTCAATAAAACTACCCAATCATAATTTGGATCGCCATATAATTCATTAGCGACATCATCAGGTCGTTGATTTTCATCAATATCGTATTTTGTCAGGTTAGTTGCAAACTCAGAAACAGAGTCTCTGATCTTCATTCGCGTAAAAAGATTCTTTACCTCCACATATTGCTTCTTTCTACCACCAGATTGATTGGGGTTGAGGTATTGGAAGTTTGGTAAAAGATTGAAGTATGAGTGACTAGCCATTAGAATCCTGCGTCGTTGTAGTTATCGTCATAATCTTCGGCATATACTGGTTCAAGCTCAGTAAATGATAAATTCAATCTATAATGAATCGGTGTCCCATCATTATATGTTGCGTGAATACCAGAACCCGTGTAATCTACTCCAACACTTGTTAGGGCACATAATTTAAATTTATTCAGATATTTTTGATCTGCAGTTCCTTTCTTATAGCTGAGTCTAAAAACATCCGGTGCTTGTAAGAATGCGTTTTTACCTTTTATTGACTTTGCTGCAGATGTCCTTTTAAGAGTTTTTATGATTTGTAGGACTGATTTTGATTCCTTTATATTTCTAGGAGTCAAATCCCAGTTGAATCCAAAAGGTCTAATAGACACACTATTAAACAGTAGTTCTACATTTTGATTTATAATCTGGCCAGCTTGTCTACCAAGAACATCATTTAATCCAATCGAAGTTCCCGCAAGGCTATTAACAATCGCTCTCTGAGCTTCTGTTTTAAAATATTTTCTATACAAATCAAATCCAGTACCGTCACGGCCACGCAACCCTGAAGCTTCGCTGGCGGCAAAAGCACCAGCTGTTTCACCTAAACTGCTACCCTCACCAAGTCTACCCGTAGCTGCATCAACTGCCAATCCTGCTGCTTTAAGTCCTGCACCAGCAAGTGCGGATATTTTACTTTCTCCCCAACCAGTTCTATTTACTGATGCGATAGAATTTGGTATTGGTAAGATAATACTTTGTTTTGCTTTCGTACCTGCCGATGCAAAAACATCAGTTCCTGTTCCCGGTTTTCTTTTACCACTACCTGCAGCAAAAGTAGGTAGTTGTGAAGGCACATATTCCATAACCTCTAAAAACATATAGTCTGTTGTAGAGTCTATAATATCGAGAGGGTATCTAAGTAGTTGTGGATGAGCCATCCGTTTTTTATTAGTTATTTATGTGGACATTTTGAATTTTGCATATGATAAAGATCTAGCATCCTCAAGTTCATTGGAGTTGATGACATATAATTGACTTTGTACTTCTTGCCAAGTATAATTCCTAGATTCAGCCCAGTGAAAATTGAAACCAGTGAATCCCCATCTATCTACACTAGTACAGGCAATTAATGGAAACTCATCATATCTTATGTTTGGTGTCTTTGCTTGATATATGAATGTATAGAATTTTCCAGGTTCTGGAATAACTTCTAAGTCATCTAGAACTTCCATAAGTTTAATAAAAATATCTTCTGGTTGTTCTAAACCGATAAATTCATCTATTACGGGTTGTAACCTGCTCATACACCTAAATTGTCCTCTGTTAAGATTTTAAATTGAAATAATCTATCCTTACAATATTCAGTAGCAGCTTTCCACTTCGCTTGATTTTTAGCATACTCAGCAACTTCACGGATGTATGTTTTAGTTCGTTGCTTTTGTACCTTTGGTTCAATACACTGCTTTTTTGGTTTCACTTCTATAATATATCTTTTAATATTTCCCGTGTTTTCGCGAACTTTGATATAGAAATCTGGAAAATATCTATGAATTCTTCCATCTAGAGGAGAGCGATATGGGATAACAATCTCCTCACTGCCCCATTCAAGAATGTTTTCATTTCTATCACAGTAAACCATGAACTTTCGTTCCCATAAACTGCGATAAATAATAGAGCGATGGTCTCCTCGATATTTTTCAATATTGCTAGGTTGAAATCTACCTTTATATGCCATTATAAACAGTTAACCTAAGGTATTTAGTGTGCCTCGACGAAATTACCCCAGGAAAAGAACCACAACAGAAATAAAATCGTTGTTTACGAATGTAGCTACAACGAATCATTTTGAGTTTCAACTTCTGGCTTTTCCAACCGGTTTATTAAATTATGTTCAAGCGAAGGAACCTTTACTTTCTCGGTATTTTCTTACCAGGGAGTTAAATTTGTTGTGTAAGGGAGCAGAACTTCCTGGGGCTGCTTTTGCTACCGCACAAATAAAAGGCAATTACATGGGAATTGTCCAAAAGTATGCCCACACAAGAGTCTTTACCGATAGTTCATTCACTTTTATTGTTGATAAGAACTATCTTGTGTTAAAGTTCTTCCAACTATGGCAAGAATTTATTGCAAGTGGTGGAGAAGTAAGTCAAGATAAAAAAGCCTATTACAGTAGAATGTTGTTTCCCGACAACTATAAGTGTAGTCAAATGGGTGTAAGTAAATTTGACAAAGATCACTTCCAGAAGATAGACTATACCTTTATCAATGCGTTCCCAGTTAATATCGTCCCATCTGCAGTAGATTATGGAACTAATCGAGTTCTAGAAATTACTGTGACTTTCAGTTATGATAGATATGTTCTTGGAAGTATTGATAGTCTAGATACCCGTTCAGATCAGAGAGATGTTGCAACTAAATGGTCTGTGGAGGATAATAGAGACCTTGCTCAAAATGATATGTTATATGACTATATGACGGGGGGAGAATACACCAGTGATCCTAATGGAGATAGTGGACTAGCTGCAAAAACTGATCAGAATAACTCTCCTAGGGCTCAACCTCTTGAGGTAATACCTTTTAGACCCTAATAAATAAAATTACTGAACAATTATTATGTCTTTACCAAAGATTGCAACTCCGACATTTGAGTTGGTTATTCCGTCCACAAAGAAAAAAATTAAGTATCGCCCATTCCTAGTCAAAGAAGAAAAAGTTCTTGTTTTGGCTATGGAGAGTGAGGACATTGAACAGATTGCGAGAGCTATTAAAGATGTTCTCACCGCATGTATCATCACTCGTGGTGTGAAAGTAAATGAACTCTCTACTTTTGATATTGAATATCTATTTTTGAATGTTCGTGGAAAGTCAGTTGGAGAATCTATTGATGTTATTGTTACCTGTCAGGATGATGGAGAAACTAAAGTTCCCTTGACAGTCTATATTGATGAAATTCAGGTTATTGATTATCCTGAACATAATCGAGATATTAAATTAGATGATACTTTAACTCTGAGGATGAAGTATCCATCTCTTGGAGAGTTCATCAGTCAAAATTTTGGTGCCGGTCTTGATCTCAATGCATCATTCGATGTCATTGCATCCTGTGTTGATATGATTTACTCTGATGATGAGACTTGGGAGTCAAAGGATACACCTAAGAAGGAATGGATTGAATTTATTGAGGGTTTGAATTCTTCTCAGTTCAAACAAATCGAATCATTCTTTAATACTATGCCTAAGCTTTCTCATACTGTTAAATTTGAGAACCCAAATACTAATGTAGAAAATGAGATCGTACTTGAGGGATTAGCATCTTTTTTCAGCTAGCGATGTTACATGAGGATATTGTAGCTTACTACAAAGTTAATTTCGCCCTCATGCAGCATCATAAATACTCCTTGAGTGATATTGAAAATATGATCCCTTGGGAAAGGGACATTTATCTTAGTTTATTAGAGACATTTATTGAAGAGCAGAATTTAAAGGCACAACAATCTAATGGTTATTGACCCTACAAAGCTACTTCCACCAGGTCAGAAGGGAACTCCCGAGGGTAATGTTGACAACCCAGGAGTTCCTGAGGGGAACTTGACTGTCAAGCAATATAATTCGTTAAACAAAAACATCTTTGCAATCCAAAGAAATCTAACTGCAATTGCAGATCTGATTAGTGGTAGAAACGCTCAAGATGCAGAAGAAGATAAGAGAGAGATAAAGCAAAAGAGAGAATCCGCAGATAGTCTTAAAAAAGGTACAAAAGAGAACTTTATTGAATCTGCTCTTAAGAATGGGTTAGTTAAACCAATTGAGGCTTTAAAGAAACGGGCAATGGGACCTTTTGGTCGCTTTATGAAAGCACTTGAGGCATTGTTCTTAGGGTGGTTAGGAATAAAAGGATTAGATGCCTTAGAAGCATGGTCAGAGGGTGATAATGATGCTTTTGAAAAGATAAAGAACGATATTATTAAGGGATTGACGATTGCTGGTGGTGTTGCACTTGCTCTGAATGGTGGCATTGGTGCAATTACTGGAGCAATTAGTGGTGTTCTTACATCAATGCTGCTCAACATTCCAAAGATCCTAGGGTTATTGGCAAACCCATATCTACTGCTAGGTGCCGTGGCGGTAGGACTTGGGATGAAACTTTACGATATTCTTGATAGATCTGGTCCAGATGGTACTGGTCGTGGTAGTTATGAGGAGTATACTCAGGGAGTTATTGATATCGTTTCGGATAAAGGTAAAGACGCAGCTCTTGAAGAGATGCGAAGAAGGAGAGAAAAGTTACTAGAAAAAAATCCTGGATTGGAGAATAACCCAATTGCTAGAACTTTCTCTAATGTAGGATCAGAACTTAATGAAATTGAGCAAAATATAAGGTCAATTGAATCAGGAGAATTTGACAAGTATACTGCAGAATCTCTCTCTGATGCAGAGAAGAAGGTTATGAACGATGTTTCTGCTGCTCTTGGCACATTGTCAGGTTATCAAAGGGAACATGAAATAGAACAGAGAAAACTTGATATGATGCTTCGTGGTGGTAAGTTATATGGAGACTTATCTGCGGAAGATAAGTTAAAGTATGATGCTTTAGAAGATAATGTGGATAATCTTCATTCAAAAATGACGAAAACTATGAAGTATATCCAAAATCTGCGAAATGGTTTGGATAATGATGCGAGATCTTATCTTGATGCAAGAATATCGCGAGTAGATCATGATATGTTTAGAAATACTGGAGCTCTTAGACAGGGACCCCCAGATCCTGAAAGATTAAAGGGACTGGACGCTATTAAACAGATGTTGGATATGTCTTTAGGTAGATATACACCACCTTCTCCACCTACTAGTAGTGCTCCTCCTGCATCTACTGTTGCTCCTCCTGTGCAACAGATGCCACAATCGAATGGACCAACAAATATAACACCACAGCAAGTTACACCAATTCCTCCAAATTTTGGGTTTTCACTTGAACCAGTTAGCTTACAACGGAATGTAGAAGGCACTGTAGCATCGGTGCCACTTGTAGTTGTACAACCTGTTGGAGAACTTGGTGGTACTAAGGGTGAATCCGTTTCATCCACTCCATCTGGAACTGCATTGCCTGATATTAGTACAACGAATCCAAATAATGAATGGACTATGTTTGCAAGATCAGTATATGAAGCATAAACTATGAAATTAATTCCAACCAATGAAGCTTTAAATATTGTTGATGTAGGTCTGCTTTCTATTAGGCAGACCACTCAAGGTCTTAGGAAGTCTTTGGGTAAGGAGATTAGAAAAGATAAGCAAAGAGAATCTACCAAGTTAAGTCTTGATAGATTGGAGGTTGATACTGCAAGAACAAAAGATGCAGAAAAAATTGTAGAGGCAAAAAAACCTCAGAATTTTATTAAAGGTGGAATTTCTTCTGCTATTAAAGGATCTAAGAGTATATTCTCTGGGTTACTGAAAGCAGCTGGTTGGATTCTTCTTGATTGGTTATTGGCAAATCTCCCAAGAATTATTGTAATTGTTGAGGATGTAACTCAGTTCGTTAAGAATTTGTATGATAATATTGTTAGAGTTTTCAATAGTTTCGGAAATGTCTTCCGAGGCATTATGGATACAGCTGCTGCACTAGGCAGAGATTTAATATCTGGAAAAATATTTACAAGTGAAAGAGAAGTTACACAAGAGTTTGAAGAGTTAAGTAAAGATTTCTCACAACTTCAACTAGATGTTGACAAAACATTTAAAGATACAATTAAAGATCTAGAGGATTTAACAACACAGAGTGAAGCAGAAATTGCTGATGCTAGAAAAAAACTAGGATTAGATCCTTTGCCAACAACATCTGCAATACCTACTGGACGAAGTGTTAAACAGCAGACTCAAATTGCAGAAGCTAAGGAAAGACTAGACAGTGGAGAAATTACTCAACAAGAGTACAATCAGCAAGTAGAGACCATTATGCAGCCTCCAACTACTCTTCCTCCTTCACCTCCTGCTCAATCTAGACCCGCACCTACTCCTGGAGTAGAACCACAAACATCTGGATTAATATTCCAAGATACTGGCAAAAAACCTCCTGGATATGCTATAGGAGATGGTATTGGTGCTGGGCGAGGTCATATGGGATTAGATATTCCTGCGGAGTCTGGTTCTGCGCTCACGGTTCCCTCAGATTCTACTATCACCGATAAGGGGTTTGAAAAGAACTATGGTAACTATGTTGTGTTCATGGATGCAAATGGACTGGAGCATTTTTATGGACACATGTTGGAACAGTCTCCATATCAGAAGAATGATAAAGTAAAACCAGGCGATATTATTGGTAGAGTAGGATCAACTGGAAGATCTCGTGGACCACACTTGCATTGGGAACTCGGTAAAGCAGAGGGTGTTACCGGATATCCTAGAAAGAATGCAATTAATCCCATGGACTATGGATTCCCTGGCACTGCCCCTTTTACTGGAGAAGTTGTTGCTGCTCCTCAGAGGCTTGTCTCATCTTTAGAGGGAGTAAAAAGATCATCAAAGGTAGCATCTGCCGGAGATTTACAAGAACCTATAGTAGTTCCATTTGATCTTGCATCTCTAAATATTAGTAGTGGTCAAGCTTCAAGTGATATGGGATCTGATTCGGGAACCCTAGAAAGTTTTGGTCAAAGTTCCAACTCTAATATAATCACTGATATCCAAAGAGTAGTGAGGTTGGGATAATGTCTGCATCAACTGGAGCATCAATCTATGAGAAATTTGAGATTACATCAAAAGAACAGGATAAGACTGTATCTATTATTAATGGTGTGATTGATTTTCAATATTTTGAGGATCTATATTCACCAGTTGTAACAGCACTGGCGATAATTTCAAATACTGGTAATACTATCGATGGTCAAGGGCTATATCATGGATTACCTATAATTGGTGGAGAACAGGTAAATATTAAGATCAAAACTCCATTTGATGCGATTTTTGAAAAACCCGGATCATTTGAGTATACAATGGTTGTCGATAAAGTCACTAATTATATTAGTAATCGACAGATGGAGGGATTTGTTTTACATTTAACTTCAAGAGAAGCAATTTCTGCAAGACAAATCAGGGTAAGTAGAAAATACACCGGTATGACAATTGATAAAACTCTGTCAAAAATTATTGGATTAGTGCAACCAACACAACCAGTTGATTTTGAGCAAACAGAAACTGTATGGCCTTTTACTGGCAATATGAAACTACCTTTTTGGTGGGCTATTAAGTTAGCAGCTAGAGCAGTTCCTGTAGGTGCTAAAAGTAATTCTGCAGGATTTTTCTTTTGGCAGACAAAGAGAGGATTTAACTTTAAATCCATGGACGGATTATCTAAAAATGCGATAAAAAACAAAAAAAATGTTCAGAGGTATTACTATAGGCAAACTTTTGAAGATGGTCATAGAAATCCCAGATACCAAGCTACATCAATGCTTGATTTTCGGGTAAATAAAACTATTGATCTTTCAGAGTCGATATCTAGAGGAGAGTACTCTTCAAATCGTATTTTTATCGATCCATATAATTATGAGACTACTCCACGAACAGTATCTAAATTTGAACCAAAAGGTGGGACCAAATTAGGGGAAGAAAGTCCTATACCAAAAATTGTCGATCCAAAACAAAGTCCCCCAAATAACTCCAGAACCTTCGTTGGGATGTATAATGTAGGTACTCTAGATGTAGGAGTATCTACTAGCAGAGCTTACAATCCTTTAGATTCTGTTGGTCAATCAGCTGCTAGATATAGCTCTTTTACGACTATTGATTGCCATATCCTGGTTCCTGTCAACACTAATTTATGTGCTGGGGATGCTGTACATCTAGAGTTCCCAAAAGTATCAAGTGAATCTCCTGACATTGACCGTAGGCAAAGCGGTCTATATATTATTAAGGAAATTACCCATAAGTTTTTCCCTAATAAATCATATACGGCTATGCGGTTGGTTAAAGACAATCCCGGAATTAAAACAAAAAGTTAAATGAAAAACATCGAAACTCACATTGCAAAGGACAAAGAAATCCTTGATAATCCTCTTATTTCTCCAAATCAACGGAGGCACATTGAGGGAGAACTTCATGAGCTAGAAGTCTATGCAGAAAACCATAAAAAAGAAATTGAGGCAGGAGATCATCATGATCCTACTGCATTAGAACTTTTTTGTGAGATGGAACCAGATGCAGATGAATGTAGGATCTACGAGGACTGATGACAGACGCTAGCAATTTCTTTTACAACTATACTACTAAATTACCATTTAAACCCTTTATTGCAAGAGTTGCTCCTATTAGTGCTCAAGAAGAGCAACTAGTTAATGGTAAGGGACTTAGTAATAGGTATAAAATCAGAGTCTGTGGTCTTCATGATAATGAGGGTGACATACCTGATAAAGAATTGCCGTATGCATGTGCAATCTTACCAACAACTTCTGGTGCCGGTGGTGCAAATTATGCTCAGTCCACTGTAATTCAGCAGAATGATTTAGTTTTTGGATTTTTTCTTGATGATGAAGAACAAATCCCAATGATTCTAGGACAATTTCCTAGAACTTCACTCGTGGAGGAACTGTTTGGATCATACACAAAATCTACCCCAGAAAGTGCTAGAGTACCCAGATCACAAACAAACGAACAGAACGAAGAATCACAGCCAACTCCTAACACATCACCAAACACTGCAAAACCAGACAATGTTGCTGCAGCAAAAATAAAAGTTCTAACTGCTGATACTTGCCAAACTAATCCTATTAGTGAGATTGCAAATGTAGTAGAAAATCTTGCTGGTAAAGTAGAAAGTCTTGCTCTTGCTGGTACTAACTTATCTAATGAAGTTAGGTTAGCAGCTGATCTTATTGAAGTTCAAGCCAACAGATTTGTTGGCACAATGATCGAAAAGTTATTTGATAAATTAGAAGGTTTAGGGCAACAAGGTCTTAAAGCGTTATATGCTGCAGTTTACGCTAAAGTTCTTGCTGCAACTCAATCTGCAATTATCGCTCATGCTGCTGGTGTTGCTGCACAAACTGCACTGTTGTCTCCAGTTCAGTTTTTACAAACAGCGATTGGATGTGCTGCAAATAAAGCTGTAGAAGGTTTAGCAGGTACTATCGAAGATTTACTTTTTGATATCATTGATAGTGGAAGAAACTATGCTGGATGTATGGGAGCACAATTTACTGGTGCTTTTGTTGGAGCAATTCTGGATGAAATTGAAGATGCTATGTCGGGACCTCTTGATGCTGTATCTAAGATTATCGCTCCGGGATTTAAAGTTGCAGATTTCTTATCAAGCGTTAGTAGTAATTTAAACACCGTTGCATCATTCCTTGATTGTAATCAATCAAACGGTGGTAAGTGTCCACAAGATAAAGAATATATTGTTGGTGGTAGCAGTAAAGAGAAAGGAGAAGATCCTTTTGAATATGTAATGAATGCCCTCAAACTATCAAAAGGTGCTGCTAATCTAACCAATGATTTTGAACGACAGTGGGGTAAGTGGGATATATTTGATGATGGTGGATTGTTAAGCGACTCTAGTAATAATGTTATATCTGGTGGATGCTATGGTGGTCCATCTCGAAACTGTACTGGTCCTTATGTTGAAATCTTTGGTGGAGGTGGATTAGGTGCAGCAGGTGAAGTTATCATGGGTTATTTTGTAGATAATGTTGGACTTGGTGGTGTCACTGCTGGTATTCAAAGAACAGCTAGTATCATCGGCGTTCAGATGAAAAATAGGGGATCAGGATATAGATATCCACCCATGGTAAACTTTAGAGATAAGTGTAGTTTTGGATATGGTGCTACCGGTCAAGCTATTCTTGGCAAGGGAGAAGATAGTGATAAAGTTGTCGCAATTGTTATAATTACTCCCGGAGAAAACTATCCAGAAACTGTTCCTTCAGACCCGAGAGGTTCTGAGGGTATTACAAATGTTATTGTTACCAATCCCGGAGGCGGATACAGACCTGGAGATTCCGTCTCAATTCCAGGAGTTTCTGAAGATGGCAATTTTGTAATTAATCTTCCCGAAGGTCCTGATATTGTATTTGATGGTGATGATCCTCCTGGTGTGGGTATCGGATCTTCAGCACCAATCTATGAAATTGTTGTTGGTGATCAGGGAGAAATCCTTGATGTTAAGGTTCTAAATATTTTGAGGTATGATGAAACCTTACCTGAACTAAAAGTTTTAAGTGAAACTGGAAGTGGGGCTATTCTTAGACCCGTATTTGGTTCGTTCCCAACAGATCGTCAAGTTGGTATTATTTCTGCAATCGATTGTGTGTAATGGCTGCTAAACCAAAAAATTATAATAGAAGAGTTATTGATTCTAGAGGAGCTCACTTTAGGATTGTTTCTGGTGATCCTTTGGTGGGATCAACTGGTGCTGAGGTATGTAAAGTATATGCCGTAAATGATAATGATGACTCATTTCTAATCTCTCATAGTCAAGGTGGATTAAGTAGAATTGCAGCAGAAAAAACTTTAGAAGTTCGTGCTGGTGACAAAAACACTCCCCACATTATTGATATTAGAGTTAGTGCTGCTAATGGAGATGTCACTATTACTGCTACTAACGGATCTGTTAGAGTCAACGCTAAAAATATTATGATGCAGGCAACTCAAGATATTGATCTCCATGCAGGGAGAAATGTCAATGTTACTGCTGGTCAGAGAATCTTATATAAAGCAAATACTGTTAATGTTGAGGGTAAGAGGGGCAATGGCATTGTTAATACTTTTGGTATGAAGATGTTTGCAGGATCATTTGTCCCTGGAGACTTAGTTGAATCTGCATTAGGTCCATTTGCATCCCCAAGCATTCTTGGCATCGGTAAGGCAGCATTTGGTGCTGCTACGGGTGGTAATCTAGGTGGATTTGTTGCTGACAGTGTTATTTCTTCTACAGGTATTGGTGGAGTAGCTGGTGGTGCTGTTAAATCTGTTCTCGGAGGGTTCTTCTAATGACTAATAATGCAATTACTACAACCTTAAGAAATGGTTCTCAAGGAACTGTACATGGACTTCCAGCATCATTTTCACAAAGCCTTGAATGTCAAGCAGGAGCAGTAGTTACTGGTCCTATTTTAGGAACGAGTGAGATTTTAATCACGGGTAATGTTGTCATTCTCATCGATCCCTTAGAGAAAAAGAAACCATCAGGAACATTGACTGTTGCTGGTGCAACTACACTTAATGGAATAGTTAAAATTAATGCTGCTACAACTATTGTTGGTGCGGTGGGTGTTACTGGAGTTGTAAGTGCAACATCATTTGTTGGACCGTTGACTGGAAATGTCAATGGAGTTGCAAGTGGTAATAAATTAATTGCTAACTTTGATATTCCTCATGTAAAAGAGAAAGGAAAACGAATTCGTCATATTATTACTGAAGGACCAGAAGCGGGTATATACATTCGTGGCAGACTTAAAGATAGTAATGTAATAGAATTGCCAGAGTATTGGAATGGTCTGGTAGATTATGATAGTATCAGTGTGCAATTACAACCCATTGGTGATAGACATTTCCATTTAAATGTAACGGAAATTGATAATGAAAAGATAGTTGTGAAGGAAGCAGATGATAAACCAATTGATTGTTTTTATCATGTATGGGTCGCAAGATGGTTGAACCCAATGGATCATGATGAAAAGCTTACTGTTGTTTACGATGGAAAAGATCCTGATGATTATCCTGGTGGCAATCACAACTTCTTAGTTGGTGGGTGGGACTACGACAGAAGAAATCCAGAATGGACAGCTTAGAAACTGGAGCTGTGCTCTTCCCAACCTGAGAACACTCTGCTATAATATACAGGTAACCAAGGGTATTCTAATGACAGACGAGTACAGTAACGATGAATACATCGAGTGTGTTGTTGTTGACATGTGCAAGCGTCAGTTTTCTTGTGTATCAGATAGGGATAATTCAAAAACTCTAGAGTGTGACACTCCTGATGAGTTTATGCGTGTACTTGAAATGTGCCAAGCATTTCTTCCTGAAGACGCAATTCTTTGGGTAGATCCCAGTGTCACTGCCGCTAAATAAACCAGTATTTACCATATTATGAAGATCTTTCTTGACACAGCTGATACAAAAGTAATCCAAAAACACCATCTTACAGGTCTGATCGATGGTGTAACAACTAATCCATCTCTCATTATGAAGAGTGGTCGCGATCCTGAAAAGGTTTACGAAGAGCTTCGTGATATTGGTATCAAAGATATCAGTATGGAGGTTGTTGGTACTCAAGAAGAGATGACTTCTGAGGCACTGCGTCTTTCTCAAAAGTTTGGTGATTGTTGCACTATTAAACTACCCTGTACTCCAGAGGGTCTTTTGATTTGCAATTATCTTTCTGGTAAAGGTATCAGGACAAATATTACTTTGATCTTTAATGCTGCTCAAGGTATCCTTGCAGCTAAAGCAGGAGCAACTTATGTCTCTCCTTTTGTTGGTCGTTTGGATGATCAATCTATTGCTGGTCTTGAAGTTGTTCGTTCAATTTCAGAGTTGTATCGTATTCATGGTATGAAGACCCAAGTTCTTGCTGCTTCTATCCGTGAAGTTCATCGTGCAGTTCGGTCTTGGTATAATGGTGCTGATGTTGTAACAATGCCACCATCAGTGTTTGAAAAAATGTATAATCATATTCTGACTGACAAAGGTTTAGAAATTTTTGATAAAGATTGGGAGGCTGTACAAAATGCAAGAACCTGAAGAGAAGAAAGAAATTCCACCTACAGATGATGCAACAGGAATCTTTGAGTTTCCTGAAGATGATAAGGATCTAAAAGAAATGTACACTAATCATGAAGAAGGCTCTTGAAACTATGAGATTTGCAGCTGCTCAAATTCCAGTATCCACAAATATTCAGTATAACAAAAAAGAGATTCTTAAATCTATTGATTGGGCAAAGGAAAATAAAGTAGATCATCTATTGACACCAGAATGTGCCTTGTCTGGATATCACAGTGGATGGACTTACAACAAGGAAGAACTTGCTGATGCATTAAAAGAGGTAGAAAAGGCACAGAAAGATGCTAAGATAAACTTACATTTAGGAACATTTTTTGAAGAAAACGAGGTTATTGGCAATGTAAATAGAAATCAAATTAGACATTATAATGCTTATGGAAATTTTGTTGGATCAACAAATAAGACATTTGTTTGTGATGGTGAAAATTGTTTGGGTAGAGATCCTATCCTGGATCCCATTACTCTAATTGAAATAGGTTATAATCAAAATATTGCTAGTTTGATATGTAATGATTTTTGGGGATATCATGAAATAGGTAGGAAGCCATTGACCACAGAATATTCTGATATTCCTGAAGTATCAATTATTTTTCATGCTACAAATGGTGCAAAGGTTTCTGAAGATGATCCATCTTTTATTCCCTTCGATATGTGGCATAACGGATTTCTTCATATGACATCATATTCATGTGGAATTCCAATTCTAACTGTAGATGCATGCACACAATGGGAGTGGGATGGTGAAGATGAAACTATGATTAATAAGTTTAGAACTTCTAGTCAAAGTGGACTGATTACCAAGAATGGTTGGTTAACTGATGTCCCTAGATACGGTCGGCAATACTTTTACTATGACATTTGAATTGGTTTGGGAGTGTGGCGGAATAGGTAGACGCACCAGATTTAAAATCTGTTGAGCATTACGCTCGTGGGAGTTCAAGTCTCCCTACTCCTATATAATGTAGGTCTCCTACGATAAAAAAAATGAAGAAAGCTTTATTAGCTTTTGGAATGTTATTGATGACTGCTAGCGCAGCAAATGCTGGCGGATTAGTTCATAAAATGTCTTCTAGTGTCCAACTAACTGTTGATTCTGCTAGAAGTTCAGCAACAAGATTAGGGTCTCAGTATAGTGTCTCTGGTTCTAATGTCGCAACCTCTGATGGAACAACTTCTGGTGTGATTTCAACTGGCACAATCACCAGTGGAGTATATTCACCTGGCACGATTTCAGCAAGTCAACTGTCACCAACAAGCGGAGAAGCATTCTCCTTCAGTACCTCTTACCTTCAAGGCGATGCGGTCCCAACTGCTGCTCCTACTGTAGGTGATGTTCCTAATTTCTCTAGTGTAACTTCTTACACTGCTGGTACTGCTGGTACATTAGCTGGTACTGTAGGCACTTCGGGTGCTCTAACCGTGACGGCTGGTGGAGCTGGCAGCACGGCAATTGGCCAATTTGTAAGTGAAATCACGGTAATTGATTGATGGAACTTAGTTATGGATTTCCTAATCAAAAGGGATGTCGCTGCTCAAATTGTAAAGGCACCTCTTTTTGCCGTTGTTGTACTCATTGCGATGTCTTCTAGGCAAGCAAAAGCAGTTCCAGTGGTGCCAAATTTCACACAAGGCTCAATGACGAGTCACACTGAGACAACATCAAAGGTGACTGAAACGATTAACTCTATAGACTATGCAACAGGATGGCAATACTCAGTAAGTGGAACGAATGTGGACAGTGGTGGTCAATCATTAAGTCCAACACCAACAACAAATTCTGTAATAGTGAATCCTTTGGGGGGCACAGAGGGGCAAATAACGAGTACCAACTCGGCTCTAAATCTATCCAATCAGAATTTCCAGATAACAACTCCTGGAGAGGCTTTTCAGTTCACCCAGACTTACAGCGGTCCAGGAGTATCAAATCAAACTGTGATTCAAAGAGTCACAGAGGTCATAAGCGTAACCGACACAACCTCCATTTTCAGTCAGTAAATGGAACAAAGAAATCCGTTGCTGGTATTATGCTGCTTTGCATCTTATCTCCTAGTATTGCTCGCGCTGCGGATGTGGGTGGTGTAAGTGCAACAGCAAATCCGATAGCTAATAGTTCAGGCTCAGTTACGAATCAAGCCATTCAGGTGTTACAAGGACCATACATCACCAATCAATATGGTGGTGGTATCGCATGTCAAGGACCTACTGCTAATATAACACCATTCATTACTCATGCTCGTAGTGAAAAGGATCCATTTGAAACTTACTACTATGAGCCACAGTATGATAATAGAGACTTTGAAGGTCGAATGGTAGAAACTCAAAAGAATGTGAAGAACTGGCCCTGGGAGTCACATTATGATGATAGAACATATACAAACTCAGACGGCGAAACTGTTCGTGCCTTTGAAGATGGTCAAGATATGACTATCACGGTCATGGAAATGTCTGGTGATGGTGTTCCTGATAATCCAGGATCGAAATTATGGGATAAACCAGTGAGAACTGGTGATACTAGAAATTATAGTACAAGCATTGGATTATCAGCAACAATTTCCTTCCCACTTGATGGTGGATTACAAGAACGATGTAAGGCAGCAGCAGATACTCAAACTGCATTAATGACTCAACAACTTGCCAATAAGAGATTAGATTTTGAGCTAGCTAGACTTAAGAATTGTGGAGAATTAATGAAGGCAGGAATTTCTTTCCATCCACGCAGCCCTTATAGAAAAATATGTGCTGATGTTGTAGTGATGAATGTCAATGCAGTTCCACAACATCGCCACTCTATCCCTTCGGTTTCAGTGCCGACCGTAAAATCTTTATCGCCCGATTCCGATCCCGTTGCTCAGCCTTCCTCTCAGACACAGACAATACCGGGGGCTTCTTACCCCGTAAGGTCGCAATCTTCTTCACCACTTTCTTCGTCACAGGTTTCACCACTTTCAACAAAAGATCAGCAAGAGGTTTTGCAAGCAGTGCAGAGGTCGTCGCTACCACAGCAATTGAGGCGGTAACAGTTACAGCACCCGGTGATGGTAGGTTTGCAATAATCTGATCGGGTACATTTAAATTATCAAATACAGGGAGACATTCTTTACCTACTGTCTCATACCTGACTATCTTTTTATTGTTTTCTAATACTTTTCCTACAGGATTCTTTAACTCTTGCTCTCTCGTAGGACACTTTGCTACTTCTGCATCAGTCTTAGGAGTTGGTGGTGCTTCAGGTGTCTTTGGTGATTTTGTATCTGGGGGAGCAATTGGTGGAGGTGGTGGAGATGTTGTTGTTATATCCAACTTGTTTGGATCATAATCAATAGGATTAAAGCTGGGAGTTCCGGCATCACAGAATATCTGAACACCATCCTTATCCTCATCCTTCAGAGTTTGATTCTCACTACTATCTCTGTGAGACTCAACACATCCTGGCATATTGACAATTGGTATTCCTATCTGTGTGGTTACAGGAGGATAGATAGGCAATGCTACCGGTGGATCTGATGTTAACCAGGCTGGTGCTTCGGGAATATTAATCTCTTGTATTCGTATTGGATGTATATCCACAATAGAACATAACAAGACCAATCATATTTAGTCTAAATAGTCAGAGCAAACAGTTCTCAGTCTGAAGAGAGATGCCACTTAATAAGTTAGAGAATTTCATCAAGAATACTGAGGGTAAGATTCTTTATGTGAACCCTAACGATCTTGATGCTACAGATAGCATCACGAACCAGGGTAACTCATTAACGAAACCCTTTAAGACAATTCAGCGAGCACTATTAGAATCAGCAAGATTCTCGTATCAGACTGGATTCGATAACGATATTACCGATAAAACAACGATTCTTTTGTTCCCAGGTGATCACTTTATTGACAATCGTCCTGGGTTTGCTATTAAAAAAGATCCTAGTGATTCAACTAGAGCTGTAGGTGTATCTCCTATTGGTGCAGAAACTTTAGGAACAACTGAATTCGCATTATCTTTAACAAGTGAATTTGACTTAACTGTAGAAAATAATCAGCTTTATAGATTCAACTCGGTCAATGGTGGTGTTATTATCCCCAGGGGCACATCTCTGGTTGGTCTTGACCTTCGTAAAACTAAGATTAGACCATTATATGTTCCCAACCCAACAGATGACGATGTTCCTAATAGCGCCATCTTTAGAATTACTGGTAACTGCTACATGTGGCAGTTCTCTCTGTTTGATGGAGTAGGTGACCGGTTAGTATTTACCGATCATCAACAATTTACTGATGATAATAGATCTTTCCCAACATTTTCTCACCACAAACTGACATGCTTTGAGTATGCTGATGGTAAGAATGATGTCAAGGGTTACAATATCACTGACCTCAGCATGTATTATTACAAGCTGACATATGCTTTCCAAGAAGCTTCTGGTCGTGCTATTTCATACGAATGGCCTGAAAATCAAGGCGACTTTGAAGCAGTTCGTCAAGAAAATGAAATTGTTGGTGCTCTTGGTACTGACCCTCTTGAGATTGCGAGTATTATTGCTGGTGACGGATTAAATCCTACAGCTCAGATTACTGTTACCACAGAACAAGCACATGGACTAAGTTCTGGTACTCCAATTAAAATCAGTGGAGTTAATGTATCTCAGTATAATATTTCTACTCTTGTTCAGTCTATTGTAGACTCAACAACATTTACATATTCTCTTTCCGTCTTCCCTAATAATCTACCAGCGACACCATCTAACATTACAAGTGCTGTTGTTACCATTGAATCTGATACTGTAACTGGTGCATCTCCTTATATCTTTAACATCTCATTGCGTTCTGTTTATGGCATGAACGGTATGCACACGGATGGTAGTAAAGCTACTGGTTTCCGTTCAATGGTTGTGGCTCAATTCACTGGGATTAGTCTACAAAAAGATGACCGTGCATTTGTTAAGTATAATCCTCAGTCAAGACTTTATGAAGGTATTACATATCTGAAAGTCTCTGGATCTCAACTGGCAGCAGAATCTTCATCTACAGATGCTAATACTGTCTATCACTTAGACTCTGGTGCAGTTTATAGGCAAGGATGGGAACAATCTCATATTAAGATCTCAGAAAACGCCGTTGTTCAAGTCGTTTCTGTTTTTGCTATTGGTTATAATGCTCATTTTGTTGGTGAAAGTGGTGCTGACGCATCTATCACGAACTCTAACTCTAACTTCGGTCAATTTGCACTTCTAGCAGATGGATTTAGGGATGCAGCATTCCCAAGAGATGATCAAGGATATATTACACATATCACCACACCTCAGCATGTAGATACATCAGCATCTAAAATTGATACTGTAAGTTTCTATCAGTTAGATGTAAGTAAGACAAAGAATGTTGGTCTGTCTAGTCACTTATACATTTTTGGTTTTGATCGTCAGGATGAACCACCTTTAGCACTCTCTCAAGGTTTCAGAATTGGTGCTAATAAGCAAGAGAAATTATATGTCTCCATTGGGGGTACAGAATATGATGCTGATGTTCGTATGTCGGATAATGTTCTGACTGGTGTAGCAACAGCTATTCTGGGAGATCAAACTGGTAGCAAGGAAAGTAAACTTAGTGTACCAAATACTAATTTTGCAATGACAACGGATGCCATTGGATTGGTAACTGGTGAGAAGATCAGAATCTTTAGTGATAATGGAGATCTTTCGGAAGGTCTTCAGTTTAATAAACTATATTACGCTATTGTAGTATCTCCTACAGAGATTAAAGTTGCTACAACATTCTCTAACGCTATTAATAATGTACCACTAGAAATATATGGTGGGCAAGATCTAAGAGTTAAGAGTACAGTATCTGATAAGCAGACTGGTGAAATTGGACACCCAATTCAATGGGACATTAATCAAGAACAGTGGTTCTTGCATGTTGAGGATGGTAACACAATCTATCCTCAGATTCAAACTAATATCAACCTACAAGCTGGAAGTGGAACCAATATTGGTTTTATCAAGAGATTTGAAGATAAGAGAAGTATTGAAGACAAATTATATAAAGTAAGATATGTTATTCCTAAGGAGGCAGGGAACTCTAGAGACCCTGTAAATGGTTTCATCATTCAAAGCTCTAGTCTCACTGGATTTGCTAAGACTAGTGATCCTACATCCACTACAATCACTCTGGAGGATAATAACTTCAGAAGAAATCATCAGTTTATTTCTAGTGTTAGTGAGACTGGTGGTGTTGTTACTGTTACGACTGAACTTCCTCATCAAGTCGAAGTTGGGGATATTGTTTTCGTTGAAAATGTTCAAGATTCAAACAACACTGGTGGACTTGCCAATAAGGGATATAATGGATTTTTTGCTGTAACTGGTTTAATTAACGCATATCAGTTCAATCATTCTAAGACTGACACCGCTGGTGTAGAGAGAAATACTGGTACTCATGTAGATACCAGTAACACTAGGAATCTATTCTTACCTAGATTCTCAATCAACAACAATAATAAAAACTTCTCACTATATCGTAGTACCGTTGTTGAACCATATCTTAATGGACAAGAAGACGGTGTTTACATCTTAGAACTTCTTTCTGCTGATTATGCTCCACCGCAGGAATTTACTCCCAAGAAGTACGAACAGAATGTTACTTACTATTATCCACAACAAGATAGAGACAATATTCTAATCAACGCACCTGCTTCAAAATCATTTGCAAGGCGCTCACCTTTAGGTAAAGTTGATGTTAATGATTTGACAAATTCATTAACAAGAGAGACAGTTGACAAGTTCCTAAAAACATTTAATGTTGGTTACGCAGTATCTAGTGTCACCAGTATCTCTGCTGGTATTTGTACAATTACTTTTGAAAATCAGCATGATCTGAGTGGACTCAAAATTCATGAGAATTTAGTCACTGCCTCAGGATATGCTGAAACTAGCAGATATAATGTAAAGTTACTCGATGGTAGTGATTGGAACGGTGCTACAGCTACAGTCACAGTTGGTGTTGGATCTACCACTATTACTGGTCTAGAAGTATTTGCACCTGGATCTGCATATTCTGGTGGAGAAACACTAACCATTGATACTTTCCCAGGATCTTCAATTGGTGTTCCTACAACAGGTATTACTTCTTGTATTGGTGATGTTGTAAATATCACTGGTATTGGTACAACTAGCGACGGACTATTCAGAATTACCAGCGTACCTGATAAGAATAGTATTGCTATCGCAGTAACATCTGGAGATCCTATTGTTGTTGCAGGTCAATATGCTTATAGAGTTACTCCATCCGTCTCTATTGCATCTACTCATTTTGATATTGCCACTGGATTGACCACAATCACTACATCAGTTCCACATGGTTTGAGGAGAGGATCTAAGTTTAAAGTTGTTGATACTAGTAGCAATAAAGTTGGTGAGTTTATTGTCAATACCGTTGCAGGTATCACTACATTTACATCTACAACAGTTAATGATATTAACTTTGCTGCTGGGCACAGATTATATAAATTTGCATTTGATGGAAACAACCAATCTGTACCTTTATCAGAAGCTATTGGAGCAAGATATACTAATTTGTATGCTGGAGAACATGCAGTAACTAAAGATGCGCTAGACAATACCACAACAACTGTAAGATTACAAGTTCCCAATTTGGGTATTGGTACTGATCTAAGATTCAAGCTTGGTGATTACATTGAGATTGATGCTGAGATCATGAGAGTATCTGAGCAAGGTCTAATTGGTGGTGGTAATGATGGTCTCCGTGTTATTCGTGGTTCACTTGGTACTCTACCAGCAGAACATTATTCTGGTTCCTTGATTAGAAAGATTGATCCGTTGCCTATCGAGTTGCGTCGTCCTTCTATTCTTCGTGCATCTGGACATACATTTGAGTATCTTGGATATGGTCCAGGTAACTATTCAACCGGTCTTCCTCAAGTACAGAACAGAACACTGACTGATGATGAGGAGTATCTATCTCAGGCACAGGAAAGAGCAGCTGGTTCAATTGTATATACCGGTCTGAATAACGAGGGTGACTTCTACATTGGTAACAAGAGAATCTCTTCTTCTAGTGGTGAAGAATCATCCTTTGGTATTCCTATTCCTACTGTAACAGGTGAATCTGCATCTAGTAACTCCGTCGTATTTGACGAAGTTATTGTTAGACAGAGAATCATTGTTGAAGGTGGTCCTCAACAGAATATCCTGTCTCAGTTTGATGGTCCAGTAACATTCTCTAATGATGTTAACTTCACCGATGATTTAATTACAAGTGGAACTGTAGAGCTTGGTGGTGATATTGAAATTACTGGTGATTTCGCTAATGGTGCTAAGTTAAACAATGTCTTAGTTGGTGTTGGTACTCAGAAGACTGAAATTACAACAGTTCCTGGATCTGGTGATCTCGTTCTTAATGCTGCAACTGGATTTGCTGTTGCTATTGCAACTGACACTAAGTATACTGCATCAGTAACATTTGAGAAACAGGTTAACTTCAATGGTTTCACCACATTCTCTGGTGATGTATACATGAGTGGTGCTGGATTTACATATTGTGGTGGTCCTCTCCATGTATGTGATGATATTGTTGCATTCTATGGTCAGACTTCTGACATTGCTATGAAAGAAAATGTATCCACACTTGAAGATCCTCTTGCTAAGGTTCTCCAGATCCGTGGTACTGAATACGATTGGAAGGCAGGTAACAAGAGCTATACGGGTCACGATGTTGGCGTTATCGCTCAAGATGTTGAAAAAGTTCTTCCTGAGGCAGTATCTACCAAACCTGATGGCACTAAAGGTGTCCACTATAACAAACTAATTCCTCTTCTTATTGAAGCAGTCAAAGACCTAAGTTCACAAGTCGATGACCTAAAGGATAAATAAGTAAAAAGGTCTTGCCACTAAAAGATAATGCCTAATAATTACAAGACAATTATCAACTTCAGAGATGGCATTCAGGTTGATGCAGATGATCTAATCTCCAATAATGGTCTAGTCGGTATCGGCACAACCATTCCAAGAGAGCAGCTGGACATTCGTGGAAACTTGATTGTCGAAAATCAAGCTAATTTTAGAGATGTCAATGTAATTGGATATCAAACACATTATGGCAATATTAATGTTGCTGTAGGATATTCAGTTGGAATTGGTACAACAGTACCTGAAGCAGAATTTCAGGTTGGTGTAGGAACAACAGGTGTCACAATATCAGTCGCAGGTACTGTAACAGCTGTTAAATTTGAAGGTGATGGATCTGGATTGATTAATCTTCCTACATCTGTATGGGATAATGATAATCCTGGAGTAGGATCAACAATCTATGCGTTTAGACCTGTTGGTGTATCGGTAACATTCCCACAGGCAGATTTTGCTGTTGGTGATATTATTAAAGTTGATGCTACTAGTGGTGTCGGTACATTTGAAGGACTGAGTGCAAAGAACATTACATTGACTGGTAATGCCCAGCAAGGTAACATCAACATGGTTGGTGATATTGTTGGTGTTCAAACTGTCAGTGGTAGTGGTAACATTGAACTGACTGGTATTGGTTCATTCGTTGGTGGATTAGATATCGCATCAGGTGCCATGATTGGTACTGATCGTGGACTAACATTCACTAATGATGAGAATACTATTACTTTCATTGGAACTGTAGCCAACACAGATAGTCGTCATGGCATCAGGTTTATTGAAACAAGTGGTGCTATTCCAAGACAAGCAATTCTTTTCAACGGTGCTGTAACTGGTGTAGGCAATACTACCATTGGACAAGTTGAGTTCTGGGGACAAGATGATTTAGATCCAGATGCTGTTAAGAATAAGCCTCGTGTAGTTGTTACTAGTGAAGGTAAGATTGGTGTTGGTAAATCTAGAGTTGATCCCGATTTTAATCTTGATGTGGTCGGCACAGGTACATTTAGCGGTTCGGTTGGTGCTGCTGGTGGATTCATTGGTGATGTTATCGGTGATATTACTGGTGTCGCAGGTCTGGCACAGGGATTAACTGGAACACCTGATATTAGCGTTGATCAGATTGATTCTCTTGGAATTAACAGCATCTATATTAGAAACACTGGCATATCTACATTTGGTGGTGAGCTCAGTGTTAGTAACTTTGTTGGTGTAGGCACTACAAGCTCTGCACTTGGTAAAGGTCTTGGTGTTAGGGGTGATGCTGATATTGATGGTGATGGCACATTTGCTGGTAACTTAACTGTTGGTGGCGATCTTTCAATCGGTGGTACATTTGGTGGATCTGTAAATATTAGTGATGTTACTGCTACTGAGTTAGTTGTACTTGGTATTGTTTCTGGTGCTCCCGGATCGAGTGCAATTCTGAATGACACAACATTTACCGGTGATATTGTTCAAACTGGTGGAGACTCTGCAACATTTAAGCAAGTCAACATTGGTGGTACATGTAGAATTCTCACAGATACTTTAATCTTTGGTGATGTATCAACAGTAGTTTCTGCATCTGGTTCAGTATTTGCTAATCTAAGTGGTATTATCACAACTAATACTGTCAATACAGATGTTATTAACATCAACACTACTTTTAACTTTACTGGTGGTGGTATTTGCACCTTTGGAGCTGTTACATTAAATGCTACTTCTGGTCTTGTCACATGTGGCAGTCTTCAAGCTGCCGAAAGTATTGAATGCCAATTCATGGTTGCAAATGCAGGTGTTACCACAGTTGCAAACTTAGATATTACTGATGGTGCAGGAACAAACCTGCTGATTACTAGAATTGGATTCAATACTTCTATCGCAGGTATTCCTGTTGCCGAAGGAATTGCATTATTTGATAATGCCGAGATTGCCATGCTTGGTGAAGCAGGTATTGGTATTGGATCAACTTCCGGTAAGAGAGATCCTAATGTAGATTTCTATGTTGGATTAAGAAGAGAACCTGGCGGTGACTTTATTGGTGGAGAATCTATCTTTGAGTCTGGTATTGGTATTGGTACTAAATTTAGTCTCAATGATAGTAATGCAGTTGAGATTTATAAAAACACAAAATTCTTTAGTAATTACACAGGCACTGGTGGTACTGATGGTGGACCAATTAGAGTTGGATTTGATACGGCATTTCCAGACTCTACTATTGACCTAGGAGAATCTTCCGGTAGTATTATTCTTTCTAGACAAGATGATACTAGTCCAGATGGTTCAAGACCCGGATGTCTGTGGCTTGATGTTAACTCAGGTGTCAACCAATTATTCTATGAAGATAGATTAGGCAACGCTGTTGGTGTTGCTTCAGTTATCAATGAAACTCATAATCCTATTGCTTATCTTGAGGAACTTGGATTTATCGGCGGTATTGTTAACAACGATGCTGATCGTGCCAATCAGATTAATAACAATGTTGACAATGTTATTCAACCTGGATCAGAGTTCGGTGTAACTGCTACTGGATTTGGTACTGCACATATGACCTATAACAAGGCATACAATAAGCACCAATATGCAACTCAACAGGGTTCCAGTGCAACTGATGCGAGTATCTTTAGGTCATATGTTTCGTCTGCGACTTCAGCCCTAAATATTGAGCAGGACGCAAATGATCCGACTAAAGTATACATCACTGTTGCTGGTATTGGTTCGGTTACCTTCACACTTTCCTAGGAATTGATATATGGCTTACGGAGATTGGAGCACAAAAACTCAACAACTCCTTACGGGTACACCTGGAACACAAATATCCTATGGTGAGATTAGGGCAGCAGTGGGTGATCCCAATGCCTCAATCTCTGCATCTGAATTACATCGAGTCACAGATCTTGATGCACCGTATGATTTCAATCAGGGAAAATATGCTACTTCTACAGGAACACCACACTTACCTTATGTTTTAGACGCAGTTGAAAATGTAGGCGTTGGTACGACTGGAGCTATTACACCTCAAGATCTTAGAGGTATTATTGATGAGTATGTGATTGAACAGGCACCAAACTCAGAGGAAGAGAACTTTAATGTTACTAATCTGAGTAGTCCTTCTACTCCCAGTGTTGATGCAACTTGGGGTGGTAATCTTAATAGAAATATCTCAAAATATTTAAGATTGAAGGGTAGGGTTATTAGCACAAATGTTAGTAACCCTGCTGTTGTTGCTGATGATCCGTCATCAAATCTCAACATCTATGTAAATAATAGTCCACCATCTTATGGCGTTTATTCTGCTGGCGGTGCATTAGGTGGTCAACCTGGCGGTGATGCTATTCAAGTATCTAATCCTGGAGCTCCTTCACTTCGTAAGGTATTTGTAGAGTGCGAAGGATCAGACTCTCGCATTTATGCTGGTGGTGGTGGTGGAAGAACTGGATCTAATGGATCTGGTGGTGGTAACGGAAGTGGCGCATCTAGTGGTCAACCTGGAAGCGGTGGTAGTTCTGGCGGTAGAGGTGGAAATGGTAGCAATGGATCACCCGGTGGAAATGGGCAACCTGGATCACCTGGATCTGGTGGTCAGCAAAGGTCAACATATCAAGCAAGACAATCTTTTCAGAATAGGAGAGGTGAAAGAAATAGGAGAACTAGAAGGAAGAGATATGGTGGTTGGCCGAGGAGTAGAAGGGGACCAAAACAGGATAGGCAAGGTTATCAGAGTAGGAGTACTGACAGAACAAGGAGAACTGAAAGAAACCGGAGGCATTGTGCTGGCGGATCTGGTGGTTCCGGTGGTGCTGGTGGTTACGGCGGCGGTCGTGGATATGGTGGTTCTGGTGGCCGCGGTGGCAGCGGTGGTGCCGGTGGTCCATCTGGTTACAACGGCACTGGAGGCAGTGGTGGTAGACTCGGTGTAGGAGCTCCCGGTCGCGGTTGGAACTACAAAACAGGCAATACCACTGGACAACCTGGCACTCCTGGAACACCCGGCACCCCTGGCGGTGGTGGTGGTTCTGGAACACCCGGCGGTAGCGGTGGATCTGGTCAACCTGGAACACCTGGACAGGGTGGTGGCGGCGGTCGCAGTGGCGGTAGTGGAACTCCTGCAGCTTGTGGTGCTGGACAACCTGGGACACCGGGTGGTAGAGGTGGAAATGGGCAACCTGGGACACCGGGTGGTAGAGGTGCGAACGGACAACCAGGACAACCTGGAACACCTGGAAGAGCTGGTACTCCGGGGCAACCAGGACAACCAGGACAACCAGGAGGATCTGGAGGTACTTGGGGACAACCTGCATTTGGTGGTGCTGCTGGCGGTTCTGGCGGTCGCGCTGTTGCTGGTGATAAGTATCAAGTTATTCCCAACGGTGGAGATATTAAAGTAATTTACTAATTTTATTATGTCAGTTTATCGTCTATCTCCCCCACCAAATTTTGGTATGGGAGAGATATTATATGAGTCTTGGGAAGATGGATTTACATCTGAAGAATGTGATAGGATCATTAGATATGGTGAGTCATTAAATCCTCATGACTCAGTTGTGGGGCAGGATGAAGAGTCCCACGAGGTAGAAACAAGTATTAGAAAATCAAAGAACTCATGGATTGAGTTGAATGATGATACTGAGTGGTTCTACGACAGATTGGGAAATATCCTTAGATGTATGAATGGTATGCATTGGAGATTTGATATTCATGGATTTCATGAACATCTACAATATACTGTTTACAATGATGATGAGTCATTTTATCGTTGGCATGTAGATAATATGGTTCTGGGTGATATGCCACCCAGAAAGTTAAGTATGACTGTGCAGCTATCTGATCCTGATGATTATGATGGTGGTGAGTTGCAGTTACATAATGGTGTCATTCATACAGCAGCAAATGATAGAGGCATAGTTACAGTATTTCCTAGCTATGTTGTTCATCGTGTGACACCTGTCACAAGGGGCACCAGACGCTCTCTGGTAGTCTGGGCAAACGGTCCTGGGTTCAGATGAAGAACTGTCCACTAACGCCCCCACAGCGCCCCACAGACGCTATAATAAGGACATGAAGAACACACACCTTGAGCACCTAGAAGACGAGATCCTGAACAGCGGCACCGCTGGCGGTTTCAATGTTGTCACTTTCCTCCGACAGTTCAGTGATATGTTATCTGGCAAGTCCAGTGACTTAAATATCACTACCAAGTGGGATGGTGCCCCAGCTATTATTTGTGGCACTGAACCTGTCAGTGGTCGTTTCTTTGTCGGTACTAAATCAGTATTCAACAAAGTCAATCCCAAAATTTGTTTCGATGACACTGATGTAGATCGTTTTTACAATGGTCAACTTGCATCAAAGCTCAAAGATTGTCTAGCATATCTTCCTCAACTTAATATCTCAGGTATCGTTCAAGGTGACTTATTATTCACTGCGGAAGACAAGAGAAGTGGTATTGTCGGTGGAAACAGAGTTATTTGTTTCACTCCTAATACTATTACTTATGCTGTTGATCGTCATTCCCGTACAGGTTCTGTCGTTCATCTTTCCAAACTTGGAATCGTATTTCATACAAAATACAAGGGCGATACTCTACAGACTGCGGAAGTTGTACCTCTCAAAAAAGCCCCTAAGTATCACTCTACTGAGGATGTTTTTGTTGCCAGTGCGAATTTTATTGATGCCACTGGTTCTTCTTTGTTTGATCAAGGAGATCTGTATACCTTCAATGCTCACATCAATCGCGCACAAGGTGCGCTAAAGCAATCTTCTAAGTTTCTTGACATCCTACAGGGTCAAGGTAAATCTAACCTAATGATGCACCTTCTTCTCAAAAAGTTCTTCAATCAGCGCATTCGTGCTGGTCGTGGTATTGTCAATGCCAAGACAATGGTCGCTGAGTTTGCACAATTCTACAGAGTTGCTATTCAAACTGAGAGAGGTAAGAAGAAAACTGCTGCAACTCAGAAAAAATACGAAAACATGGAGAATGATGGTCTCATGTTCATCGCCATGTATCGTCGTGAGTTGTACTTCTTGATTGCAGCGTATATTTCTATTCGTAGTGCTAAGAAAATGGTCATTGACCAACTCAACAAAGTTGGCACTATCAAGACATTTATCGGTCAAACTCCCACAAGTCCTGAGGGATATGTTGTCCACAATGACAAGTCAATGATGAAGTTTGTTGACGATGAGTTCCGTCTTGCTAACATTACGGTTGACAAGTCATGGAATTCCAAGTAGAGTAACTTTGTCGAAGTTCAGAACAATTGTAGCTATGAGTACATTGAAATTCGCTCTTCATTGGAAGCGCCCAAAGAAAGGATACTATTCATTTCAAAAGGCAGTATTCTACAGACAAGAAGATGTAATTTGGTACATTAATGTGCTAAAAGAGCAAGGAATTGAAGACTATGATATTCTACCTGTTCTTAACTAAATAAACGAAGATATAATTCTAGACGCATGAGTAGGAAAATTGCTGTTATCGGCGCAGGTGCAGATGCAGTATCGACTGTTGCTCAACTTATCTCGCGAAGAGACCAACAAGACAGTGAATATCAGGATGACGAAATTACATGGATACGGGATTGCTCGCATAAAATTGACAACTTCGGAGTGCAAGTCAATACACTTTGGCTTACTGTTATTGCTACCAACACCACAATTAGTACACTCGATTTTCATAAAAGATTTGATGCGACTCAAAAACTTGGGTTAAAGTTTATTGGGTTTGGCAATAGAATTGACAAGAACTTCTTTGTCATGTTTGATCCTACCGAGATCTCAATGCACATCGATGAGGGTAAGTTTGTTGAGTTCTATTGGGAAAATGTCCAGAATCAACACTTTAACATCAACTTAGTTGATAAAAGAGTTGAAACTATTGGGTTCTCACAAGAAGATAAAAAAGCATACATTGATGGTGAAGAGTTTGATTTTATTGTTGATTGTGTGAGAGGTGGATTGTGGGATAAAGAGTCATATAAGGATGCATTGTATAATCCAACTGATACAAAGCTAACGGTTAATCGTAAGATTCCTGGTGATTGGGATTACACTGCATATATTGCTACTGAGCATGGATATTTGACCGGTGTTCCTACACAAGATGCACAGACATGGATTTATTCATATGATAGTGACATTACAACTGAAGAAGAAGCAGTAGAAGATTTTAATATTCATTGTGCTGTTAAAAAGCACTGTTCTTACAAGAAAACTGAATCAGATCATAAAGTATCTGTCTATTGTATTAATAAAAATAAAATGTACGCCCGTTGTGGTCGTGCGTTAGGTATGAATGATGATCTAACTGGGTTCCGTAGTTATGTTGAGACTGATTTAGGTGAAGCATTAGGAGAATTTATCTTTGGTGATGATGAAAATCCATTGAACAATATGCAGCGTCTTGAGATAGAAGATAGGTGGAGAGATGGTCAGATTGATCAAGCAGCAGTTATGGCATTTTACTTGCAGTTTGGATCAAAGTATCGTCATTCTGACTTCTGGGTTCAAAGTAGAGAGGCAGCATGTAGACTGCTAGAAGATAAAGATCTTCACTCAACTGAGCGTAGAGAAGTATATGAAAAATTAGATGATATTCCTGAGGAAGAAAACATTAGACTTGATTATTTCAGGTATCAAGCAGAAGCAGATGACAAATACTTTCTGCGTCAGAGAATGACAGATGAGTCAGATGAACCATATAGAATGTTAGGTCCGTACCAAAGTTTCTGTCAAGCTGTATATGGTTTAGGTGCTCCATATGCACACAAATATCCTCTTATGTCACCATTATGGGAACCAAGTGAGAAATCTGGTGAAATTGTATTAGATTCGATGATGGATGGACACTTTAAGAAGCGGACCAAGAAGAAGTGACAGCGTGGTTCTACTTGCTATAATATAGGCATAAGACAGGGAACCATGAACGCAACTGAAGCAGGACGACTTGCTAAAGCTGAGGGTCACAAGTTTGAGAACAGTTTGCCTGAGTATCTGAATGAGATATTTGGTGGTGATC
>Ga0233438_10001108_pt1 | contig 30826 bp, 29 predicted proteins | sample SI_123_September_FD_182720 | JGI IMG/M metagenome (GOLD analysis project Ga0233438, IMG submission 182720) | Seawater microbial communities from Saanich Inlet, British Columbia, Canada - SI_123_September2016_10_MG | ecosystem: Environmental > Aquatic > Marine > Inlet | place: Canada: British...
AATTGTCTATATTAGGATTAACAGATATTATTTCACGAGTTATGGGTAATATCGCGACATCAATCTTAGCCATAAATAATGTTAATTAGGATATTCATAAGATATTATACATTGATAATATTATTGTTGATGCCTATGTCTATTGATGCGAATGAAATTAATTATATTTCAAATGATTTTAGAAACTCTAATGTAGAAAATATTGATAGATTTTTCTTACAAAACCCTCAAAAAAAAAATGTAACTTTTGTACCAAAAATTAAAGGAAAAAGTAAGTATAGTTTTTCAATACCAAAGGATGCGTATTACATATCAAAAAAACATGCAGATGCATCTGACCTATTTTATTTAAGTGAGAAAACCGACAATGGGCTGAAATTTCAGTCAAATAAATCAAAAAACGTAGATATCGTTATATCAGAAAATAATTTAAACCTGATTTTAAGCCAAAGTATTTTATCTAATATCAATGCAGGATTATTTTTGAAAAACAAAGAAAAAATATCTTTTGGAGTAAACTTAAATAAAGACGTTATCATATCAAAAAATGCCCTTGGTAATTTTGGTGTTGAACAGGCTAAGGATGAATATACAATTTTCAATGCAAAATTTATAAAACTATCTAACAATGAAAATTCAGAGTTTTATGGAAATATAAATCACGAATTCGAGTCAAATCACTTAAATGTTGGTATTGGCAATACATGGTTTGATATAGCAAACCAATTTGATCTTACTTTGGGTATCCATGAGCAGGGTAAAAAAGTGGAAGCAGAGTTTTATGCTAGTTTTGGAAATGAAGATATTAAATTTGAAGTAGGTTTGGATCAAATAAAAAATAGTTCTAAAATGAATATGTTTTTTAATCTAAAACTTGAAAATACTTTAAATAAAAGAAATTTTGGATCAACTGTAATAATAACTTCAAAAGAAAGTATTTTTGGCTTTAGTAAATTAAGCCTGAAGAGTTTTAGGAAAAAAAACCTAGATATGCTTTGGAAAGAATACATAAACTATAATTAAATTGTAATATCATTTTTACATATTATATTTTTTAAATTGCGTTTTCCTATATGGCATTAGAAATAATTAGAATTGTATCATAGTAAACAAGCTACCGTTTGATTCAATAATCCTACCTGATATCATGTTTAGATTATTAATATTTCCATCTAAACTAAAACCACCTTTTTTCTAATAAAAGAACAATGATATCATTGCCTCTAAACCCCACTCGGATGATAAACAGTGTTATAATTAATTTTTGTCTTAAATTGAAAGACAGTTTTTTTTGAGTCGTTAGTTTCTAAATCTTTATTTAATGAGACTGCCAAAATGGTTTTAAAAAACGCACTCATTAATTATTAGTTTTTATGATACATTGTCACGGTTAATGAAACCATAAATACATTATAAATCATGGAATTTTTCTACAACTCCAATGAGAATCTTCTTTAAAATGGATACTAACAGCTTTGGTTAATAAAACTTTTGGAAATATAATTAACTAAAACTGCTAATTTAAGGCCCATTATCCCCGCAAGACATTAATTTAAACTACTAACTTCGCCCTCGCCTATTGCTTGAATAAAAGCGGTAGGTATTTTTATTTAAAGGTACTGAATATGATGTTTAAGGTCTGGACATTTTATTCATATAGTAATTTTTACCACCAACCGAGTTTCTATTAGAGAGTTTAATAAGCTTAACTGACTAATTTTTTCCAACGCCTTCAAAGATATCGAATATTGTTGAAACAAGCAGGCCTAACGCAATCATTTCGCTCATTATTTCTCGATGGAACAAGCGATTGTGGTTGGCTCACGTAAGGCGAGGTTTTAGCTTGTTTTGGCAATGTACAATCTCAGTATTTCGTATAATGTGTTCTTTCACGTTAGCTGATTTTCTGATAAAAAAGGATCTTCTAAATTGAAGTCAGTGAGTTTTAAGTAAGTAATTGCAGGATTGTTTGGTGCCATGAAAATACTAAAAATGATCTAAAAATAAATTGTTATTGTAAAATTATTTATCCACGATGCAGTTTATTATTGCATTTTGGTAAAAATGGTATCAATAGAAAGTAATTAAGAGGTTTTTAATAATAATAACATTTTGATACACTTTACTTAAGATAAGTTTGAAGAGCTGTTCAAAATCTTCTAATTCAGAAGTAACAAAAGAAAGCTTAAAGAGTTGTTTTATAGAGATATCATTTCATTTTTATATAATATTGATAAGTTAAAATTACTTTCTGTTCTGTCTCTTACAATTATTAGCGCAATATGTGAAACTATAACAATTTTGCTTCTTTTTCCTGTTTTGATGCTTTTATTATCAAGTAATGAAGATGCAGTTGATAAGGTGTTTGAATATTTTCCAGGATTTGAATTATTAAATGATCCATATTTTATAATTTATTTGTTGATTTTCTTTTTAATTTTCTCATATATTTTGAGATTATTTTATTTAATTTATTCAACAAAAATCTCATTCAAATATGGTCGTGAGGTGAATAAAAATATTTTATATGGCATTATGAATTCTTTTGAAGTGAATTATCAAAATTATACAAATCTTGTAAATTTACTAACACGAAGAAATGATAGCTTGATTTATGAAATTATTTTTCCAGTATTTACACTTTTATATAGTATCATGCAGTTTATTTTCATTATTGTGGCATTATTTTTTGTCATTGATCCAATTTATATTTTATTATCAACTTCAATAGGTTTGATATATTTTGTAATTAGCTTGCTCATGAAAAAAGGAATAACAATAAGATCTAAAGAAATTTCTAGTTTATCAGATGGGATAAATGAGCGCTTAACTGAAACTACAAGGGCCTTAGATCAGATAAGAATTTTTCAAGCAAGTAGAGTATTTATAAGTCAAATACTTTATTTAGAAAAAAAGTATAGAAATAAACAATCATTCAATCAAATTATGATACATTCACCAAAACTAATACTAGAGCTTTTGGGTGTTATTCTTCTGCTATTGGCATCATTACTAACATCTACTAGTGACACTGTTCCACAATTAGGTGTTTTAGCATTTGCCTTTTTCCGTTTACTGCCTATGTTCCAAGCGATATTTAACGCTAGTTCTAATATCCGTATTGGGCAAGCATCATTAAGTGTTGTAAAAAAATTTCTCAATACTTCAAAAAATAATGGTAAATATATACGTAATATTCGTTCTATTGTGTTTGATAAGATATCATTATCATTTGGTGAAAATATAATATGTAAAGATTTAGATTTTATAATTAAAACAAATGAAATTACATGTATTTCAGGCGCTTCTGGTGCTGGAAAATCTACTATACTTGGTTTAATTACTGGATTAATTGTTCCAAATAGCGGTTCTATAATTATTAATGATATTGTTTCGAAAGTACATTCAGATTTTCCTGTAAATGTATCGGTATGCCCGCAAGAGCCTTTGTTACTATCTGGTTCTATCGAAGAAAATATAACTTTAGGGAAAAGTGTTAAAAACTTTTCTGTTGACGAGGCCTTAGATTTAGCTGGGCTTAGTCAAGCCAATAGTTTTACGAAATCATCTTTTGTTGAATTTGGTGGTGCAAATTTCTCGGGGGGGCAAAAGCAAAGAATAGGTTTAGCGAGAGCGATTTATCATTTACAGGATATACTTATTCTAGATGAACCTACAAGCGCACTCGATGAGATTAATGCTGATAAAATTATGACAAATTTGATTAAGATAAATAAAGAAAAAATTATTATTATTGCAACACATGATTCCACCATAAAGGCGAAATGTGATAAGCTTATGGAGTTAAAAAAATGAAAGTAGTTATATTGGCGGGTGGTTTTGGTACACGTATTAGTGAAGAAACCCACTTAAAGCCAAAACCGATGGTTGATTTACATGGAAGGCCAATAATTTGGCATATTATGAAATACTATTCTTCCTTTGGTTTTAATGAATTTGTTGTTTGTGCCGGTTATAAGGCAAATTATATTAAGAGATATTTTCGCAATTATTTCTACGATAACAGTGACTTTGTTGTGAATACATCAAAAAATGAAACTCAAATTACAAAAAACCCTGATGAACATTGGTCTGTTCACGTTGTAGATACGGGCTTAAATGTTAACACTGGAGGCCGAGTTGGTGCAGTTAAGAATATCATAGGTGATGATACTTTTATGCTTACATATGGGGATGGGTTAGCAAATGTTAATATCAAAGAACTTATAGCATTTCATAAAAAAAACAGAAATATTTGTACACTTACGGCTGTATCACCACCAGCAAGATTCGGATTGCTTGAAATAAACAAAAATAATAAGATTACAAAATTCTCTGAAAAGCCAAGTGTTAATGAAGAAAGAATATCAGGTGGTTTCTTTGTTTGTGAACCAAAAGTACTAGACTTAATTGAAGGACCAAATAATATATTTGAGGTGGACGTTCTTCCAAAACTAGCAGCTTCGAATGATTTAGGAGCTTACCAACATAATGGTTTCTGGCAGTGTATGGATTCTCTTCGTGATAAGCAAAGCCTTGAAAAAATGATTGCAGATAAAAATGCACCTTGGAAAGTTTGGTAAATTGGATTTTTGGCGCGGTAAAAGAGTATTAGTCACTGGACACACTGGATTTAAAGGTACCTGGTTTTGTATTTTATTGCAGAAGTTAGGCTGTCATGTTACAGGCATTTCTGATGATAGATTTAAGGATTATAGACTTTTTGAGAGTGTCAAAGATAATTTAACAGTTGAAAATATTATATATGATTTGCGTAATGGTTTCCCCGATACTGTTGATAATGATTATGACTTTGTTTTTCATTTTGCAGCACAGTCAGTTGTTTCTGAAGGTCACAAAGATCCATTTAGAACGTATAGTTCAAATATTTTAAACACAGTAAATTCAATTGAAAAGTTTATTAGTGTTAAATCAAAGTGCATTTTTATTAATGTAACATCTGATAAGTGTTATTTTAATTTAGAAAGTAAAACTCCTTACCCGGAAAATTCACAAATTGGAGGTTTAGATCATTATAGTGCTAGTAAGGCTTGTTGTGAGATAATAAATACTTGCTACCAGCATCAATTAAGTGATCATCCCCTTTTTACATTAATCTCTGTCCGTGCAGGTAATGTTATAGGTGGAGGTGATTGGACTAAAGATAGGTTAGTTCCTGATTTAATGCGTCATATTTTTGAAGGTAAGCCTATTAAATTCCGAAACCTAAATGCTGTAAGGCCATGGCAGCATGTAATAGAACCTTTAACTGCATATCTAAAAATTGCTCAATCAGCTTACACTAAAAATATTTATAAACATGATTCTTTTAATATTGGTCCTTTGGAAAATAATATGCGCACTGTTGGCGAAATTGTTAATTCAATAAGTGGTTTGCACAAGATTGAATTAAAAAGCGTTATTGAGGAAGAAATTTTTTACGAGACAAGTATTCTGAAGTTAGATATTACGAAAATTTTAAGTGAAGGTTACTGGACACCATTATGGGATTTTGAAAACACAATTTTAAAAACATATGAATGGTACCGCGATTATAATATAAACAAAAATGCATTTGCTTTGTGCTTACGCGATATAGAAGAATATGGAGAAAACTATGCTTTGTAGAGTATGTGGGTCAGTATTAGATAAAGAAATAGTGAAGTTGGAAAATATGCCATTAACTGATGCGTTTTTGGCAAATACCGGTGACAATATTAATCAGCATAATGAATTTATAAAAGATATCTGCATACATGAGTGCCCAAATTGTTTTTTTGTTCAAAACCCAGCGAATTTTAATTTTGGCGAGTATTATCTGGATTACAATTATAGTAGTGGTCACTCTATTTTTGTACAAAATTTTATGCGAAATTATGCAGAATTAACGATTGATTTAGTTAAGAATAACTTATCAAAAAACCAAGATATATCTGTTTTAGAAGTTGGATCAGGTGATGGGGTCCAATTAAAAGAGTTTAAATCCTTAGGAGCAACTGTTGTAGGAGTTGAACCAAGTGATTTTTTAGCAAAACAGGCAGAAAGTAATGGAGTGCCTACTCATCAGGCGTTATATGATGATAAAATCTTTGACCATATCATGCCTGAGTCAATTGATGCGATTATTTCATCCTTTACTTTCGATCATATGCCAGATCCAGTTGAATATTTGAAAATTTCTCATAATTTATTACGCACAGGTGGAATTTTAAGTTTCGAAGTTCATGATTTGAATAAAATAATATCTAGAGGAGAATTTTGCCTTTTTGAACATGAACATACAATTTACTTAACACCAGAAGATGCAAAAAATCTTGTTGAAGGTTTGGGCTTCGAGTGTATCTCAATTAATCCTATGCCAGAGAATGCCGTTCGAGCAAATTCTTTGATTGTTTATGCAAGAAAAGTTTCAAATAATCTTGATTCTAGTTTGCAAATAACAAATAAGCATCAAGACAAAGAGTTCTTAAATATACAATCAAAAATTGAATCATTATGTGAAAATTTAGATAATTGGATTTTTACTAAGGCAAATGAAAAAAAAGTTATTGGTTATGGTGTCGGGGGGCGAGGAGTAATGACAATAGCCAATTTGAAAAATGCACACTGTATTGCTGCTATGATGGATCAAAACTATGAAAGTAATCTACTATTAACGCCTAAAACACATATTCCAATTATTTCTTCGGCGGATATAAAAGATAATAAGAATGCATTTTACTTGATATTTTCATTTGGTTATTTTGATGAAATTAAGGAGACATTGATTAGAAGTGGCGTAAAGGAAGAAGATATATTTTCCCTGAAAGCATTTTATGATGGTTGAGTTTGTTGGGATTGATGAATTTTATTTAAAATCCATGTCTAGAAATGTTGCTAAATTAGTTCCCGCAGATGCGTCGTTTTTTATTACTGGAGGCACAGGCATAATAGGAAAGTGGCTAGTTGGTTTTTTAACATATTTAAAGACAACAACGCATAAAGATATATCTTTGTCTGTACTTTCACGGGACCCTTCGAAATTCAAGAAAAAATATCCTGAAACCAATTGGGTAAATATGTTTAAAGGTGATATTGTTAATGAAATTAATGCCCCTTGCAAAAAGTATGATTATTTTATTCATGGGGCTACTGATGTAATCAAAAAAAATACCTTTTCTGAAACTCTTGATGTTAATGTATTAGGTACAAAAAATGCATTAAATTTTGCAGAAAAATGTAATGTAAAGTCTTTTCAATTGCTTAGTTCAGGAGCTGTATATGGGAATCAAAAGTGTTCTGAGCTTGGGTTTAATGAAAACGACATATCTTTAATAGACCACACTAATTCTAACTGTGCATATTCTTTGGGTAAACAGATTGCCGAGGCTCTTGTTTTGAATTTTGGCCCTGAGGGTAAGATCAAAAACAAATCAATATGCAGACTTTTTGCTAATTATGGACCACATGTTCCTTTAGATTCACATTTTGCAATATCTAATTTTGTAAATGATCTTGTGAGTGGTGCCGATAAATTAAATATTATAGGTAATGGATTAACCATAAGGAGCTATTTGCATCTACAAGATTTGGTTGGGGCCATAATCAAAGTACTTATGGCTGATAATAAAGTTATAGATGTATTTAATATTGGATCATCTAAAAAAATATCTATTTTTGAATTAGCGTCAAAAGTAATTGAAATTTCTGATCGCAAATTGGAGATTGAAGTAATGGGAGAAAATATTGAAAATGCACATAGTAATATATACTTCCCAAATACAGATAATTTCGAAAATTCTTTTGGACAAATTGATAATGTTTCGTTTGAAAAAGGGTTAATTAAATACATTGATTGGGCAAAAAATACCAGATGAACAATAATTCAATTCAAATTCGCATAAAGATATTAGAGATGATTCATCAAAGTAAATCGTCTCATATTGCAAGTTGTTATTCAATTGTGGATATTTTGGAATATCTTTACTCAGGGCATCTAAATGTAGATTGTAGAAAGCCACTTAAAACTGATCGTGACCGTTTAATTATTAGCAAAGGACATGCAGCTGCTGCAGTCTACGCAACACTTGGGTATTATAATTTTTTTGACCAAAAAGAATTGGACTTATACGCAAAGAATAGCAGTATATTTATGAGCCATGTAAGTGACAAGGTACCCGGAGTTGAGTTTGCTACAGGGTCTTTGGGGCATGGCTTACCGTTTGGCGTTGGAAAAGCACTTTGGGCCAAAAGAAATAAAGAAAACTGGAAAGTTTATGTGCTATTGAGTGATGGCGAGCTTAATGAGGGTAGTAACTGGGAGGCTATAATGTTTGCCTCTCATCATAAGCTTTCGAATTTAAATATTATAATTGATTCTAACAAATTACAAAGTCTAGATACTACTGAAAATACAATAGATATGATAGATTTAAATAGTAAATTTTCAGCGTTCGGGTGTGAAGTAACAGAATTTAACGGAAATAATCATGATGAGATAAATAAGGCGTTCACTTCTAAAAAATATACAAATATGCCTCAGGTGTATATCGCGAATACTATTAAGGGGAAAGGTGTAGATTTCATGGAAAATACTGTTGCTTGGCATTACAAATCTCCCAGTAAGGATGAATATGAAAAAGCATTGGATATATTACTATGCGCAATGAATACATAAATAATTTAATTTCAGAACTAAAAATAAATAAAAGTGTGAGACTAATTGTTGGTGATTTGGGCTATTCTGTGATTGAGCCACTTCAGGATTCTCATCCTAATGCTTTTATAAATGCGGGGGTTGCTGAACAAAATATGGCAGGCCTTGCTGCTGGTTTGGCTTCTGAAGGTGATACAGTTTTTACATATTCAATTTGTAATTTTCCAACATTTAGATGTGCAGAGCAAATACGTAATGATATTGATTATAACAATTTGCCAGTAATTACTACATCTGTGGGCTCAGGTGTTGGATATGGCTCGTTAGGTTATTCTCATCATGCAGTACAAGATATTGGTTTAATGCGATTATTTCCCAACACACTCATAGCTTGTCCATCTGATATTGAAGATTTAAATATTTCAATGAGCTATTTTTTTAATAACAAAACGCCTGGCTATTTAAGATTACCAAAAGCGACACCAATTAAGTTACCTGAAATAACATTTTCAGAGGATAATAAGCCATATGAGGTTGGCAATTTAGTGAAAAAATTAAAAGGTAATCCATGTCATGCTGTGATATCATTGGGCTCAGTTTCATTTGAAGCGTCTTCATTCGCGCTAGAGCAAGAGGCATCTTTATTCAGTATTCCTCTTTGGGGGCCCAAAGTAACAAGAAAAGTTTATGATCAAATAAAGAATTTTAAGTATATCACTGTTTTTGAAGATCATCTATTTCAAGGCGGGCTATCTTCTTATTTGATTGAAATATTGCATAGATATTCAGATTCAATGCCTAAGTTAGATTTTTATTGTTTTCACCAAGATGTCGTAGGAAGCGTTGGAGAGGAAGAATATTTAAAAAATAAATATTTTAGGAAGATATAATGTTAACTGTAGTTATACCTTCTTTTAATCGTAAAAGTAATTTGAAACATATTTTATATGAATTAAATATGATTAAAGAGAATTTTGATATTATTGTTTTTAATAATGATCCCAATGAAAAATTTGATAGATTAAATTTATTACCAAAAAACTTTATTAAAAATATTGAAATACATAATACTGATATACATTATGGTCCAGATGCCAGTTTGTTATTTGCTATGTCATTGGTAAAATCAGAATATATTTATTTGCTTGGTGATTCTAAAGTTCCAGATCCAGCAGTTTTTAAAGATTTTGAAATAACATCAAAAAAACATAAATTTGATACACTTGTTTATTCTTATAAATCTGAAATTAATGATTTTAGGCAGTTGTCTATAGCTGGGCTAGCTAATTCTTCTATCCATCTTGGAGATTTATTTCTTGGGGGAAGTACAATAATAAAGACATCATTTTTTAAGAAATACTTCCATATTGCTACGCAGATGACTTTAGCAAGATCTGTTTTGCTAACATATAATCTCTTGGCTGCCAAGAATGATAGCTGTTTTATGTCTTCAAAAAAAGCTATTATAAAGTTTTTAGAAAAACCATTGCACTATGATCCAGGATTATCACTAATTGAATGTTGGGGCCAATTTCCACTGATAAATAGGTTGAATTTCAGTTATAATGATAGAAAAATTATCGCCCAAAAAATAGTGTCAATGGAAAGTAAAAAAGATTTATTTATATTTGCTAAATTCACACTTATACAAATTTTCAGAAATAAAATTGATCTGAGGTATCATTTAAAATTTGTTTATGCCAATCGAACACTTATTAAAAGCTCATTATTAGAAATACTTGTTTTCAAAATTTTGCTAATTGCTGCATATATTGGATTAGTTCGATGCAAAACATAACATTCTATATACTTTCTTGTGATCGGCCAAATTTTTTAAGATCTGCGATAATAGATTTATTGCAATATGTAGATGCGTCTTTAATAAAAATTATGGATAATTCGTCACAGCCTGATGAAATATATATCTTGCAAAATGAGTTTCCAGACATTCATTTCGATATATTTGGTGATCGATTAAATTATATATCTAATTTTAAACGTTGCATAGATGATTGTATTACAGAATATATAGTTTGTTTGCATGATGATGATCGATTAATGAATACTTTTGAAGCACATTTTGATAATTTTTCAAATAGTAAATGCTCGTTTGCATCTGGGAATGGTACGTTAGTAGATTTAGAAACGATGAAGCAAGCTGAGCTACTTGTTAACTCAAAAATAAGTACTGAGATAAATTCTGTTTATCAGTATGCAAAGCATAAGTATCGTCAAGGTGGAGGGTGCATACCTTTTTCACCTATTATTTTTAGAACAAAAGAAATTTTTAGATTTACTGATCAGTTGACAGAGTTGGGAGATAGATACGAACAATCAATTGATGTTATTTTAATAGCACTACTTCTGTCTAAGGGGTCAATGTTTTACTCAAATATACCAATTTATTATTGTGGAGTGCATGGAGGTCAAGACAGTATGTTTATGCATTCTGCAAACGAAAATAACGTGCGGAATTATTTGAAATACTTTATGACAACTAAACAAAGAATATTTTTTCAATCACGTTTGCTTGCGTTTGATTTGCGTGAGATTTTACATAAAATATTTAAACATGGTTGAGCCTGTTAAAAACAAACAATTAATTTGTCATTTGCATGGAGGATTAGGAAATCAATTATTTCAGCTAGTTACGGCAATAAATCTTGCAAATTCCTTGAATTGGCGTCTTTTATTAAATGTTGAACGTTTTGAACGTGATTATAATTATAACCGATCGTTTCAATTAGATAATATTTTTGATATTAATTTTGATTATGAGATTATCCGCAAAAACAGATATTGGGAAAAATTTGTAAAAATAAAAAGTATTTTTACATCAAATTATAAGTATTTTGAGAATTCTGTTGGTGAACTTAATTTGCCAATAATAGCAGAAAACAACACGCACACTGCAATTTTAGACGGGTACTGGCAAAGTTCATGCTTCTTTTCTGATATAAGTTCCAATTTAAGTGAATTTATGACACTAAAAGTGGATAATGTTTCATCAATTGCAATGAAACAAAAAAATAAAATTTTGACCGAACGTATTTGTACTATACATCTTAGGGATTTTGGAAATTCTTTAGATAACTTGACACTTGATTACTATAATGATGCAATTTTGCATATGAAAATGCATCATGGAATTAAATTTTTTTATGTAATTTCTGAAAATAAAAGCAAATTATTAAATGCATTTAAGAAGAGGTTTTGTTTTGAAAAAATTCAATACATATCAGGTAGTTTGATTGATGATTTTTGTTTATTATCGGCATCGTCATATTTTATTGGTGCAAATTCCACACTTTCATGGTGGTGTGCCTTCATAGAACAAGAAAAGAAAAAATGTATAGTTTTTCCAAAAGAAAAAATAACAGGAAGCACTATGGAGTGGGGTTTCAGTGGCTTGTTTGAAGAAAACTGGGTATTACTATGATATCGGTATTATTATCAGTTTATAATGGTGATAAATTTCTTGCAAAAGCAATAGACAGTGTATTGTGTCAAGAGTTTTATAATTTTGAATTCATTATAGTAAATGATGGTTCAACAGATCAAAGTCAAAAAATCATTGATTATTATGCAAAAAAAGATGAGCGAATTAAATCAATTTCAATTTCTAATTCAGGGCTTGCCAATGGCTTAAACCATGGGTTGAAATTTTGTAAATTTGATATTATTGCTAGAATTGATGCAGATGATATCTGGCTTCCTAATAAATTAAACATACAATACGCTCATTTTAAAAAAAACAATTTAGATTTATGTTGTACAGGTTTTTATGTGAATGATCCTGATAAAGCATTAAAGAAATATTTCCCAACATTCTTTTGCAGTAAAGGGCTCCTTAAGAGTTTGTGGAGATTAAATCCTGGAGTGGCCCATAGTTCTCTTATGTATAATAAAAATATGATGTATGAAAATAGTAGATATAGGGCATTTTTTAAAACCGCTGAAGACTTTGATTTATTAATATTATTTGCAAAATACTATAGATGCGGATCCGTCAGAGAGCCTCTTGTGGTAATAAATAAATTTGATGATAGTATTTCTGCCAAGATTGGTGCTGTTGGGCAGAAATTAGACGCAATAATGGCTCTTGGTTATAGTGAAGAATTATTTGCAATACCTGAAAGTGCACTAAATTCAAATCGCTCAATAAAATCAGTTGAATTGAGAAAAAAAATACATTTAAAAATAATGCAACATCAACTCGGTAAAACTCTAAAAAATAAATATATAAATAAACAGAGATCTATTTTTTCTTTGAAAAGAGTAATTGCAGAGTTATCATTTTTATACTTCAGAATAAGATTGAAGCATAAGATATTTGGAATTTTCCGATGAGATTATTAATTGATGCCTCTACTTTAGAGGGTGGAGGTATAACACATCTCTCTAATATTTTGTTGTATGGTAAATTTCAGGAATACGAAGAAGTTGTTTTAATTGCTAGAGAAAAATATAAAGATAAATTAAAAATTCATAAAAATATGATCTTTTATGAATCTGATAATATGAATTTAATTTTACTTTACGGGTTAAAAATACATAAAATCGCAGCCCAACACAACGTTGACTGCGTTTTGGCAACTAATGGCTTATATATAGGTACAAAAAAAACAATAATTATTTGTCATAATTTTCTTCCTTTTGATATGCGCACTGCATATGAATATTACCCAATAAAAAGCATTTTAAAAAATATTTTATTAAGGTTTGTATATTCGATAAGCTACAGATCATCAAATATTGTAATATTTCTCTCTGATTTTGTTCTGAAAAAAGTAACACAAATGATAAAAATAAAGAGATCAATTATACTGCCTCACGGAATAGAAAATGTATCCATATATATCAATAAACAAAAACTGAAATCTAAAATTGGTGTTCATAAATTTGTTTATACGAGTTCTTTTGAACCATATAAAAATCATAAAATATTATTTCAAGCATGCAAGATATTAAAAGACAAAGGTTATAATTTTCATATTGACTTGATTGGAAGTGGAACTAAAATTCAAAGATCTTCAATTATACAATTAATTGACTATTTTGAACTGAAAGATATTGTAAATTTAATTGGTAATTTAACACAAAACGAACTTTTTGATCGATATCAAAGCTATGATACGGGTTTATTTTTATCAAGTTGTGAAAATTTACCAAATATATTGATTGAATATTTAGCTCTTGGGTTGCCTGTATTAAGCACTGATATAGGACCAATGAATAGTATAATGGGTGTTAATGATGCTTGGAAGGTTTCGGCAGATGATACTGATGAGTTAAGTCACAAAATGGAGAAAAGACTTAATAACAATCTACCAGTTTTTGATTTTAATTACGATTTTTTTAAATGCTATTATTCTTGGAAAAGGGTTGCATTTGAAATAGATGCTAATTTGTTTAAGGTGCTCAATGAATAAAAAAATAAAAATTCTAATACTTGGCTCCAATGGTATGTTGGGATCAGCTTGTGGATTATACTTTGCAGGATGTGATCAGTTTGAGGTGCATTCTCTAGCCCGAGAAAGTCATAATGATTTAAATAATAACAATATTATCATTAAAGATATCGTTCATGATATTATTCCTATTATCGGAAATGGGGAATATGATTATCTAATAAATTGTATTGGTAAGACAAATAAAGTTTTAACTACAGAGGAGCAATACTGTGAAGTCACTAAAATCAATAGTTATCTCCCACATTTTATTAATAAGCTAATATTGGGTTCAAACACAAAACTAATACATGTTAGTACAGATTGTGTATTTAGTGGTAGGCTTGGTAATTATGATGAAACTTCAGAACCTGACCCAACAGATTTTTATGGAATGTCTAAACTAGTTGGAGAGGTGGGGTCATCTAATTCTATCACAGTTAGAACGTCGATAATTGGCCCAGAGTTCAAGAAAACTTACCGTGGTCTTTTCGAATGGTTTATGAAAGAAAAAAATCCAATAACGGGTTTTGATAAAGCGTTTTTTAGTGGTTTAACAACATGGGAACTTGCTCAAAATTTAAATACTTTAATTCAATCCGACTGGGAAATTCTCCCAAGGTTGATACATATTCCTGGCCCTAGAATAAACAAATATGAATTGTTGTGCCTAATTAATGAAGTTTATGGATGTAATAAAGAAATATTTAGAGATTCAGCATTGCAAATTGATAGGTCGCTTTGTAGTGATTATTATTGTAATGAGACTAAATCTTGGACAAAAATGCTAACGGAGCAATTCTTAAATGTACGATTTTAATAATTCATGTGTGTTTATATCTGGTGGAACTGGATCATTTGGATCAAGTATGGTCAAAAACTTACTAAAGATTGGTGTAGGTGAAGTTAGGGTATTTAGTAGAGATGAATCCAAACAACATCAATTACGTTTAGAATTTGGTGCAAAAAATGTAAAATTTATTTTAGGAGATGTTCGAGATCAGTTATCGGTTCAATCGGCAATTAAGGGATCTGATTATGTTTTTCATGCAGCTGCATTGAAACAAGTACCTTCATGCGAGTTTTTTCCAATCGAGGCTGTTAAAACAAATGTAATCGGGACTTCTAACGTATTGGAGGCAGCAATAAATGCAAATGTGAAGTCTGCGGTTGTTTTGAGTACTGATAAGGCTGTTTATCCAATAAATGCAATGGGGCAATCAAAAGCATTGATGGAAAAAGTTGCAGTATCAAAAGCTCGAAACTACAAGATTTTACATGAAACTAAAATTAATGTAACTCGTTATGGTAATGTACTCGCCTCACGCGGCTCAGTTATTCCTATATTTATTGATTTAGCCAAACAAAATAAACCACTTTCTATTACTGAATTATCCATGACGCGTTTTCTCATGAGTTTAGAAGATGCCGTTGAGTTGGTTTATTATGCTTTAATTGAAGGTGAGAATGCTGATATTCTTGTTAAGAAATCTCCTGGAGCTTCATTGGCAACAATAATAGAAACAGTTCTTAAAGTTACAGACTCAAAAAGTTCTATTGAGAACATAGGGATACGTCATGGTGAGAAATTACATGAATCATTATTATCAGCTGAAGAGAAATCAAAAGCTGTGGATCTAAATACCTTCTATCGTTGCCCAGCAGACACACGGGATTTAAATTATGCTGATTATTTTGATCAAGGTGTGAATGTTAAGATTACTGAAGGTTATACATCGGAAAATACTGAACAACTTTCCGTAAATGGTTTGATTGAATTATTTGCATCAAACAAAGAAATTCAAGGTTTCTTAAAATGAAATTAGCTATCATCGTAGGTACAAGGCCTGAGTTAATAAAATTGTCATCTATTTTAAAGAAACTTACACAATACTTTGATATTACACTGATACATACAGGTCAAAATTATGATGTTAATTTAGATGAAATTTTTTATAGTGATCTAGATATTAAAAAGCCTGATTATTACTTAAATTGCAATGATGCCGATCTTGGCCGTAACATTGGAAATATTATATCTAGAACATATACATTGTTGGAGAAAATAATACCCGATGCTGTACTGATTTTGGGCGATACTAATAGCGCGCTATCAGCTTACTCAGCTAAGAGGTTAAAAATTCCAATTTTCCACATGGAAGCTGGAAATCGGTGCTTTGATGAAAATGTACCAGAAGAGTTAAACCGTAAAATAGTAGATCATATTTCAGATATAAACCTTCCTTATACTCAAATTGCTAAAAGGTATCTAGAAATTGAAGGGGTGGCGCCTAAAAACATAATAGTTACTGGTTCACCCATGCAAGAAGTAATCTCAGATCAATGGGATAAAATCAAAAATTCAAAAATACTAAGAAATATGAAATTAAACCCAAACCAGTTTATTTTATTAAGCACGCATCGGGCTGAAAATGTTGATAATAAAGAGATATTGCAGAATTCTTTGCAAATTATCAACACTATTGGCGCAAAATATAATCTACCAGTCATTTTTCCATGTCATCCAAGAACACAAAAAAATTTAAAAGACGTAGCGCAAAATTTAGAATTGAATAATATTAAAGTCATAGATCCACAAAACTTTTCAGATTTTATTAAATTACAAACATCTGCACGAATAGTTTTATCAGATAGTGGAACGCTGAGCGAAGAAGCAAGTATTTTAAATTTTCCTGCAATCAATATCCGCTATACACATGAGCGACCAGAAGCCTTTGAAGAAGGTGTAGTTCCCTTTCATTTACCTACAGATGATTTTTTTGCAGAAACAGTGGAATTTGTTATGAATCGTGAACAAGTAAATATTCAAAAGGTTTTAGATTATTCTGTTGGATGTGTAAGTCAAAAAATAGCAAATATTATTTTTAGTTATACACCATATGTGAATAAATTTATTTGGAGAAAAGTATGAGCTTTGTAAACAAGAAATTAAACGATATTGCACATGAATTAGCATCTAAAATTAAAGGTGCAAAAGTTAATAAAGAGTATTTCGAAATACCATTTAAACACATAATATTAGATAACGCTTTAAATGAAAATTTCATTGAAAAAGTTTACACAGCCTTCCCATCTCTAGATGAGAGCTGTTGGGAACATACAAATAATCCAGGAATTGAAGTAAAATCGCGAACTACATGGAAAAGTGAATTTGATATTCCTGATAAATTATCGGATGCTATTAGAATATTTAATTCAGCGCCTATACTCAAAGCAATGTCTGAAGTCTTATCAATCCCAAAGCTTTTACCAGATCCTTACTATTCAGGTGGTGGACTTAATGTAACTAGATCAGGTGGATTATTGGATGTGCATGTTGATGGTAATTATCATGATGCAAGTGGGTTAAATCGACGAGTAAATATATTACTATATCTTAATAAGGGTTGGAAGAAAAAATGGGGAGGGCAATTTGGTCTTTATAATGAAGATGGCAAAGAGTTAGTAAAAGAAGTTGAACCAATTTTTAATCGTATGGTTATTTTTGATACGCATGATAAATCTTTCCATGGGTTACCACGCCCGATTACTTGTCCTGACAATGAAATGAGGCGATCAATTTTACTATATTATTATACTGTTGACCAACGCCCAGCAAGTCAAACAGTACACACAAATCCACACAGTGCTCTTTGGCGGTCAAAAGGTTTTACAGATAAGCGTGGAAAAATTGATCGAGATTTTGATTAAGGATGCAAATATTACTGTTAACTGCGGACTTTCCACCAACAAGAAATTCTGCTTCACATCATATGCATGATTTATATGTTTCGTTGTTGAAAAGAGGGTATTCGGTTGATGTGTGCACTCAAACAATGACTGACACAAATGAAAATATTTATTTTTTTAATAATAGATTCAAAGGTTCCCACAAACTTAAACTAAGATTATTTTATGAAATAATGGCGCCAATAGTGATTTATTTAAAGTATTTAAATCTAAGACGAAAGAAATATGATTTAATTATAACATATTCTCCATCAATCTTTTGGTCTTCCTTAATAAGTTTATTAGGCAAAAACAAAAAAACAACTAAAATATTAATTTTAAGAGATATTTTTCCTGAATGGTTGGTAGATACAAAAATACTAAAAAAACAAAGTTTAACATATAAGTTTTTACATTTTTTTGAAAAAAAACTCTACAAATTACATGATATAATTTGTTCACAATCTAAAATAGATTCAGCTTATGTTGATCAGTTATTAGGCAAAAAGAAACAGACTCAACAAATATATTCATGGTATAGCGTAAATTTATCAGATCCAGTCATGAGTAATTCTTTTTATAATAAAAAAAAATATGCTGTTTACTTAGGCAATTTATCAATAGCGCAAGACCGTGATAGATACATAAAAATCATAAAAAAAATTGCTTTACAAAATACATCCATAAATTTTTTATTTATAGGCTTGAAATCGGCAGATGAACTTTATTGTAAATTAATAGTAGAGAAATGTTCGAATATTATTTTTTTACCAAGCATGCAGGGTAAGGAATTACAAAAATTGATTAGTAACGCAGAATTTGGATTATATTCTTTGAGGCAGGATTTTTTTACAAATAATGTGCCAGGAAAATTTGTATATTATGCTTGTGTAGGTTTACCAAGTATCGGATTTCTTGGTCATAATCCTGAATTAGAACAACTTAATTCAAAAAGAGAATTTGGTTTATTGTGTAGTTGTGAAAATCAATTATCAAATATTATAAGTAATAAGCAATATTTACAGGTTTCGCGTTCAAAGATACTAAAATTAAGTAAAGAGCTATTTTCAACTGATCTTGTTGCTGATAAATTAATTAAATTGCATGAAATAAAGAGATTACATGATGAAACAAAAACTTAATAGTTTACTTTGGTTTTTAGAGGCGCAATTGGGTTTAAACCCAATTAGATTTGTATTATTTTTTTTCAGATTTCCACAATATATATTTGATTTGTTAAAGTTTAACTTACAAAAAAAACATTTTAAAAAAATACATTTAAAGCCATGTTTGCATGATCGGTCAGATGTTGCCGGAGATGTAAATCATGAATATTTTTGGCAGGACTTATTGGTTGCTCAAAAAGTTTTTAAACTAGGTAATAATAAAAATATTTGTGATGTTGGCTCGCGTCTTGATGGATTTGTTGCACATTTAGCCACAGCATTTCCAATTACTGTGATGGACATTAGGCCCACCAACTTGCAAATTCCAAATGTCAAATTTATTGTAAATGATTTAATGCAATCAAAGATTTTTAATCAATTTGACATTGTTACTTGCTTACACACAATTGAACATATCGGTTTAGGAAGATATGGTGATCCAATTGATCACTTAGGCTGGGAAAAAGCATTAGAGTCTTTGACGAGAATGTTGAAAACTAATGGAAAACTAATATTAACCACTCCTGTTGGCAGTAAAAAGATTCTTTTTAATGCAAATTATATATTTTCTACTTCTGAGTTATTGCATGTTTCAGAAAGTTTAAATCTAACACTAGAAAATTTTTCAATACTTAAAAATGAAAAATTTCATACAATTGAATTAAATAAATCAAATATAAAGTTAATTAATGAAAAGAAATATGCTCTAGCATTATTTGAATTCACTAAAAGGGGATAAATTGTATTTTAAAACACTTGCAATAGTATTCATGGCTGGTTTTTTTATAGAATGGAGTACTATTGTTGCAAGTGCAGTAAATTATTCATACATCCTGTTCGCATTAATAGTTCTTTTTTTTAGTAAATCTCAAATTTTAGGTCCATATAAAATTTACCGGTTAATATTTTCTACTATTGTTATTTTTCAAATTATTTATAACGACCACAATGATTATAAAAATATAGTCAATCAAATATCCTTTTTAGCTGCATCAACAATAATTGTATCTTACATATATAAATCAGAGGAAAGAAAATTTTTATTATTGAATAATGTAAGAAATTTAGTTTTTACACTAACAATTTTTGTTTTTAGTTTATTAATAATAAATACTGCAAACTTTGACATAAGCAACTTATCAAATTCTTACAATACAATGTATAATAAAATCTCAGCTATTTATTTACACAAACAAGGTTTGGGTGAATTATATATGATTTTCACTTCATTTGTGTTAGCAAGTAGCCGGTTTAATAAATGGCATATTCTGTTGTTTATTAGTTTTCCATTATTGATTGGTATAAGAACTTATATGTTGAGTTGGTTTTTTTTGGGTATATTTTTCTTTTTTAGAAGAACTTTTTTGGTTAAGTTTTATCCGTATATATATTTATTGTTACCTTTTATGGTCTTCTTTATTATAAATATTCCACCAAATTATTTTGTTGATGTAAGAATAATCTATTGGGTTGAGACGTTAAATATTATCCAAGATCATCCATTTGGTATTGGCTTATTTGGTTTTGATGAATTTTTAAAAGATGTCTACAACATAAATCCTGCAACATTCTCAGAGCAGAATAACTTATCAGGTGAATTTACAATTATTGATAGAGCCATAACAACACTTGAGTCTGATTTCTTAAATCTTGTCGTCAGTACAGGGATTTTTGGATTAATTATCTATGCCTTGTATGCTTATGTAATTGTATTAAATTTGAGTAACTATTCATATGTAACTTATCCTCAGAAAGTAATGATTTTAATAACATCTTCGTATCATTTTGCTGGCTTCACAGAAGACTTTGCATTTTCAGTTAAATGGTGGATTTTGCATTTATTGGCTGTTGCTTTTTTGAGGCATGAGATTAAAAAAAATAGTAAAAGAAAAGAGATGTTTATATAAAAAAATTATATATAGTACCATAATGATATTATATGTGTTTATGCTGTTTGAATTTCAAAATTATTAAAGGTTTAATATGAAAGTTTTTTTGACAGGTGGTGCTGGATATATTGGAAGTCATATATGCATTGAGTTGCTTAAAGCGCATCACCAAGTTTTAATTTATGATAATTTAAGTAATAGTTCTTTTATTGCAATAAATCGAATTAAAACGATAACAAATTGTGAAATTGAATTTATTAAAGGTGATATTCGAGATCCTATTTTAATGAATAAATCTATGGAAAGGTTTTTGCCTGATGTTGTCATTCATTGTGGAGGGTTAAAGGCGGTTGGTGAAAGTGTTGCCAATCCTGAAAAATATTATGATGTAAATGTTTGTGGCTCAATAGCAATAATAAATGCTATGAAAAAGTCTAAATGTAAAAATATAATTTTTTCATCATCTGCAACTGTTTATGGTGAAGCTGTTTATCTGCCATATGATGAGATTCACCCTTTGAAACCTACAAACCCGTATGGGCGAACTAAATTGATTGTTGAGCAATTACTTGAAGATTGGGTCAATTCTGCAAATAATAATCGGGCGGTTTGTTTGCGTTATTTTAATCCTGTTGGTGCGCACTCATCAGGAAAGATAGGAGAAGATCCTGCAGGGATGCCGAATAATTTAATGCCGTATATATCACAAGTTGCTATTGGAAAACTTGATTGTTTAAGTATTTTTGGCGATGATTATTCGACGCATGATGGTACCGGTGGGAGAGATTATATACATGTGGTAGATTTAGCAATAGGTCACTTAAGAGCTATTGAAAGAATATTTAGATTAAACAGATATCAAATTTTAAATTTAGGAACTGGAAATATTACAACAGTCAAAGAGTTAATTAGTGCATTTGAAAGAGCATCAGGAAAAAAAGTAGCAACAAAAATAAAAGATAGGCGGCCAGGCGATGTCGCGGAATCTTGGGCAGATCCATCTCTTGCAAACAGCCTTCTTGACATAAAATTTGAACGCACCATAGATGACATGTGTAATGATGCTTGGCGTTGGCAATCTGAAAATCCGAATGGATATTTATAGCCATAATACTTGGTATTTTTGATAAATAAATGTAAACAATTAATTTAAATTTAAGTAGTATTAAGATGAAAAAAGTTAGAAAAGCAATTTTCCCAGTTGCTGGATTTGGGACTAGATTTTTACCTGCAACTAAGGCAATGCCTAAGGAATTATTGCCAATTATAGACAAACCACTTATTCAATATGCTGTTGAAGAAGCAATCCTGGCAGGTATTGATACCTTAATTTTCGTAACAGGCAGAAATAAAAGGGCTATTGAAGATCACTTTGATAATAATCAAGAACTAGAAGCGGCACTTCGATTGAAAGGCAAAAATGAACAAGCAGAAATGGTACGAAATTTGCTTCCAAAGCATGTTGAGTGTATGTTTGTGAGGCAACCTGAACAGTTAGGTCTAGGGCATGCTATTTTATGCGCAGAACGCGCAGTTGGTGATGAGCCATTCGCAGTTCTCCTTGCGGATGATTTTATCACATATGATGATACTGGTGTCACTAAAGAGCTTATAAAAGCTTTTGATAATACGGGCAAATCTCAAATTAGTGTAATGGAAATATATGGGCCAGATATTTCAAAATATGGTGTTGTTGTGCCAAGAAAAAACGGTTCAGGTGTATCGGGTCTTTATGAAAAACCATCAGAGAAAGAAGCGCCCTCAAACTTAGCAAGTATTGGCCGTTATGTATTAACACCAGATATTTTCAAAATATTAAGATTACAGAAACATGGCTTTGGGGGAGAAATACAATTAGCGGATGCGATCAACAAAATCGCTAAGAAAAATGATGTAGAAGCCGTTTTATTAAATGGCACTCGGTTTGATTGTGGTAGTATAAATGGGTACATAGAAGCAATAAGCCATATGGTTGGCAGACGAGATATTGATTAGGTATTGTTAATAAGGTGAAATTTTTTAGCTTATGATTTTTAAAAGGAGCGAGTAATATTTAAATTAAAACTGAGTCCTTTATTTTTATTAGCTTTATCTAGAGAAAATCCTTGATATGAAATTCTACTATAAACACTGATTGGATTTAATTTAATATTTACCCCCAGTGAAGAACCCCAGCCCTTCTCCTGTGATTTGCTCAATCGATGGTTTGAATAACTAGCATCGTTGACTAAGATATTTTCAATTGAAAAATCAACAATTGTATTTTGTGATATTTTCACAGAGCTCGAAATGCTTAAAAATCTTCCTTCTGTGTCGACTGGATGACCTAGTGTATCATCATAATTTGTATATTTGTAGATGCTATTATTATACGCAGTGTTTGGCCCACAAAAGCCATTTTTTGTTTTTTCAATTCTTGTGTCTATGTATTCAATGCCAATTTTCTTTATGTATTTATTTTCGTTTAGATTTATTTCAGTTCCATATAGTTGCATGTAACAAGATGGTAAATTACCAGCTTCATCTTCTCCAACAAATTGTGCGTATAACCTAAAGGGTGTTTTATTTTTATTAATTAAATAAGATAAGCCAAATCCGGCTAGTTGATTAATGTTTGCATGTTCATTTTCGTTGGAGTTTCCAATAATAGCAGTCTTAAATGAGGAAAGATTTTCTCTGTAACCTTCTCCACCCCATTGAGACGTCTTGAGTAATTCAATTTTAAAGTTATTTGTCGGTTTTATTATAGTTCGCATACCAAATAATAAAGTATGTTTTGGGCCTGCTGAGTTAGATAAAACAGCATTAAATACTTCAAATTCCCATGGAACAGATAAATATAGTGATGATCTGTCTGAAAAATTTGAATCTTTAATATTGAAATAAACAGTTTTGTAAGGTCTTGCATTCTTGGAGAGGATAAGTGAAGAATTTGGTGAAAATGACCAATTTTTATTTATTTTTCCAATACCGATTACTAACCTATTTGAGTTGAATTCAAGATAGCTATGGTCATATTGAATTTTATCTCTACTTGTAAAATTTAATGAAACACTAGATTTTAGATCGCGGTATTTTTTTTTGATTTTGATACCAGTCGAATTTCCCAAAAGTTTTTCGTTGTAGTTATCAACTATAAATTTTTCTTTTGTTTCAAAGTTTGCCCAGGCTTTAATTTCTAAGGGTTCTGAAAAAGCATATGTGCCCATAAATAAATTAATAAATAAAAATATATAACAGAATATAGATGGTTTAATTTTTTTTTGCATAATAATATTATTAATGTACATTTTATTTGATAGTCTCAATATAATATAAGTTAAGATTTACGGTTACATAGTTTAAATCTTTCAATAATACAAATTGTTTGTTATTGATTGTTTCATTGTGACTATCATTTGCAGAAAGCTCAAATAATGAATTCAATTGACCAAATTCGCTATGGTGAAGAAATAAATTTTAAAGAACTATTTCTACTCATTTGGGCTTATAAATTTTTAATCATATTGATTTGTGGTATGTGCCTAGTGATTGGTGGGTATCTTGCAATAACCTCTGAGAAAAAATTTATCTCAAAAGCTGTTTTTAAGCTCTCTCAAAATCAAAAAAGTAATACAGGACCTCTAGATAGCTTAGGTGCTTTGGCAAGTCTTTCAGGCGTTAGTATGGGAACATCTTCTGACGATGTATCTGAGGAAAAGATTAAAGGGCGAGTTTTTATTGAAAAAATTAATAACGAATTAAATTTAGTTGGGGATGATTATTTCAATAAAAAGAAATTAGTTAGGGTTGAGGAACCAATTTGGAAATCTACAATAAAAAAACTTATAAATTATGAAAGTAATTTACCAGATTTAAATGAGCTGATGTGGCAGAGTATTCAAACTTCATTTTCTGAAAATATCTTTTTTGACATGTCAAAATCTAAGATTATAACATTAAAAGTAATACACAATGACGCTTACAGGGCTTCTATAATTGCCAATACTATAATGACTACAATCTTAAATGATGCACAAGATGAAAAAAACGATATGTTAAATGATCAATTAGAATATTTAACTTCATCTATGGCAAACTCATTAAATGAACTTGAATTAGTTCAGGCAAAACTTAAAACTTTTGCAATGGAAAATAGTGCACTTCCGTTAGAAAGTTTTGCGATTGGTTCATTGCAGCTTGATACTTTGCGTGAGAAACTGGGAAGTACAGTATTGCTATACAATGCAGCATCTGAGCTAAAATTAATTTTACAAAAAGAATCTATAAGTCAAAAAGATTACATAGAGTTAAGTAAGAATTTTCCAATTGTGGATGAAATAGAATTCCGCCGTGTACTTGGGCAGAGTGAAGTAAGAAATTCATGGACATGGCCTGAAGAAAGTTCAGTTGATGCTATTTTAGATACCTTATCAGAACGTATAAAAAGGCTGCAAACTCAAATAGAAACATCACAAAAGAATGCTGAAACTTCTGGAAAGGCTTTGGAAGTTTATGCGAAACTTAAACGTGAAGAAAAGGTAGCTGAAGCAACATACGCAGTATTAATTGAGCGTGTAAAAGCTCAAAGTATGACCGCAGGTTATACTCCAGATAATTCTGCCATCTTTGAATATGCAGCACCAGCAGTATATGCTGCTAAACCAAATAAAATTTTATATCTGATGTGGAGCTTAGTAATTGGATTGGTTTTAGGCTCATTTCTTAGTTGGGTTCTTTCAAGAAAAAAAAATGTTTATTATTCGACGGAAGCTTTGATAACAAATACAGACTCAAAATTTAACTTAAATATAAAGTCATTATTAGCTTTGCGTAAGTTAAACTTAAGTACGATGAAAAATACTATTATCAAAAAATCTCATCCATCTATACGAGATATTGTTGTAGAAATTAATAAAGGTTCTTCAAAGTTTATCATTATTTCTTCTTTGAATGCTAAAATTAAGAGTAATGAATTTGCTCGAATCGTTTCCAGTTATTTGCAAAGAGATAATATAAAAATCGCAATTATTGATTTTTCTTCAAAACAAGGAATCCAAATTAGAGCACATGATAAAGATCTAGTTGGCCCCTTCCAAGTAATAAAAAAAGATGGGCCAATAAATATTCTACAACCTAAAGACAGCAAAGTTCCAATGGATTATCTTAGTCACCAAATGTTCCAGGAAAATTTAGCTTCATTGGGTAATTCTTTCGATTTAATTTTTGTTTGTGCGGATAATAATGATTCTATTAGTCTTGTTCGAGCTTTACATATACAAGATTATTTCCATATTACTTTAACAAGGCTGAGACATACTAATCGAGGAATGCTAACTCAGTTGTCTCTAGCCAAACCAATCCAAGGATTGCTGTATGTATAAACTTAAGCTATTTATTTTTATGGTATTATTATTACAAGGGTGTAGTGAAATACTTGAGCCTGTGTTGTTCAAAAGTGAAAAATTAACAAAAAATGTTACAAATCAAGAAGAATTTGATATTAACATTGATGCTTTAACTTTTGAAAATGCTCGCGAGGCAAACAAAGATCCATACCCTAGAGAAATTATGCTCACTGGCAGTGGAAATCGGGCCAATATTTATGATGAAGCATCATTTTTAACATCCAATATACCAGATCATCTTAATAATGATGATTACTTGTTAGGTTATGGGGATAAATTATCTTTTACATTACTGAATGAATATAAAAATGAAACTGCACAGTGGCCTAAATCCTCGAATGAATTTGAATATATATTAGGTGTGGGTGATGAGTTAACATTTATTCAATCTACGGATAATGATATTGTAGACAATATTGGCGTTGAAATTAACGAAACAGGTATGATTAAGGCCAGAAAAAATGAAGACGCTGTAATTGCAACAAGTGGAACTGTTGGAAGCAATGGTAACATTTTATTGCTTGGAATTGGCAATCTTAAAATTCAAGACCGAACATTAGATAATGTTCGAACAGAAGTTCGAAATATATTAATAAGGGAAGGTCTTACGCCAAACTTTCAATTGGAGATAACTAAATTTAAAAGTAAAAAAGCTTTTGTTACTGTAAATGGTGGGGATGGAGAGACTATTCCGATAAATAATATTCCGATTTCACTTCAGGAAGTTGCACTTGGTAGTGGGTTATCTCAATTTTCAGGTATACCATCTTTAATTACATTAACACGAGATAAGTTAGAATATAGGCTAACTTCTGAACAGTTATTTAATTCAAAAACACCTCAAATATTCATTTATGATAAAGATATAATTGAAATTGATATAACTCAGCAATTTGCAGAAACAATCATTGCACAAGTTGGCATAAAAGGCAAAATATTATTACCTGAGGTGGGTGTTCTTAATGCTTCAAAACGAACATTAAATGATTTGGATAACGAAATCCAAACTATTTTAACTCAGAAACGATTAATGCCTAATTTTCAATTAGAGCTAATCGAATCTAAAAGTAGAAAAGTCTATTTTGTCCAAAAGAATGTAGGTAGTAAAATTATTTCGTTAACTAACTTCAAAGTTACTTTGAAAGAACTTATACTTACTAGTGCGAGTTTTGCAACTAAGTCAGACAGCCTTTTTGTGGTAACCTTAAGGCGAGAAAATAAGGTTTATCGTCTTACATTAGACAAAATATTACATCCAGAAACTTCTGATATTTGGATTAAAGGAAATGATCAAATTGAAATTGAACAACTTTTCTATAAACCTGGCCAGGTATTTGCAGTTAGTGGAAATGGTAATGCTGATATTTTATTTATTGATCCCTCTAAAAGAGAAACGCTAGCAAATGTTATCTTTGATAGAAATGGTGCATTGAATAATTTTAACGCCAAGAGGTCTGAAATATACTTATTGCGTGGTCGAAAACCCGCTGTAGCCTATCATCTTGATGCACAAGATGTTTCACGAATACTTGTAGCCGCAAAAACTGAGCTGAGGCCAAATGATATAATCTATGCTGCCGAACGTCCGATTATATCATTTTCTAGAGTGCTTGCGGAACTTACGCCACTTAGAATTCTTTTAAGAGATATTGAAGATGGTAATATTCCATAATTACAATTCTTTACTAGTATCATTGGTAAGTTAGTATTATAATGATATAAAAATTATATATGTTGGTGATAATAAGTGATCAAATCTAAAATATTTATAAATGATGAAATTAATGTTTCTCAAAACTATTTGTTTTGGAGATTTAAACGGTTGTTTGATGTTGTATTGTGTATTTTACTTCTACCACCATTAGTTCTCATTACAATAATGTTATTTTTCTTAAATTTATTCTTTGATAGAGGGCCTGTCTTTTTTATTCAAAAAAGGATGGGTAGAAATTGCATGCCTTTCTACGCAATAAAGTTTCGTACAATGAAATATACCGAAGTGATTAATAGAAAGCATTCTGATCCTCTTGAAGTTGATAGAATTACATCTTTAGGCCGTAGTTTGCGTAAAATTAGGCTTGATGAATTACCTCAAATTTTAAATGTTATAAAAGGTGAAATGAGTTTAATAGGTCCTCGTCCAGATTATTATGAGCATGCTATATTATTTTTAAATGATGTCCCATATTATCGTACTAGACATATTATTAGGCCAGGTATCTCTGGACTATCGCAAATACGTCTAGGTTATGCAGAAGGGATAGATGCTACAAAGAAAAAGTCAAAAGTAGATGTCTTTTATATAGAAAATGCAAATTTTTATCTTGAAATAAAGATAATTTTTGGAACTATTATGACGATACTAAAAGGACATGGAACCTAATATACGATAAGTTATAATTAATGTGACTTATGGTGATCCTGGGTGAATTCGAACCACCAACCTGCCCCTTAGGAGAACAATGCTCTATCTGATTTCTACTTAAAATCAATAAGTTACAGACACTCTTTTAAATTTGTAAACGATTTGTAAATTTAAATATAAGAAATCATTCAATTAAAACCAGTATTTATAGTAACGAAAACTAAGTAAGTGTTACTATTTTATTAATTTTCTTTTAAAAATAATCCAGCCCCTAATTTATTAAAAACACCACCATCAAATTTCATAGAAATTTTTCCATTTACAGTGTCTTTATAAAATAAATGTGCTTCACCATCAATTTCAGTTGCTGGTATGATGACTTGAATATCTTTACCCTTTAGTTTTATTTTTGTTGGATGAAATTCATCAGGTGATAACATAAAGTTAATTGCAGACATTTGACTTGAAAGATTATTAAAGTCATCGCCCGTTTTGAGCTCTAAAAAGGTGTATCCATCAAAAAGTTCAGATGAAGATACCTGAATATAGTATGTTGCGTCTAATTTCTTGTTTGATATTGGCATTTCACCTTCTAAAATGACGTCGTAACCCATATCTGTATTTTCTATTTCAAAGTCATCTATTTCCATAAACTTTGTTAAGATATTCTCTAGCGCTTCAACTTGTGCTCTTGCTTCTTCATCCAGTTCTCCAAAGTTACTGAACTGAGCTTCAAATTCAATTACCCCATCTTCACCATCAACAGCAGCAAACACATCTTTTGCTTTAATATCCAGTTCTACAATTTCAGCCTTACAGGCAATAAGTAAAATACTTGATATGAGAAATAAGAAAATATTTTTTATGTTCACTATACGCTCCTGTTATATCTAAATAAATTTTACTGAGATATTCATATATAAAACAACCATAAGATATTTATATAGTCAACTTATCGCTAAATTATTTGTATTGTTTCTTTCAATTAAAAGGATGGTAATATCCTTTAAATTTAGTATTTTTTTTGTAAACGATTTGTAAACGGTGTTTTGGGTGTTTATTTAGGGTTGTATATTTTTACAAAAACTTTAACTTATTGTAATCATTATATTTATTTGGTGACCCTGGGTGGATTCGAACCACCAACCTGCCCCTTAGGAGGGGGCTGCTCTATCCAGTTGAGCCACAGAGCCACACAAATACTATAAACGAAACTAATACATTTTGAAAAGATGAAAACCTTGTGATGTTTGAATGACTAACGTAAAACTTTATGATGAATTTTGATCATGAAATAAAAAACCAAATACAAAATTATCTGCTCATGCAGGGAATATTATCAAATCAAACTGTCTGGCATGCTCAAACTGGGGGGCAAACAAATAAAGTATGGCGGCTCATAGGTGAAAAAGATTTAATTTGTAAGCTGTATTTAGAAACAAATACTAACCCACTCTTCAGTAACACTCCAGAAGCAGAGTATAGATGTCTTCTTTGGCTTGATGGTTCAGATATTGCGCCAAAGCCCTATAAGTATTTAAAAACGCCTTTTGGTGACATCCTTTTGTATAATTATATTAAAGGTCACACATGGTCTCATGATGTAGAGATTGTATCAGAATTATTAACTCGAATTCGCAAACACAAATACCCAAAAGGATTACGAATTCTTTCAAATTTGCCATCAGACATAAAACAAACTGGGCTTGAAATAATAAATAAGCTAAACAGTTATCATAAAAATAAATTAATAAATATATGTCCAGACGTATCAATTTCAGATATTAAGCCTGTATTATTACATACTGATGTTGTGCCAGGTAACTTGATATTAGGTGAAAAAGGGTTGCGACTTATTGATTGGCAATGCCCTGCTATTGGTGACCCAATTGTAGATATTATGATGTTTCTTTCTCATGGGATGCATGAAATCTATGGTTCAGGGAAGCTTTCTATTAAAGATTATGAAACTTTTTTAATGAACCTCACACCCAAATTGCGAAGCCGGTATAATGTAATTGGTCCGTTATATCACTGGCGACTGGCTGCATATTGTTTTTGGAAGGCTGAGCAGGGATTTATAGAGTATGAAAAAGCAGCATTAGCAGAAATAGATCTATTAAAAATGATTTAGTATAATGATGATTAATGTAGTTGAAGCACTTCCAATTAGAGCCCAAGTAAGTTTACTTTTAACACTATTCT
>Ga0233438_10001109_pt1 | contig 30826 bp, 34 predicted proteins | sample SI_123_September_FD_182720 | JGI IMG/M metagenome (GOLD analysis project Ga0233438, IMG submission 182720) | Seawater microbial communities from Saanich Inlet, British Columbia, Canada - SI_123_September2016_10_MG | ecosystem: Environmental > Aquatic > Marine > Inlet | place: Canada: British...
GAGCGAATTTGCAGAGATTCTTGCGGTCGCAGAGCAGAAGTGTACTGAACTACGAGAAATGGTTGCAGAAAAGGAGGGGAACTGATTGGCTAAGAGAACCCAGAAAGCAAAGGCTACAGCACGATTCGGAGCACGATACGGTGTTAGCGTACGACGAAATGCAGGCAGTGCACTCGCTAAGAAAAATGCAAAATATACATGTCCAGTTTGCCATTACCGCAAGGTTACCCGACAATCCGTAGGAATTTGGTCCTGTGGAAAGTGCGGACACACCTTCGCTGGTGGCGCATGGGAACCATTCACACGTGCTAGCGATGCTAACGCACGTATTCTTCGACGATCTGTTGAAGGTGCAACAACTGCCGACATGGCATTCATTGCACAACAAGCCGCACTCGACTTCGAGCGTAAGGCAGCTGAAGAAGAGGAGTGATGAGAAATGGCGGAGACGCCGTTTTCACTCGTTTGCACGATTAAGCGTTCGAATGTGCGTCAGCGCAAAGCCATGCAAGAATCAATGACAAGTGAGTCTGAAACCACCTCAATTGATGACTATCAATTCAGTTTTAACTTAAATGAATTAAATGCGAAAGATCTCAGAGCAATGTGGAACACACGCATTCGTGGACTCATTGCAGCCGATGAAATTCTCAAGGTAATCCAAACCGCAGGTTCATCAACCAATAGCGATTCGAATGAATCATGAGCACCATGGAACAACTCCAAGTTGTCGTTTCCGAAGTACAAAATGCACGCCATCAAGTCGCAACAGTTCGTGCCCAATTGCAAGAACTGAAGACCACAATTGATGCAGTTGAAAAGCATCCAGAAGGACTTTCACTTCATCGACAACTCGGAGGAGTCTTGGTTGAAGTTGACAATCGTAACGAACTTATTGATGAATTGAAAGCCACTCATTCTACACTTTCAGAACATGCAGAGCGTCTCGCTGAGCATGAAGCAAAACTTGTAACAGCATATGAAGAACTCAAGAACTCGCTTGAGGGAGAAGCTTGACCTCACATATGGAACAACTTGAAGCCATGAAACTATGGCTTGATGATGCTCTAGCCACAGGTGCCGTTCCAGTCGTAACTGGACAGAATGGCGATATGGATACCGTTGGATCAGCAGTAGCTCTCTCATCATACCACTCAGGAATGTTATCATGTGGATTGCATCTTGGCAGAGTCGCAAAAAAAATGGTTTCTAAATACGATGCTCCATTTAGGAAAATCACAGAAAAAGGAACTGCTTGGCCACAAAATATGGGGGGCATAGTCATCGTCGATGCTGGCTCACCTGATCAGGTTGGATTTGATTTACCAGATGTTCCGTTGCTCGTTATTGATCACCATGCAACCAATGGTTGGAATCTCAAAGAAGATGATTTAATGTTGCAATGGGATGTACGAGCAACGACAGAAATAATTACGCAGTTCCTAACAATTCATGCTCCTACTTGCCTCTCCACAAATGTACGTAAAATGCTACTAGCAGGTCTAATTACTGATACAGGACGATTCAAACATGCTGACCAATCCTCGTTCAACACAGCATCTCTTCTCCTTGAAGATACTAAAATAGACTATGCCGAATTCTCAGAACATCTCGAAAAAGAACAGACAAACCCAAGCGAACGAGGTAGTTTGCTACGAGGTATGTCTCGTTCAAAGATTCATGCTGCTGGAGATTGGTCTCTGGTAACTACATACGCAGGAACACTCGAAGGAAGGCTTGCTTCGATGCTGCTTGGTGTTGGTTCAGACGTAACACTCGTCTCAAGATTTAGAGATGGTTCAACACGTTTGACTGCTCGAGCAACTCGAAATGCAACCCTACGTGGAGTGCATCTTGGAAAAATTATGCAAGAAGTTGCTCAGCAACATGGTGGTGAAGGCGGTGGTCATGATGGTGCTGCGGGTTGGACTGGTGAAATTGATCGCATTCGAGCAGAATCATCCTTCATTGCGCATCTAACCTTGCAAAAGGAGTTGAACGAATGAGGCCAACAGCTCCTGGATTATTTATTTCGAAATGGAGAAAAGAAGGACCTGTTGAGATTGAGATTGCTGAGCAATGGCGATCCGATTCAGGCTGGAGTGACTGGATGGCGATCATAGAAGCGGGATTATATCTTGATGCTGCAGAGTTAGTCGAACTCATCCTACCAGAACTATCTCCTGCTCAACGAGCCACTTTCGATCTTGTACGCAGAAGAATGCTCGGTGATACCCGCCTTGAAGAAGCAATTGAACATGCACTTACTGTTTGTAGGGCCCCTGGTACGAGAGATTTAGCCCTCGAAGGAAGACTTAGGATGGAACGTGGATTACAACGTTTCGAAAGTGGTGATATATCTGGTGCTGAAGAGGACCTTACTTGGGCAGAAACTCGATTGAAATCAGTCTCTAAAGCCAGTAGAGACCATGACCTATCGCTCTTGAATAAAGCCGCATTCCATATGGCTAACGGTGAAGATTTGATGGCTTTGCAAGTTTATGGCGATATCTCTCGAAAAGAAAATCATGCACATGAAACAATCGCTATTTCACGAATCGGTGCAACAAGAATTCATGCCAGATATGGCCACATGTTCGATGCAGCAAGAAATGCGTGGAATGGGCATGCACATGCCATATTAGCACAACAACCAACTATGGCTATCGAAGCAGGATCTCTCTTTCTTGACTTAACGATCGACCACCAAAATGAGGAAGCAGTTCGGTTCCAAGTTCAAGTAGATGAAGCAAAACCAAGAGATGCGAGTGAAGATACTCCAAAGCTCTCCGTTCACCCAGAAGATGTCAATGGTGTCTTTTCATGGTGTATGGAAAGTCTCGATAAGACCCCGGTTGGAGACGATCGTCCTGACCTACGAGCAATGGTTATGATGGCAAACCGCCTTGGTAAGTTTGAACAAATGGATTGGTTAGTTTCTAAACCTGAACAGGTTCAAGATTCTATGCTTGTTGCAGTAGTTCTAGGTTGTCCCATTGATGAAAACCGACTTGAAAAATGGACCGAACGTCTCAAGGAATTAATGCCCTGATTCTATAGAATTGACCCAGTGGCTTAAATCAACGACCTCTTGAGCATCCCAATGAGTAAAGGGTGGAACATCTTCAAACCAGCGTACTTCGCTAACGACTTTGTCTGCAACTGTCCAAGTATCCCCATCAAAGGGCGTGTGTTCCGAATCTACAGAGACTAACCCGACCCATCCATCTGGATAATATTCAGTATTCCATGAAATCAGCGTACCTTTCCCACCTACTTCTTCCTGAAGTTCTCTCATTAGAGCCTCTTCAGGAGTTTCACCTTCTTCGACGTGTCCACCGGGAAATTCCCATCCCCTGTCTGGATGGCGAACCATCAGAATAGTTCCACCATGTATCACGGAATTCGTATTCGACGATGGAACAACATAGGCCAGCACAAAGGTAGGATTCATCACAACACCTACACTAGATTACGACATTTCTCAAGATAAGATTCAGCCCAGTCTTCACCAGAGGCGACGAGCCTACGAGCTAAGAAGAAGGCTTCAGAAATATTATTTGATTCAATTAAGAGATCTAATTTATCCTTGTCTGGATGAATAAATGCCTCTAGTATCTCTGTAACTGGCTCACTTGAATCTGTTAATTCAACGGTTCTAACGCGACGTGTCAATGATTCCATCTGTTCAAGGAACGCTGTACGATGCTTGAGTTCAGGACCACTCCATGGCTGAGATTCTCCACCATCCATTGAAGTGGTAAGTCTTGATAGGAACTCATCGCGTACAAGCAGATGCGGTCTCAATGTTTGCACATGGTCATAGCAAGACCATGCAGAATCAGTTTCTCCCCTTCGCTCATGCAATCTTCCAAGTTGCATCCACAGTTCATGATTTGAAGGCCGATGAGCCAGAAGATGGCGGCATAATTCAATGAATAAATCCTCGAATCCTTGGATACGTAATTGTTCGATTCGGCGACCAAAAATGATGTTTGCACGCTGATCTCTGAAATCTAAATCTCTGCATCGGTCTGCAAATTCAGCAATCTCTAGGAGAACTTCATCACTTTGTGAATCACCTCCACCGCGTACAACAAGTGCTTCCCACCAGTCATCTGCTGTGAGAGGATCACGAGTGAAAGCTGCCTCAAGCAGTTCAACTCCGTATTCTAGATAATTTAGACTTTTCAATTTCTCAAATTGATCAACATCTCTTCCAAGAACTGTGAATATATCTTCAAGAACAATTCCTAGTCCGTCATTATCGTTGAGTAGTACTTTGATATCTGAAAGGCATCGCCAATTTCTCTCATCGGTAAAATCATGCAAAATAGCTTGTCTTGCATTCTGTTCTGCCCATTGGAAATTGGAATCTGAACGTTCTGGATCGCTCTTGGCTAAACGAACGAACTTCTGGGCTTGTGAACGATATCTATTGCCCAAGTTTCTTCGTGGATGTTGTAGATTATCTCCACTATGCTCTCGCATGGCGACCCTCCTATTGGACACTCTGATAGCCTTCTGGGTTATCTCCGTGATGGATGGTTGCATCGAAACCAACCTTGGATGTTTTGCCATCTCCGTATCTCGACGGGTCAAGACTGGAACCTTTCTGATCACTGTAAATATACGTATCTCGGTCAGGTTGCCACCGAGTAACCATGGCCCATTCAACCCGGACTGGATTGCCAATATCGATGTCTTCATCAACGATTGTAACCATCTTCATAGAGCGGTGACCGGCTAATGCTGCTTCAATTGCTTTCTTTGAATCTTCTTCGTCATGCTTTCGAATCTTTACGACTGCAGCAAGCCATCCACAACCACCTTCGGTCATGTAAACATCAATACAATCAACAACTTCTGAGACTGCATCTTTGATCGTAGGAGCTCGAGGCAATCCCATGAGAGTCTTATGTTCAGCCTCACCCGGGATGAGTGCATGGAAAATAGGTTCATTCCTGTGAAGGACCCCATCGACTTCAATAACGGGTTGTTGACGAACATCATCAACGGTTCCGGTGATATCCACATACGGTCCTTCATCATCGTCTTCGGTTGTAATTCTCCCCCACATTGCATATTCAGCATTTGCAGGAACTTGGATACCGTTTGGTAACGCCACAAGTTCAAGAGATGAATCGTAGAGTTTCTTGTGAAGAGCTGCTGCAATCGACAATTCATCAATTGGTTCATCGAATGACATAGCCCCTGCGAGAAGGACGACAGGGTCGGGAGCATTGACAATTGCAATATTCACCTCATGGCCCTTCGCTCTCGCTTCATCGACCATAGTTCTGAGATGGCGTGGTACAAGCCGAACAACAAGGTGAGATTCATCTCGAAGGAATTGACGATGGAAACTCATGTTCCTGCGACCATCAACTTCTGCGATAATTACACTTGCGGACATGTATCTGCCACGATCTTGTGGCCAATGGTGAGGAATAGGTAATACTGTGAGATCTACTACGTCTTGCATACAATCGTAGACAGGTGCATCAGAGGGTGAAACAATAACGGGTTCACTCGGATTCTTCATGGCCCAGGCAAGTGTATCGATGTAAACGTCTGGTTCAATCCCTATTGCTTCACAGAGTCTATCTCTCGTAAGCATGTTGACTGCGATTTTATGCCCATTGGCTTCCGATATGTTATCGAACAAAAGCATAGGATGATTGTGTTCTCTACTGTAGTTCCAGACACCATGAATCAGGCTAATCTCGTCTTGGACGAGCCGAGCGTGGGTTAAATGGTCACGGAATGCCATGAGTCACACCTCAGAATTTCGTTTGTGTATCCTCTTGGTAACGTGCTTGTACTTCTTCAGAGGTTGCGGAAGGTGCAGACAACAAGTCGATTCCGAATAGGACACACAGGAATCCAAGAACGTGGCTTGTTAACAAGTCACTGGTATCAGAAATAAACTCAACCCAGTGGTTCGCAATAGCAAGAAGACCCAAGACAATAGTAATTAATGCCAAAAAAAGTCGCATTGATTGTGGAATCATATCTCCACTACGGGCATCCTATTTATGATGTTATTCTTCGGTTGCTTTCTATGAATATTTCAGGCCTATCAAACGGCGACTTGATATATGAAAGCAAAGTCGCAAAGTTGCTCGAATGAGGGATTATCATGGGTAGAGGACTGTTTGCAGGCGCCAAGATGGCTAAGGATCGACAAAAATTCCGCTGGTCGGACCGTCGTTACAAAAAGCGTATGCTCAAGTCTCGAGCACGCCACGACCCGCTTGCTGGGTCCACACAAGCCAAAGGTATCGTTATTGAAAAAGTCGGTATTGAGGCAAAACAACCGAACTCAGGAATTCGTAAAGCCGTCAAGATTTCACTCATCAAGAACGGAAATAAACTCACAGCTTTCGCTCCCGGCGATGGTGCTATCAACTTCATCGATGAACACGACGAAGTAATGGTCGAAGGTATCGGTGGACGCATGGGTCGTTCATACGGAGATATTCCTGGTGTCCGATACAAGGTCATCCAAGTCAACGGTGTTTCACTCGATGAAATGGTCCGTGGCCGAAAGGAGAAGCCTGTACGCTGAGGTGTTGAAGATGACAGAAGAAGAAATCGTAGAAGACGAACGACCTATCGCTGGAATCGGAACTTTAGTTTTCGGAAAGTGGGATGCTACTGAAGTAACCTGCAACGATCCAGGACTTGCACCATATGTCAACCTCTCAACAGTCGGTGTACCTCACTCCGGTGGACGACATGCAAACATGTGGTTTGGAAAATCCAAACTTAGCGTCGTAGAACGCTACATCAACAAGCTCATGCGAACTGGATCTTACACTGGTAAGAAACAAAGTGCAATGAAGGCATTTGAATCTGCACTCGATTCTATCGCAGAACGACGTAAGACAAACCCATTACAGGTTTTCGTCGATGCTATCTGTCATGCAGCCCCAATGGAAGAAATCACCCGAATTAAATTCGGTGCAGTTTCTCAACCAAAGGCTGTAGACTCTTCACCTTCACGCCGACTCGATGTTGCTCTGAAGAACCTTGCAAAGGGTGCGCAACAAGGAACTCACAAATCGAAGAGAACCTTGAAGCAGTGTATCATCAACGAACTCAACAAAGCTTCCGAAGGAGACTCCACATCATATGCAGTTTCTAAGAGAGAAGAAGTTGAAAGAATCGCTGCTTCCGCACGATGAAGACGACAAGGTCACGGAAGAATTCCGTGGAACTTTTGCGACTCACTTAAGAACCCCATTCAAGTGGGCGAATTGAACCAGACAGGTGGACACTATGGGACGAAAGGAAGACAACATCAAAAAGGCTACAGAAGTCATGCACATCTTACCGCAAATTCGCAATCTATGTATTGCTGCGCACATTGATCACGGAAAGACAACTCTCTCTGACAACCTCATTGCAGGTGCAGGTATGATGTCAAGCGACCTTGCTGGAGCAGCTCGCGTTCTCGACTTCGATGAACAAGAATCTGCACGTGGAATTACCATCAACGCAGCATCTGCTTCTATGGTACACGGCGTAGACGGTACAGATTACCTCATCAACCTCATTGACACACCAGGTCACGTCGACTTTGGTGGGGACGTAACACGTGCTATGCGTGCTGTCGACGGATGTTTCATCTTGGCTTGTGCTGTAGAAGGCCCAATGCCTCAGACCGAAACTGTTGTTCGTCAAGCATTGAAAGAAAAGGTAAAGCCTGTTCTTTTCATTAACAAGGTCGATCGCCTCATCAACGAATTGCAAGTTACTCCTGAAGACATGCTCAAGAGATTCGAGGAGACCATTACCAAGGTAAATCGACTCATCAAGCAATTCGCTCCTGAAGAATTCAAGAAATCATGGCAAGTCAGCGTCATGGATGGTACTGTCGCATTCGGCAGTGCTTACCACAACTGGGGAATTACAATACCTTACATGAAGAAGTCCGGAGTTTCTATGACTGATATTTTCCAATTCTGTAATGATGAGAATCAAAAGGAACTGGCTGAAAAAGCACCAGTCCACGAAGTTCTCCTTGACATGGCGGTTACAAAACTACCAGGTCCAGTACAAGCACAACCATACCGTATTCCTAATATCTGGACCGGTGATCTTGACTCAACAATTGGAAAGGCAATGGTTAGTTGTGACCCAGATGCAGAACTTGCTATGATGATTACCAAGATTTGGATGGATCCTCACGCTGGTGAAGTCGCAGTCGGACGTATCTATTCTGGTTCGATTGCACAGGGTGAATCAGTCTATGCTATCGGTGCTTCAAAGCCAGAACGTGTTCAACAAGTGAGCATGATGGTCGGCGGAGACAGAATTACTGTTCCAAAGGTCGTTGCTGGAAACATTGCAGCATTGACTGGAATTCGAAGTGCAGCAGCTGGTGTAACCCTCTCACGTGACAAGGATTTCACGCCATTCGAAGCAATTCGCCACTACTCGGACCCTGTTGTCACAGTAGCTGTTGAGCCAAAGAGCATGAAGGACCTTCCAAAGTTCATTGATGCACTTCGTTCACTTGCAAAGTCAGATGCTTCGCTAAAGGTTACAACAAACCAAGAAACTGGGGAAGCATTGTTAGCAGGTATGGGAGAACTTCACCTTGAGATTACTGTTTACAGAATCGAAGAGGAACAAAACATCAAGGTAAGCGTCAGCCCACCAATTGTTGTTTACAGAGAAGGTCTCCAAGGAAGTAACCGTGGACGAGCCTTCGAAGGTAAGTCCCCTAACCGTCACAACCGTTTCTTCTTTGAAGTCGAACCACTAACACCTGAGGTTGTAGCAGCGCTACGCTCTGGAGAATTCAAGGAAGGCACAGTTCGCCCTAACGATGGTAAGGAAGTTGGAAACAAATTCGGAACTCTTGGCATGGACAAAGATTTGATGCGTAAGATTTACGCTATCAATGGAACCAACGTTCTAGTCAATGACACAAAGGGTATTCAAGGACTTCACGAAACACGTGAATTGATCATTGAAGCATTCAACGAAGTATGTGTCAAGGGACCAATTGCTGATGAACCTGTTCAAGGAATGTTTGTCCGTCTCACTGACGCAAAACTTCACGAGGATGCAATTCACAGAGGACCTGCACAAACTATCCCTGCTGTTCGTAATGGACTCAAGGGAGCAATGATGCGTGCTAAGACAATCATCCTAGAACCAATGCAGAAGGCATTCGTTTCAGTACCAAATGACTGGCTCGGTCAAGTAACTCGTGAAGTTACCAACCGTCGTGGAATCATCGAAGATATGCCGAGTGAAGGCGAAGTTACAACTGTTATTGGTGTACTTCCTATCGCTGAGACGTTCGGATTCTCCAACGATATTCGTGCAGCATCACAAGGACGTGCGGTATGGAACACAGAGAATCTTGGATTCGAAATGCTTCCACCACAATTATTCGACAAGGTTGTAGCTCAAATTCGAACTCGTAAGGGATTGAAGCCTGAGCCTAACTCAGAATCCTACTACTCTGATTGAGCATGTTGACTGGATCCGTCCTCGGCATATTTGCCACAGAGGAAGGTGGTGTACCAAAACCTTCTGTTGATTCAATAGACGTACGTCTAAACGGAGTCTATGGGGAACGGATTCGTGATACAAAACATCACGGTGGTCCAAAACGAGCAGTCTGCATACTATCAAATCAAACTCTTCAATTCCTCCAGCAAGATGGACACCCCATACGTGGTGGAACGACTGGAGAAAACCTTCTCATTGATGTTGATGAAGACTCGCTAAAACCTGGGATTCGATTGAAATTCACTCATGTTGAATTGGAGATAACAACTCCAGCCCCTCCATGTAAAACAATCCAAGAATCGTTTACGAATGGAGACTTCAAACAATTATCGCACAAATTGAATCCCCAAAGAACCCGTTGGTATGCTAAAGTCATCCAAGAAGGAATTATCCAAATCGATGAAGTGGTGGAAATCAACTCAAGCGCTTGAGTTGAAGATCTGTTAACTCTCGTAATGCAAGCATTGCCGGTCCGTCAGGTATTCGATCGAGACATGCATGAGCATTCTTATGATAGTAGTTGGCCTTTTCACGAGCGTATTCAATTGAACCCAATTGTTTCAGGGATTCCACACCTTGTTGAATCATTTCAGAAGACGCCTCCTCTCCCATCCCTAATACGTTTAGTAAGTTACTCTTCACTTCACTTTCTGGTTGATTTAAGGCATGGATTACCATCAGAGTTTGCTTCCCTTGAGCAACATCAGAACCAGTTGGCTTACCCAATGTTTTGGAATCTGAAAGAACATCAATTAAATCATCCATAAGTTGGAAACATAAGCCAACAGAAAGACCCCATTCAGACATACAATCGATAACATCTTGATCTGCTCCAGCAACTTGAGCCCCTAATTCAGAACAAATTTGAAACATAACTGCAGTTTTTCCTTCAATCATCTCCAAGTATTCCTCTTCCATCACTCTGTCTCTCGTTTCAAATTCGATGTCCAGTTGTTGTCCTTCAGAGACCCGACGAACCATCCAAGCAATTCGATTTACGAGAGAAGGAATGTCTCGTAATTCGATGTTTGCAGACATTACAAGACGTTCAAAGGCAATAGCTAACATTGCATCGCCCGCATTGATTGCAGTTGGAACATCATATTCTACGTGAACTGCATTCCTGCCACGACGAATCTCATCATCATCCATAATATCATCATGAACAAGCGTAAAATTATGTATCGTTTCAATTGCAGCACCGATATCAAGCAAACCAGAATGAGTGTCACCAACTGCTCTTCCAACGAGCCATGGAAGTGTTGCACGCATTCTCTTGCCACCACCTTCAATCAAGTGAAGCATGGCTGCTGCGAGTCGATCATGACGTGATGCTTGCAGACTTTCTACAATTCGACGTTCTATGAATGGACGTACTTCTTTCAAACTTGTTGCCAAGTCTGCCCCGGTCGCACCAGGCAACATATGGGTTACATCACCCATATCATGAATCAAATCATCACGAAGAGACGCACATGCTTCTCCATCGCCAATAGCCTTCCACCAATCTTCTGTCATGACTCTTGCAGCAATACAACGGAACCATGGAGCAATTACATCATCAGAATCTTCTGCTACGAGCATTTGTTCTAGTTCCTTCTCATCAACCCAGCGAACTTCTGCAACCTCATTTGGATTAGGATGTACTTCTACATCAGCCTGAATCATAAGTATGTGATCAATTTCACGCTCAATCCATTCTGCATTCATACGAGCACTGTACTTCATTTTGGTTATGAAATGGAAATTTTCAAGAGGGACGGAATTCGGATTTATTCCTAATTCTTGTTCAAGTTTTCGAACTGCAGCAATCTTCACACCCATTGCATTCTCTTCATCCATCTCCTCTGCACTTGCAAGGGGATGAGAACAACAGGAATTCGCCCAAACACTTGGAAACGTGATTTTGTCATGTGCACGTTGCTGCAAGAGCAGTCTGTTGTCCATATCGAACAAAAGAATACTAAAGGCACGATGCAACGAACCTGGGCCATAGTGACTGTCAGCCTTACTTATTGGACCTACAACGATATCGTTCTCATCAACTTGTAAGACGGCTTCCGCCATCATGGTTGCTTGGGTCTCATCAACAGTCGATGATGCCATCAAACCAGCAGCCTGCTCATCAATAGGAGCTTCTGGAACTTCTCCTGATGCATAGTTCGACATATGAGCCCCAACCTGTCTTTCAGCACCCAATACATAGACAGTTCGCCTCAGTTTGGAAAGAATACAGTCCTACTTTCTACGAATTGACCAGTTCTTACGACCTAGCCCTTCTAGAGCAACTCCTGTAAGAATACCCCATAAAAGAGGATAATCTAGTTCAAAAAAGAACAAGGGAATCATGGCCACAAATGCCAAAATCCAATGATGGACCCATACGGAATTGTTGCGAATGTGGAATTTAATATTCTCAGTAAGCCAGCGAATTACGGCAAATCCAAGAATAATTCCGAGTGAGTATATTGCAAAATCCATTGTATCACCTTATGATAAGATCGTCGTACCTTTCCATGGTTGATTGCGAACCAAATTAAGAATACGCTCAGGATATTCACCATTGATCAAATGAACGCTTACTCCGCTTTTTGCAACCAAATGGCCTCGCTGTATCTTCAGACCGATACCGCCCGTAACATCGATATCGGTTTGATGAAGGCCTTCATAGGAGACTTCAGGCGACCACATTTCAATCAAATCCTCATCCGTAGCAAGATGTGGAGGGACTTTGAGTAGACCGTCGACTCCACCCATTGCAAAGACAAGTGATTCGATATTGGGTAATTCCATTGAGAGCCTTGCAACAATATCATCACCTGATAAAATACCAAATTGAGTTTCATCATCGACATTGACCACATCACCAAAGGTAACGTGAATCGTATCGATATCATCAGAATTGAAGCGTGCAAGATCTCCTAAAAATTGCGGTCCTAAATTCGAAGCCCATTCATGAGGAGGATGCGATAAGGCATTGAGTCCAACGTGTTTTAATTCTGAAAGAACAATTGCATTAAGCGTTAACATATCATTTCGAACATCATCAACTGCTTCTTGTTGTGATGAAGAATCGTCATCTAAGAGTACAAAATCTGGAAGGTAGCCTTCGTTTAATCTCCAGCGTTTCGCTTTTAGATGGCCAAACGAACCTGCTCCATGAACAATGATTACCTGAATACCTTCTTCTGTGATGGCCTTGATGACGGAGCAAAGATTTCGGATGACTTGGAGATGAGCAACGGATTGTTCGTCTTTCTTGGTGATGAGAGCCCCACCAAATTTGACCACAATTCGTCTCCCCATGAATATTGCAGGCATCAATACCTCATGAGGATGCCTACAAAAACACAGGATTCAATAGGCTGCTCTCGTTGAGTCAGCCATGAGCGATGATGAACCAAAACTCGATGCCTTCCTTCGACATCTACAAGCTGAAGTCGATGCTGCATCTGAAATCGCAGACAATAAAGAGCGTGATGAACGACTTTTCCAACTTGAAGTGGCCATCCAAGAAGCCATTATATTCGCAAATAGATATCGCGAGTTACAAAGCCAGGGCGTCAATCCAATGATGCTCGTTGATCCGAAAATCCAGGCTGACCATCCGGCACCACCTGCAACAAAGAGTCAATCGATTCTACTAGGAGTTCACGTGTGTGAGAACTGTGGAAAACTACTCGAAAGTGACCTCGACTTCTGCCCATCTTGTGGTGCAAAGAAGTAATCATTCTTCTTCTTCTTGTTCCCAGCGAGAAACTGTTTCAACAATCATTGGATCGTCTTCGCCGACTTTGTACAAGTATTCTGGTGGAACTTCATCGGTAAGATAGACGGTTGTTCCAGCACGGTAAATGGTGTGGCCATCAGCAACAGCACGAACTGTGTCAACTTCGATGATTGTAGGGCGGCTGATTCTGACATGTCCTGCTTCCAAAGCGTTGACAATGGTTTTGGACAAGTGAATGTGGTTTCTGGTTCCTGATGTGATACCCAATTGTACAATTGCATCTGCTTCTGTTGGTTCACAAGGCCAGTAAAGAGCCTCTGGAATATCATCTGTAGGTAAGTCGAGTTCAATTTCAATTGAATGACCATAGGTGGCTCGAATCATTTCGCCTTCGACTTGATAACGTCCTTTTTCATCCGCATTAGCGATGGCTTCGAAATGCCATCCGCGTAGCCAGTGATAATGACGGCGTTGTCCTGAAATTGAATCAGCGAGTTCACGAGTACTTACCCATCCATTGATGTCCATTTCGACACTAAATTTCTCTGGAGCGTGTCTCAAAACGAGAGCAAGCATACGGCCAAGGCTCCCAGATTCTCGATCGCTCATGATGAATTTTCCTTCTTCGTTACATACAGGACAGTTCGTACCACTAAAGTGGCCGTGCTTCTTACATTGGCGCAGCATAGTTACGGCCTATCGCCTTTCATTCATGAACCCTGCGGGTGAATGAACCGACTCAATCAAATGCTAGTTTGACCTCGCAACGTCATGGTCGATGTAGCAATGGTCGGTGCTGGTCAAACAAAATTTGGCAACCATCCATTAGGCCTCAAAGGCATGTGGTCAGAGGCGATAGAGAAGGCTTTTTCCAGTGTTGACAACGATTGCTTACCCAACATGGTTGATGAAGCGTTCATCGGCAGTATTGCTTTTGGAGGATCACAATTAGGCAATACAGCAGCTCTCTTAACCGAGCATTCCGGTATGGATGGAGTAAGTGTTCGACGTGTTGAAAATGCATGTGCATCGTCTGGATTCGCCCTTAGAGACGCATGGATGACGATTAAAAGTGGACAAGCAGATATTGTCGTTGCGGGTGGAATTGAAAAAATGAATGATTTATCGGCCGAAAGAAAGCGATACTGGCTTGGCGTCTCAGGAGATACTGAATGGGAACGTTTGGCAGGCCTTACCTTTCCAGGGACCTATGCATTAACTGCTCGACGTTACTTTCACGAGTTTGAATCAACACATGATGACCTTGTCCATGTATCAGTGAAGAACCATATGCATGGTTTTGACAATGAAATGGCCCATTTGCGAAAAGATGTCTCGTTTGAGAAAGCTCGTTCTGGATTTATGGTTGCAGATCCTCTCACCCTCTACGACTGCTGCCCAACATCCGACGGTGCTTCAGCGGTAATTCTCGTTGCAGACCATCTCGCTCATCAGTTCACTGATACTCCAATATGGGTCAAAGGATCAGGTGCGGGTTCTGATAAATTGGCCCTGCACGATAGGCCGAGTTTGACACAACTACGAGCGACACAATTAGCATCTCAAAAAGCATACTCCATCGCCGATGTTCAACCTAGCCAAATCGACTTGGCTGAAGTCCATGACTGTTTCACAATTGCAGAAGTTCTCGCCACAGAAGACCTTGGATTTGCTGGTCGTGGAGAAGGAGGACTCTTTGCACGAAATGGACAAGGTCGACGCAATGAAGGCGATGTCACCATAAATGCAAGTGGAGGACTGAAATCTAAAGGCCACCCTCTTGGAGCAACAGGAACTGGACAAGCGGTCGAAGTCTTCAAGCAATTACGACATCAAGTAGAGGCACCACGACAAGTACGTGATGCAGAAATTGGATTGACGCACAATGTAGGAGGCTCAGGAGCCACCTGCGCAGTCCATATCTTTGGGAGGGAGAGATGATGCCAATCACAAAATCTTCCATTGGCAACATGATCTTTGCAACAAGTATCTATGGCGATCAATGGGCAGGTTCAGATGGAGATCGGCTTACAATCGCTTTGCAACTCCTTCAATCAGAGACTGCATCGACCATTCAGATTGACTCATTTGTTGATTCGCTAGAATATACACCAAGCACTCCTGTATCTTCAATCATTGAATCAACAACCGATTGGAGAGTTGACCCGAATGGACAATATCGTTTGATTGCATCAAATTCGTCGTTTATTGTAGCCCTTACAGAAGACGGAAATAGTCCCCAATGGCCAGATTCATCTCCGGGAAAACCGATTAATGTAGAACTAAAAACTGCTCTCGATGAAGCATGGGTAACTGAAGTTTCAGGCGTAAGTCAAGGAGCCTATATCTCACAATCCCAGCACATGCTTGCCATGCCATCACGACTTGGATTGCATGCTCAAGAAGATGCGTCCACCATTGTCTGGCCACCACGCCAACTCAATGCAGAAGGAGTACGAATCCCTCCGGCGTCAAACAAACTCGATAGCAATGCGTCAATACTTACCTGGACGCGACTCAGTGCTGCCGGAGCCCCTTCTGAATTCTCATTAAGAGCCCCGTTACTTGGAGGTATCTCGACGGTTCTTGTCGAATTTGCGTCTGGACCGAAAGGAGTATTCATGCTAGCAGATGATGAAAATGGACAAGCATCGATAGGTCAAGAAGTCTCATTTGAGGTGCGACGCTTGTATGGTCAAGATAATCTCATTCACTATGGACTCAAAGCACTTCTGATTTAATTTCAAATGTCTCGATAGAAGGCTTCATAGAAAGATTCGCTTGTGGCGTAGCATGGCTGGCTTTGGTGGTATCCGTAAAGGTCGAAATGAAGCGATAGACAACATCTCTGTACAAGAGGAAGGGGATTGCGCTCGTTGTGGTGGAGAAAGCCAACCCTCTACAATGGATGGATACCTCACCTGTAGTCGTTGTTCTTACGAATGGAAAGATCCAAACCATGTTTCGAAGAAAGTGAGAGGACCGCCCCCAAATCATCGCAGAGATGATGAACTGATTCAGGAGTTCAAATCTGAAATGGAGCGAGGAGACCTAAAAGGTGTTCTTGGAGTGGATTCTAATCTTTCTGATGAACAAGAAAAGTCGCTGCAACGTTTAGAAGACAAATGGATGACTGGAATGCAAGGACACTATAACGCTGCTTCTGAAGACAGAAAACCCCTTATGATTAGTTTTGACGACGATGATAACATTGTATCCACAGAAGTGGCTGCTTTAACCATCGTATCAAACGGATTTGATGGCGGAGAAGAAATACGTCTTGAATATCCAGGCAAAGGTACTGAATTTTATGCATTCAATGAGAAAAGCGAAACTGGTTGGAAGCGAGGCAGTTCTATTGAATCGACAGCTCGTTCAATTTCCAATGTGATAAATCGAACATCAGGACTCGTTTACGCAATCTTAAATGGGAATCGAATCTCCTTTGAATTGCGTAGTGATGACTTGAAACCAGAATCCTTGGTGCTGTTTGTCGATGACCCTGGAGGCCAAGATATTGTAGCCGAGAAAGGTGGAGTAATACTCGATTTTAGAGAGGTGACTGTATGGGATGATTATCGCAATGTTGTCTCTCTCGTTCTGGAAGATGGAATCATTTCACCAAGCGAAGATCAGATGCTTTGGGTTATGCGCCAGCAACTTGGAATCGAAGAGGAACAACATGTCGCTCTTGTTTTGGAAATGTTTGGAGATAACGCATTGAAAGAATGTCCAAATTGCAATAACATGGGACAACTCTACCCTGAGTACTCAGCATGGTACTGTCAGGCCTGTGAAAGTTGGCTTTGATTACGCATCTATAGATAATTAGGTAGCAGGTATTTTTCCCTTTTTCACGGAAGTTGAGAGAGGGATGCTTCATAAAGTGGGTGGATGTCCCTAAAATAGGCGAACGCTATGGCAGAAGACGTATTGTATATTGGAATTGACCTGGGAACTTTCCGCTCCGTAATGGTTTCATCAGGAAATCACGAAGAGGAAGAACTCACTGTAATTGGAACTCCCAAAGATCCAATTGCTCGAAACTTTTTGAAGAGAGATGTTCTCTTTGGAGAAGAAGCACTAAAGAACAGATTGGCGCTCAATCTTTTCAGACCGCTAGAACTTGGTGTCATCAAAGATACAAAGGAAGACCGAGAATTCATTGCTCACTTCATTACTCATCTTATTGGGCTATCTGATCCAGAAGACCACGACCGTGTTGTCGCAGTCATTGGAGCACCAGCTGAAGCAAGCCACGTTGACAAGACTGCAATCTTCGATGCTGCTGCAGGTTCAGTTAACGCTGCTATGATTATTTCAGAGCCGTTCGCAGTTGCATATGCTCTGGACATGATTGAACACACACTCGTTATCGACATCGGAGCAGGTACAACTGACCTTTGTCGTGTTTACGGAACTATTCCTGGACCTGGCGACCAAATGCACACAGGCTACGCTGGAGACTATGTCGATGCTCAAATCATCAAGGAAGTACAATCCAAGTACAACGGTGCTCAAATCACCAAGGATATGGCTCGCCGATGGAAGGAGCAGTACTCCTTTGTCTCTACATCAAGTCCTGACGGCCCAATTATGGTTGATTTCTCAATTGAAGGAAAGGCAATGAATCTGGACATCACTGATTGCATGCAACGTGCTTGCGAATCAATCGTTGAACCAATCGTTGAAAACGTCAAGAAACTTATCGCAGATTCAAACCCAGAATACCACAATGAGTTCCGCCGAAATATGGTACTCGCTGGTGGCGGATCAGGAATTCGTGGACTCGGTGCTCTTATTGAACGCCGACTTTCAGACATGGGCGATGTCAGCGTACACGTTGTCGATGATCCAGTCAAACTCGGTGCAATGGGTGGCCTCAGACTCGCTATGGAAGTTCCAGAAGAGATGTGGAAGAACCTAACCCTCGCTTCGACATGATTGTGGTCTAGATGAAAAAAGGCTTAGTAATAGCTGGCAGCATAATTTCAGGCTTATGCCTTGTTATCGCCGCAATCGCTTTTTTTGGTGCTATGGGCTTTGAACCAGAATCAGACAATATCCTTCATGATACAAGAACCGATGGAACCACATTCAACTTTGAAGAAGGGGATTCCTTTGTTTTACAAGTATATGCCGTAGGTACAGTTGATTGTAACGAATTTCGTGATTCATTTTCGGTAATTGGTGCCAATGATTTAGCATATGAATATTACAAACCTGATTGCGATGAAACATTTGACACCGATGACTACACCTATCTCGGAGATTTATCAATTTCTGAATCAGGTACCTATGAAATAAACGCCTCAGGCGAGATCGTAATCACCAATGCGAATAGTATCGGAGTTGGGGGAATCATATCATTCGCGAGTTGCGGCTGTTGTTTCATCGGATTAATTCTACTTATTGTCGGCCTGGTTACTGGGAAATCAAAATCACAGGTCATGATGATTCAACCTGATGGAACGATTATCCCTGTACAGGGACAATATGTCCAACAACAGGCAATGAGTGGACAAGTAACCAGTCAACCTCAACAAATGGTCGCTCAGCCACAACAATATATCCCCCAAACTCAAGAAACATCAGTAGAACAATATAGTTTCGAACAAAAGAACGATTGGGAGTAATTCCATGTGGACGAAAGAGACCAAAGTGGTCATCTTAACCGGTGCTGGAATTAGTGCCGAATCAGGAATTCGTACCTTTAGAGCATCAGATGGATTGTGGGAAGAACACAGAATCGAAGATGTGGCGACTCCAATGGGATGGGAGCGAAATCCACAACTTGTTTGGGATTTTTATCAAGAAAGACGGCGTCAGTTGTTTGAAGTTGAACCAAACCCCGGCCATATTGCACTTACAAAACTGGAAGAATATCTTAATGATATGCTTCTTGTTACTCAAAATGTAGATAATTTACATGACCGTGCTGGCTCTAAGAATCTTATACACATTCATGGCGAGCTCGAAAAATTACGTTGTGAAGAATGTGATTATGTTGGAGTGATGATGGAAGAACATGACCTAAAATCATCGTATGTATCGTGTCCAGAATGTGCTAATGCTATGATGCGCCCACACATTGTTTGGTTTCATGAAATGCCAATGCAAATGGTTGAAATTGAGAATGCTTTGAATCAATGTGATGTTTTTATCGCAATCGGCACGAGTGGGCACGTTTATCCTGCTGCTGGTTTTCTTGCGACAGCCAAACAACAGGGATCATATTGCATTGGCATCAACCTAGACCCACCATTAAATTTTGATCTCTTTGATGAATTTCATCAAGGAAAATCAGGAGAGATTTTACCCGGTCTTATCCAGCAATGGACGCAGACATAGGAATTTGATTGATTGATATGAATGAAAACTATTTTTTTGGCTTATTCATTTTTCTCGTGATTACCAGACGAGGATATCGCATGTGGAAGCGTTTTGATCGTGGAGAAATAGAAAATATTGTTTCGACATTCGAAGAAAGCTACAAAACAAATAAAAAAATCTTTGGAAGCAAACCAATTTTTGCAAGATCAGTGATCAATAATCGTGGAGAATCATGGAAATTAAAGTCGACGATGGATGTTATGAAGATACTCGAATCTGAACACCCTTGCGATGGGATTGTCTATTTTGAAGATTCGAACGAGGAGGGGATTCATCTCGTGTTCACAATCACAGGGCACGGCAATAACGAAATCATGAATATATCTGCTATGAATGGAACTTCTGTCATTGCAAAAGGCGAATTCAACATGGATCATGAATCGCCGACTGGTGTCTTTAAAATCATAAATGCTCTTTTCGAAGAACGAAGCAAGAAAGAGGAACTTGACAACTTGTTTTCGAATTGACTTATTCTTCTTCCCAGCCATGACGAGATGCAAGACCCTGACTTACAAGTGGATTATTACAGTGCGGACAAGTATCTGCGGGTGAAAGAAGGTCTGGACGAATCGCAAGAACTGCCATACAGTTAGGACACGCTGCAAGCATCTCACCATCCATCAGATTCGCTTCTGGTGTTGATACGAACGTGTGATAGCCTTGTTTGTACAATGGTGAAAAGTGGTAACGCATTCTGTTGAATGAACTATACGATGCATAACCCATAATCAGTAGGAATAGGATAGAACCAACTGATCCAAGAATCACGTAGTAGAGATTGAGTATGAAGAGCAACAAAAACAGTAACGAAGCTAACGTCAAGATAATTGCACCAGGCCAATAAGCCCAAGCTCTTCTTGAGCGATACGAAAACCAAGTTGTAGTTGTGGCAAAAAGTGGTATCGCCCAAATTAAATGTGAGAATTGGCCAAGGAATATTTCTGAAACTATGGCGATGTCATAGGCGATCAGAACAACAATCAGGCTATCGATGGCTAATACCAAGGATGTGCTTCGATGGGTCTGGTCGAACAGAGTCGAGAGGGTCATTGAGGCCTTTTGACCCCCTGAACCTGCAAGAACAATGTCCTCACTACGGTCACCTGCCATATTCTAGGCTGCAGGTCCACAATCAAGAATGCTTGTGTCGAACGAAGGAGTCATGATACACGAGCATCTCGCAGGTACATGACCGTGGGAGATACCGGTGTTGAAATGAAAGGTTCTAGCCTTTCAGGACATCGAATCATCGTTGGTGTAACTGGAGGTATTGCTGCTGTTGATACTGTTCGCTTACTTCGCGAACTACGTCGACACGGAGCAGACCTTTTGGTGATCATGACTGAGTCTGCTCAGCGTGTTATTACACCACTAGCGGTTGAATGGGCGAGTCAATGCGAAGTCATCACCGATTGGAATGGTGACATGATGCAATTGGAAGATGCTGATGCTATACTTGTCGCTCCTGCGACAAGAAATACAATAGCGGCACATCTCCATGGAATGCAACAGGGACCGCTTTTGATGGCCCTAAGTGCTGCTCGTTCTCGCAATACTCATGTTCTAATGGTACCGAGTATGCATGGGGATTTAGCCTCAGATCCAGTTACTGATGACATAGTAGAACGCCTTCGTGAAGAAAGTATTGATGTTATGTGGGGCGATTTGGAAGAAGGAAAAAGAAAAACTCCAGATCATGAGCATATTGTTGCACGCTTTGCTCATGGCATAAATTCAAAGAAATCGAACAGAAAAAGCGTTGTAGTCACCTTAGGAGGTACATACTCACCTATTGATGACATACGTGGCATTCAAAATACGAGTTCCGGAAAGACAGGTTACCAAATTGCAGATGATATGTATCGTCATGGACATGATATCACATGTGTTGTTGGAAAAACCTCTGTCCAAATGCCTGAATGGTTGCCGCTCTGTATCTCAGCACCTCAACCTCAAACGATGCTCAAAGAATTGATGGCCATTGCAAATGATAACATCGATGCTTGGGTTCACACAGCAGCAGTACTCGATTACGTTGTTGAGAATCCTGCAAACGGGAAACTCGCCAGTCAACAGGGTCCTCTTGACATTACACTCGTCGAAGGCGACAAGCATATTCTAGAATTGAAGTCGAAGACAATTGGCTCGACTCGTATTGGTTTCAAGTTAGAATCTGGAATTAAGCAACGGGACCTCATCCACAGAGCTATCGCACAAATCGAGCATTCAGGTATGACTGCCGTTGTAGCCAATCGATTGGAAGATCTTCATGATTCTACCAAACCGAGAGGATATCTTGTTGACAAGCAAGGAAGTCACTTCGTACTAGAAAAGGAATTAGACCTCTGTGATGCTCTTCGAACGATCATTGAACGAGGAGATTAATGTGCGTTATTTTGCACTTGTAGGCCATCGAGCAATGAGCAAAGGAAAACTTCCTTTGAATGATTTAGCAGGTGGCGCTGGACGTATGGACGTCCTTATTCGAGGATTAATGGCAGCGTTGTTGAAATCCCATGGAATCCGAGAGGATGTTGTGGTTGTCCTTCATCTTCAAGGTGGTCCAGGGCCTCACCGTCGTCTGAAATTTGTAGGTTCTGAATTACGAGGATTTCATGCTGAAGAGCGAAGTGTTGCTGGATTGATTGCAAAATCCATCAAAGAGCCTATGCCTGCTATTGGGCAATGGGTCGAGAGAAGCCCAGGCGTCTACGATGGAGGAGGAACTCTCGAACGGACGCTAAAGGATTGGCAAGATACAACATTGATTCGCTTAGATGCAGATTCTGAACGATTGTGGAATGAAAAGGCCATATTACCATCAACTTCCATCTATAATCCAACTGATATAGCGTTCATCCTATCGGATGATTTACCCTTAGAAACCGAAAGAGGAATCCCACGATCATTAGGTTCAACATGGCTTCAAGGGCATCTTGCAATCGGCTTATGTCACTTCTTATTGGATGAGAATGTTGAACTCAATCTCTGAACCAAAGCGGGAAGCCATCTGTTCCTTGTTTGAGAGCATGGGATAGAAGTTCATCATCCAAAGCAAGAGGATGAGTCTGAGGCCAATTAGCAAGTGAGGATATGCTTGCAAAGTCATTAGCGACTGAATCACAATCCCCTTTTGGAACGGATTCTGTATCAATATATGCAGCACCGATGGTAAAACGAGCCTCAACTGTACCATCATGATCGTCATCTCCGAACTGCACAGCATCCCTGTACCATCTCATACCCAATCGAGTTGTTTGAAAATCACCATTCCAAGTTGGTGGGACATTAATATTCAACATTAATTCACCATGATGAAAGGCATGAAGAAGCATCTTCATGGCATCTTTAGTGTTTCTAGCTCCGACTTGATCCGGCCACTTTGATACATGGAAAGCATCTGCATCGATATGAGGTCGACAGAGATTCTGCGGGACTGTTGGCAGGAGTTCAAGTGCACGTTCAACCAATTGAACTGATCCTTCAATACCTCTTTCCATGCCTTCGAGTTCAAACGATGTAAAGGAACATGCAATCGCTGGCATGCCATATAATCCGGCTTCTCTTGCTGCTCCCATTGTTCCGCTGTGATATGAATCTTGAGAGAGATTTGGCCCTAAATTTACGCCAGATACCACCAGTGAAGGAATGATTCCAGGTAGAACTTTCTCCAACCCCCCATCGAGTGCTACAATCATTGTATCACAAGGTGTACCATCAAGAGAAAAGAGGTGACATCCTGCAGAATCATCTAAATTCCATTTTGAGATTAAATCGTCTCTGTTGTGCAAATCCATTGCTTTACCGAGGTTTATTTGCATACTGCACGCAGATTTGTTGTTTGACGGAGCAAAAGCAATGATTGCAATTCCTCTCAGGTTCAAGGACTTTACAAGCATTTCAAATCCAGGTGCTTCGATTCCATCATCGTTTGTTAACAAGACCCATTTCTTAAACATCATTCATTCTCCCCCTGTACTTCTGCTCTATGAAAGGCTGTTTGATTTGAAAGGTGTTCCCCATAAATAATCGATACTATTCCAAGCATGAGAATAGGTCCACCGACCCATGTCCACAATCCAGGAACACCTGTTGAGAAAAACAACCATCCAATGATAGAACCGATTACAGGCTCGAGAGTTACACTGATCGAGATAAGAAGTGGGGAGACATATTTTAGACAGTAATTCAGGCCAGTATGTCCAAGAATACCAGCAATAAAAGCGAGGAGAAGGAACCACCAAATGGTAGAATGTGTAAAATATCCAAAGGCTCCGAGTGAACTAAAGTTAGATTCAAGCATCCAAGAAGCTGGAATAAGTAACAAACCACCAATCAAGGTGACTGGAAAAGCGTAAACAAACAGTGGCATCCACTCCCTCAAAATTCGCCCGCAGACGATGTAACCTACAACGAATACTGCTCCAAAGAAGGCTAATTGGTCTCCAAAGAAGGTAACGGAATGACCTCCTTGGACATCACCAGCGTCGAGTAATGAAATTCCTGCTCCTGTGAAAGCTGCTATACCGCCCATAAGTTCCATTCGACTGGGTTTACGAACAAAGAAAAACATACCAACAAGAATAACAAGAGGGTGAGCGGTCACAAAAAGAAGAGAATGTGTTAATGATGTGTGATCTAAAGAAGTCACCCAAAATCCAAAGTGGAGAGCAAGGAAGAAACCACTGCCAATGAGTATATTCAAATTCTTGGGTTCAAGAACCCTTTTTTTTATGACTTGTTCAGTTGAAATCCATTGCCATACTGCAAGTGGTGCGAGCAATAATGCTGTTAATTGTAATCTCCAAGAAGCACGTAAAAGTGGAGGGATTTCATCAACATGGGTAAAAATCGCCCCCGCACTTGAGACACCGAATATGGCAATTCCTAATACAGCCCAGACAAACGGTGGGACGTTTGACCCACTCATGCAGTTCACGACTCGTTGACTAACTCAGCATCCATGACTGGGCTTCCACCGATTACGCCTGCTCGCTTGAACAGAGCGTAAATTCCATACCCAATACCAACATTCAATCCGATGAACCCAGCCATTCTTCCGATGTACCAACCAGTACTGTCTGGCTTTGCAACAAGTGTGTCGATGAATGAAAGTATACTGGATTCGGTTCCAAAGAATGCCTCACCAGTCAATAATCCTGCAGCGACCATGAAAGTACTCAAAAGAATAAGGGCACGCTTCTTTTCAGCTGCAGTAGCTCCTTCTTCTTCTTTGATGGCTTCGATCTTTGGTTTGAGTTTACGCTCTTCCCACTTGTCTCGGCTGTATCCACCAATCAGCATTGGAAGGGTGTGAGGTACGTCAAGATACATTCCTAGTCCGAATGAAGTCCCCATTCCAGTAACCCATTCGACAAACATACCTAGTAAGAAGCCAATTCCGAGGAGGTAGAGGTCACCTTGCCCTTCAGCAAAAATTACGGAGAATGTAGCGAATGCGTTTGCTTGTGGTGCAATTAGATCAATACGACCTTCAGCGAGTTGAATCGATAGGAAGATTGCTACTGCTGCTCCAATAATGGCTCCAGGAACAACACCCATGATGTTACCCTTAGAAATGTGATAAGGACGATTACCAATATACAGGCTGTTCTTGTAGTCTCCAATAACAGTCCCTGACATCGAGATAGCCGAACCAAATACCGTTGTTCCAACCAATCCAAGGAGAACTGCGTCTTGCTTCGATAGGCCGAGGGCGCTGTCTAAATTCAGGAAAATACCAAGAAGCATCAACAAAACGATGAACGAGGTCCCAGAAACTGGTTCAATTCCAGTCTCGCCCATGACACGAACTGCGATAGCTCCCAAAAGGAAGGTTGTGAGAATGAGAACGGTAGCGAAGATGAAAGCAGCAGCAATAGGGAAACCGCCAACCCAGAAGATCAGAATCATCGAAAGGAATGTCAATCCCATGAAGATTGGAATGTGCATAAGCGGCCATTCATACCAGCCTTTACCTTCCATGTATTCTTGTGAACCTTCGCCTTTGAAAGCAGAGCCAATATCTTTGAAGATGTTTGCAAAGGTCTTCCACATCTTAGCAAGACCAAACATACCACCACCAACGATAGAGCCGATTGCAATCGTTCGAACGGTCTTGGAGAAGGCGATCATCTGAAGGGCTTCTCCTCCACCTGCGGCATAATCTTGAATTGGGACATTTGCTTGTAATGTAGCATCGTATACTGGGAAGTTACTGTACACTGCGAGCGGTACCAAGAAGAACCAACCAACAAGCGTTCCAAGATTGACGAGGAAGGCAACTCGAGTCTTCATGAACCAACCTATTGCAAACATCGAGGGAGTCAGAGCTACACCAACATAAGTGTAAGCAAAGGGGTTCCATGCACTATCCTCTGACCATTGTGTGTATTTCTTTGATGAACCGTCTTCGTAAATGCCTGATGGTTGGTGGATTTTTCCCGCACTGTAAAAGGAAGCAAGTCCCACATCTCCAATGTGGAGTGTTTCTGCTAAGTAATCCATAACAGACAGTTTTTTGTCAGATAACCAAATGAGTGGATATTCGATTAGAAACATTCCAATCATCGTAATACCGGTCCAAAAACCAATCGTTTTCAATGATTCACGAGCATGTTCAACAGCGCCAGTGTTCACGTCAGATGCAATATCGAGCATTTTGAGAGTTGCCTCGAAACCAGGCAATGGAAGTGGATCTTCTACAAGCCAAACACGTCTGAAAATGATGAAGTACATCACGCCAAGGAAACCAGCAAACATCGAGGCTACAATAGCAATAAATGCTAATCTAAACGCCTCACCATCTTCTAACGTAATCAAAGGCCCGTCGGCCAACGAGTACTGGGCTTTCGATGCAAGCAAGAAGATTGCAGGGAAGGTAAAGATGAACCCTGTTGAAGCGTGAGTAGCACCAGTAGTAGCGGAAGTAGCGATGTTCACTTCAGAAGGAGACCACTTGAGTGCCATTCCAAGGAGATATGCGATATACCATGCTGCGGAAATGGCTAATCCAAGTTTGAGTCCAATATATGCAGTTACACCAGAAAATACTGCTCCAATAGCAATACCAAGGAGAACTTTTGGTGATGACCAGTGCGATACTTCAAACGATTCTTCAAGATTCTTTTCTTCTAAGTACTGTTCAAGTACACCCGTATTGAGATTGTTGTACATCTCATCGTCGAGCCAAGTAAGAGAACCATCTTCAATGGCCTTCAATCCCTTTGCTGTAACGGGTTGGCGATAGGCAGACTTTTGCACTGTAGAACCTGTTTTTCGCTCATTTTCAGCAGCCATAGTCTCCCCCTCTAACCACTTGGTATCGCGGGCACTTGAATACAATTCCCCTTAATTGGTTGAAAAAAAATGTGTAAGAGGGTTTATGTCTCACTACGGTGATTTGAGTTTATGAGCGGAAAAACAGGGGCCAATGAACTCGCCCGGCTAGGTGGAAAAGATTTGAACAATGATGGGCAGATAATCAACCTCGTAGTAGTTGGTTCCAGTCGTTATTATGACTATTCAGTAATTGAAGAGATACTCGATCAATGGATTGAACTTGAAGGATATCCAGACATAGTTATCGTAGGGGGAGCCAGTGGTGTTGACTATCTTGCTGAACGTTGGGCTGACAACAATAACATCCCATTTGTTGTGTTTTCAGATATGTGGGAGAATCCACGACCAGGGCTAGAAGACTCAGGAAGAGGTGAAGCTCCAACCGACCTTACCGACAAATTACTCGATGCTGCAACACATATTCTTGCTTTTGAAAGTAAAACGAGCAAGTGGACCAAAATAGTCGCTGAAATGGCAAACGAGATTGGATTGCCAACCTATGTCTACCATCTTGAAGATTCAGAGTGATTCAAGTTGCTTTTTGACTGAAACTATTTCTTCAGCAATTTCTTGATATTCTTTCTCAAGATTCTTGAGGTTCGCTTCCAATTCTTCCTTTGTAGGTGGTTGGAAGACTGGGGCAAACTTGTGTAGGTAATCCAAGACATCAGTAGGGAAATTTTCTGTTACTTCTAAGACTTCTTGACAATCATAGGAATATTGAATTTCATGACCATCCTTGAAGAGTTTCCACCATGACATTTCACATTCTTCAACAGTGAGTTCTTCTTCATCTGTCAAACTGCCGGTAATTTCATCGGAAAGGATGGCCCAGTACTTGTCGATTAATTTTTGAGTATCTGAATCATCTGTGATGTAACCCCACTCGGCAGAGAAATTCCAGTCCTGATCGTTCACGAGCGTCTCGATGGTATCTCCAAAGAAATAGTAAAAGTCTTCATCATTGTTGTAACCTATTCCGTCTAATTCTCCGACCATAGTTGCCTTAGTAGACATGGCTATATCTACTTTCATTGTCTTGCTCTAAAGCAGCATTAGATGGCCTGCTGTTTCAAAGGCAACCTTTCTACGGTTCAATCAGTATCAGAAGATTCCGATGCCATCAGAGCAAAGGCTCGAGCATCTTCTTCCTCGGCGACACGAATACCCTCTTCAAGATCGACGCGACTTGTGAGGAATGTTCCCGCAAGAATCACCAATGTAATACTCAGAATCGCAACACGACTGTCAAAAGTTGTACTTGCTACTGCATAGAGTGCTGTACCAATCATAGCAGCAGACTTCCCAAGGAATCCAAAGAATCCAAAGAATTCAGAGGCTCGTGATTTCGGTGTTAGTTGAGAGAACATGGATCGTGCTTGAGCTCCTGCGGAACCCATAGCGCATCCTACAAACAGACCAAGAATAATCCATTGCATCGAAACACCTAATCCAAGAGGTTCCCAAACATTGTCTCGCATCAATTTAGCCCATCCATCGATGAGGCCACCTTGCTCAACCTGTGTGGGATGAGTATCTCCAACTTCAGATGATCCAGCAATGGAATCATTTCCTCCAATGAAAATGATAGAGAATCGATGATCACTGGTAGTGTTGAATGAATCTACAAGAGCGGTCGCATCACTTTCTGTAATGGAATTGACCTCTTTTGCATCTTCCGTTGCTTGGTCGGCTAGGAATGATGCTCCAAAGATACCAACACCGACCAATATGAAGGCTGCTAAGACACTCATGATGGACCCTGATTTACCTTCATTGCCATTAAATCGTTCTTGAATGAACATGATACCGATACCCAATATTCCAACGAATGCTAGAATGAAAAGACATACAAGGACCCCTTGACCAATCGTACTTGATCCAGATGCTTCAACGCTATAATCGGTCTCTGGGAAGTGTTCCTGGAAAGCATCTCTGAATTCTGCGTCACCTGCTGAATCTTCTGCAATCCAACCTTCATAGCCACGGTCGTACAATGTGGTGAGTACATAGACACCATCATCTGTCGATTCATTATTATCTGGGTCTGCATCCCATTCAAATTGGAAGTCATAACGCTCTGCATCTTCTTCACCCTCAAGTTCGAGTGGTGCAAAGCCAGCAGCAGTTACTGAAACCGCACAGTAGATGAGTAAAGCAAGCATCAATGCAAACTTTGTACCCTTCTTCTCAGCGAGTTTCCCAAAAACAAACGTCATAGGAACTGCAACAATGTTGACTGTTAGTAGCAATATTACGTTCATGCTCGGATCAAGACGAAGAATTGATTCACCAAATGCACTGGCCATACTAGCGATTGTGTTTACACCATCATAGAACAGCAAGTAGGCAATTAGGAAGAAGGCTAGTACCTTAAATTTACGAATTTCTTTTGCAGTTTTGAAAACCTGCTTGTATGCAATTGAGCCAGCATTGAACACACGCGCAAAGTTGTTTTTACCGAGGCTTTCCCATTCTAAATCTCCAGGGATTTCTGGCTCAGGCGTCCACTTAAAGATAAGCATACCAAAGCCCCACCACCATAATGCAGACGTTGCAAAGATTACAGCGAGTTTGAAATCAGTATCCCAACTGAAAGGACCCATGAGAATCAGAAGATGGAATATGAGAAGGATTGATCCACCCATAAATCCGTACATGTAGCCCCACGTTGAGACCTGATCTTGATCTTCACGACGTCCCATATATGGCATGAAGGAATAGTAAATGACGTTACCACCAGTGAAACCAATTGTACCAATGGTGAACATAACAGCTAGGACAATATAGCCATCTGAACCAAAGTATGGAGCCGCCCCCATCAGTGCAGTAAAGGCAATACCTGCAATTGTATACCATTTCAGAAGTTTCTTCTTAATCGGCATCTTATCAGCAATTACACCTAATGCAGGAGCAGTTGCAACAACAAAGAGCATGGATAATGTCAGAACAGTTGCGTAAAATGTGTCACCAGATTGTGTACCAGTAGCCTTGTTGTACAAGTTTGCCATCAATGCTGGAGCGATGACTGTCATCACAGTCAGAGCATATGCTTGATTTGCCCAATCAAAGAAATACCAACCCTTCAAAGCCTTTTCCTCAGCAACAGAAAGGGCGGCACTCACATCTGTTTTAGGTAGAATTTCTTTAGATTCTATAACTTCACTCATGGTATCCCTAACCACACCACGTTTGACATGGTTTATGAAAAGCCACCCTACAATGGGGTATATTACACCGAATTACAAACAGTTACAACATTTCAAACCAAAGATATGAACTGGACTCATTATGGGCGAATCGATTCAACGCGTACTCATCACAGGTTGTACTGGATTTCTTGGTCGTCAAGTGACCAATGAGTTCCTTTCAAGAGGCTACTTTGTCCGAGGTACAACACGCTCACTGAAAGAAGCCCATGAAGGAATCAAGAAGGATTTCAATGCAGGTGATCGTTTCGAAGTTTGCTCAGCAGATCTGCTTTCAGATGATGGATGGCAAGATGCAATGGACGGAATTGATGCGGTAATTCATACTGCATCCCCATTTTCTGCTCAAGAACCCAAAGATGAACAAGTACTCATTCGACCAGCAAGAGAAGGAACTGTTCGAGTTCTAACTCATGCATACAGTGCTGGAATACGTAAATTCGTAATCACATCATCAACTGCAGCTATTTCAGGTGCGACACCTACAAAGAAAAATCAAACCTATACACATGAGAACTGGACTGATATAGAGCAAAATGTTTCCGCATATACAAAAAGCAAAACCCTTGCCGAAAAGGCTGCTTGGAAATTTATAGAAGAGAACCCTGATGCAAAGTTA
>Ga0233438_10001112_pt1 | contig 30775 bp, 24 predicted proteins | sample SI_123_September_FD_182720 | JGI IMG/M metagenome (GOLD analysis project Ga0233438, IMG submission 182720) | Seawater microbial communities from Saanich Inlet, British Columbia, Canada - SI_123_September2016_10_MG | ecosystem: Environmental > Aquatic > Marine > Inlet | place: Canada: British...
GATAACTATTATGGTATCGATTATGATAACGATGGAGAATTAGATAACTTTGATTTCTTTTGGAATGATGAAAATGGCGAGAGAGTTTCAGATACAGATTTAGATTTTAGAACTAATGTATATGGTGATCTTGTAAATGATTTTAATAGAGAAGGACTTATACAGATTGAAGATCTTGGTACAATATCTCCAGTAATTGGATTAGATTTTTACCACTACTCTCAAGATGGAAATAACTGGGCACACATTTACACTTCAGTTATGCCATATCACCAACAGGTTATGGGTAACAAAGACTTTTCTTATGGTAAGTTTATTAGTGAAGGAGAAGATGCACAATGGACTGATTTTACAATCGGTGCAATGACAGGATGGAAAATAACAAAAAAACTAGGTGTTTTTGCAGAGATGAATTATCTACAATACTGGGATAGACAAGTATATGTAGCTAAAGCTGGTTTAAACTACCAATTCAGATAATATGAAAAAGTTCACATTAATATTACTAATAGCATTTGGTCTTTTAGGATCTGCCACTATAAATGGCTATTCACCTGAAAATACTAAAACTGAAAATGCACCAAAGTATCTGAAACCTGATACATTTGATAAAGCAATTAATACTGGTATAGTTATTGTGGAATTTGTAGCTTCTTTTGCTGATAAGTTTGAAGAATGGGAAGCAATTGAAGATGGTACATATTATAGAGTTGATATTGAAAAATATCCAGATCTTAAAAAGAAATATAAGATAAGATCTATTCCAACTATTTTAGTATTTAATAATGGAAGTAAAGAATTAACTTATAGAGCAAATATCATGTTGGAATTAGATGTTACTGCTGAAGAAATTCACGAAGACATTGAGGATCTATTCTCAGACAAATTCTAATATGTGGAGCAAGATAACAAAATATTTTAGATCAATTAAGAATACGTTACTGTATTATGATTTTCAACCATTGTTATTTTTTTGGATCTCAAGCGATATTCTAAACAACTTAGTATTGTGGACCGATCTAACATATTGGGAAGCAGCAGGTCAACCTAACACATATTGGTTGTATTTTGCATATCTTATGTGTAGTGTATCAATGATGATCTTTATAAACAATATCAAGTGGCTGTCTAGATTTGTAACAGCATATTTGGTGTTATACTTGTTTTCGACTATAAGATATTTAGTAAGTGTATTTGGAGGTGATGAAGCTTTCACATTAACAGATTTTAAAAATATATTGATTACATGTTGGTATGCTTTCATGTGGGCTTGGATTCTATTTAAGCTAAAGAAAGAAATACTAGAAAGATCACTAAGAAGATGAGCGAAAATCTAACTACAATAATAATTACAGCAATATCTGTCATCTTCGGTGCAGGTGGTTGGAAATTCTATGAGTTTCTTATTCGTAATAAACGAGAGAAACAAAAAGAGGATAAGTCTGAACAGAATATCTATAGAGACGATCTTATGGCTAGAGTCGAAAGATTAGAGAAAGACAAGAACGAACAGACTGAAGAATTAATGAAAGTTAAAGTAGAAGCAGCTGGTCTAAAAATGAAAGTTGAATTCTTAGAAAGAGAACTAGATAGAATTAAATCAAGATAACTATGAAAAGGTTTTTTAAAATATTACTTATATCATTTGTAGTAGGATTTATTGGAAGTGCCATTTATAACATATACATTCATAAGACAGAGATGTCACATATAGAAAAGATGATTCTACAAAACAACACTGTTAAGGAATCAATTGAAAATTCTAAATATCCTACAATTAACGAGCCAGCAAGTAGCCAAGTAACTGTGTTCGCAGGCGATAGTGTTAGAACTATTCGAAAATAAGTCACTCCAGATTTTTTTATGTCAGAAACTTTTTGTATATTAGTAGTATAATAAAAAGATAAACTAATTATTATGAAAAGTTTTAAGATACCATTCATGATGATGTTGCTACCATTTCTATCAGTATCACCAGGTGCAATATCAGACAATCCATTTCCAGAAGACAAAAGATTACCTCAAGTAGCAATCGCTACATTAACTCCAGAGCCAATTAAAATAGATACTACGTTTAAGTTAGTAGAAGCTTTAATTCAAGTAGAATCTAGAGGAAATGAAGATGCGGTTGGAGATACTAATTTAGGAGAGCCTTCTATCGGTGTATTACAAATAAGACCTATCATGGTTCGAGAAGTTAATCGAATTCTCAAAACAACCGGAAGCGAAAAAAGATATAAGAAGAAAGATCGTTTTAGTAGAGTAAAATCTATCGAAATGTTTATGGTTTGGAAAAACTATCACCATCCTGAAGGTGGTTTTGAAACTATTGCAAGAAATTGGAATGGTGGACCAAGAGGTTACAAAAACAAGAGAACCGAACACTATTGGGCTAAAGTACAATTAGAGTTAAAAGATATAGATATATAACTAAAATAGATTATTATAATCACTAAAATAAAAAGATAAGATGGCAAGAATATTTTACGTAGTAGAAAAAGCAAATGATTATGTTAATGCTCATTTCTTTAAAACAGAAAAAGAGGCTTTAACATATGGTATTGCAGAATTTCCAGATTTCGACATGTTCGATGAACCAATGGAAGATGATGAAAATGAAGTATGGTTACACGGCGATAAACTAGATTTTAAAAAAGGAATCTTATTTTCATTTGAAGAAGGTGAAGCTTATATTCAACCAATGGATGAAGACGAAGCCAGAAAGTATTGTAATGACGAAAATAGTTCAGCTATGTTCTTTGATGGATTTAAAAAAGGTATGTATGGTTATTTAGGTAACGGTGTTGACGGTAGAGGTTTTAAATGGGAATGGGACGGAAGTGAAATCAATGAATCTGAATCAAAAAGAAATGTTCCCACATTCGAAGAATTTACAAACACTACAGCTACTATAACAGAAGCAAACTCAGATGGTACTATATCAGATGACGAAGATGAATTAATGGACGATTTAATGGGTACTATAGAAGCAACAATTGATGATTTGATTGCAGATTCTAGAGATAAAGCTTATGAAATAGGAGGAGGTTTCAGAGGACCTGGTAATGTAGATAGAATTAAGAAACTATTAGTTGCTAAAGTCAAAAAAATGAAACTATAAATATGGAAACATTAAAATATGACGATTATTTAAACGAAGGTTTTAATGCGATCGTACCAACAGGTGACCAATTCGGTCAATTCTCACTAAAGCTTTTAGCAGCTAGAGATCAAGCACATGTATTTCATTGGCAAACAGATTCCTTTGCTCAACACGAAGCATTTGGAAAGTTTTATGATGAGTTTTTAGAAAACGTAGATTTGCTAGTAGAATTAATAATGGGTATTAAAGAACGTCCTATTTTTGGTAATAATGCTACAATAACTTTAAAGGATTATTCTGAAGGAGCTGTGGTTGAATTCTTTATGCACTTGTACAGTGTACTAACAAACGAAATACAAATAGTTGTAGATCCAATGCATGAAGAAGTATATGATCATGCAAGGCTAATTATAAGTCAGATAGATAAACTGAAATACTTATTAACATTAAAATAAAACATCACAATGAGTTTCGCAGATTTTTTAAACGAGAAGAATTTTCAAGTAGTTACTAGTGATCATGTCATTAAATATAGATTATCGTATCAATACGGTAAAGGTGGTTTTTTAGCATTAGCTTCATCTAGTAAAGAGAATGATAAAGAAATAGAAATAGGTGATAAGTTTGAAATAGGTAAAGCTATTGAAGATAGTATCAATGCAGAACTTAAAAAACGTAAACAGTTATTTACAGTAGAGGAAGATCACAGTTATCAAGGAGCTGGATATGCTTTTTATCTTGTAATGGACGAAGTGATAAAATTATTAAATAAATAAAATTAGATATGAAACACGTAAAATTATTTGAAGATTGGACAGATTTCTTACAATTACAAGCTGATAAAGCAGGAATGACTAGAACAGAATGGATGTCTTTTTATGGAGTAAACAACGAAGCTGTGGTTTCTGAAGCAAAACCAGCCGGACTTTCAAAAGAAGAAACATTAGAAGTTGCACAAAAATTTGCAGACGCTCTTACTAAATTAGATGGTAAAAAATACACTGTTAGTTCTGATTATGAAGAAGATTCATTTGACCTAGATATTGACGGAGAAGAATATGAAGGCGGTTCATATAATATTAATGACGATGGTTCAGTAGTTAACATGGCAGTTTGGAATGACAAAAACGTATCACCTACATATGGTGATAAAGATGATGATGTTAAAACTATTATGAAGAAAATCAAGAAACTAAACGCTTAAGAACATGACAATTCAACAATTTTTCAACAATCTAAGAGACAATCAAATCGTAAATGATTATATAACGTATATGAAAGACACCTTAGGTGGTGGTTATATAAACTATTATTTTGAAGATGGTGGACAACATTACTCAGGTGCACCATTACCACAATTCAAGTATCACAATGTAAAAGGTAACTTACATCCTGTAGTTTGGGGTGGAAATATCAAAACAAATTTAATCCAGCATTTATTCGGATCAACTGAAAAGTTTTTTAACGGCATGTGTGTATTCGGAGAATTCACTGGATCTATATCTGCAGGAAGTTACGGAAGTAGACAAGGTTTTATTAGACCTTACATGAAATCAAAGGATAGTGATAGAAACGAACAATGGCAATATGTTGTTAGTTTAAGAACTGGTAAGAAATTTCTAGGAGACAAATATTGGGCTCCTGCAAATCCAGATACTAATATGGAATTTTATAAGTATTTAGGATTAGCTAAAAATGCAGTTAGAGTTGTTCAAAAAGAATCACAAAAGGTACTTCATGATGCATTAGAAAGATTAATAGATGCAATTCAAAACGATGCTGATTATATTACTTGGAAAGAAGCTGATAAAGTAGGAGCAAGCGCTGAAGAAGTAGCTCCAGAATTAAAATTAAGTGAAGTGTATTATGCACTTAAATCTTTAGTTAAACCTGGAATGAGATTAGATCAGAGTGAAGATGATGAAATTCAATGTAGCATTAGACATTGGGGTCGTTGGGATTCTGATTTTGATAGCGATAGAGAAGAAGAAGATTATGAAGATGATGATTACGAAGTTTTATCTGACGCATCAGATCAAGCACTAAATAAGATAGTAAGCGAGATTAAAGAGAAGTTTCCACAAGTTGACATAGACTGGGGAACAAGTGAAAAAAACTGGATTGATTTTACAATTACAAGAATTGCAAACGAATCTTTAGTTACTGAAGCTGAAGCTTATGTTACTGATAAATTTAAAGTAGGTGATAAGATCAAAACTGGATTTGGTGAATGGGAAATAATTGAAACAGATTATGCTCCTAAAAAGAGTTTTATGGGACCCTTTATATTTAAAGGAGACGATATGAAAAGAGTAAACATACCTAATCCTCCTAAGACTAACAAGAATGCTGTAGGTTATAAAGTTACTGATGGCGATAAATATCCTATTATTGGTTTCTTATATCAATATAAAGATATAACTAAACTTGCAACAGTTGGTGTTGATGAATCAAAGGTTAATGAATTAAGATCTGATATGATCTCTGGAAATAGTGGTAGAAGAATAGAATCTTTAGAAGATAGAAAATATCAATTAAAGAAGGATGTTGAAGGTGCACAGATTGGAAATTATGTAAATATTACACTACCAAAGGGTACTACAATATACAACCTACCAGGTGGAGTTCATGCAGATCACAAATCTTTAAAAAGATATGCTGATAGAAATAGTAACATATATTTTGAAAAACCTACATTTTCAGGTATCAGAATAAAATCAATGCCAGCAACATTAGCAGCCATTGAAAAGAATTCTAAGGTATTAGAAAATAAAGAAATTATAAACGAAGCTTCTTATGGTGGAAATGAAATCTATGAGATAGCAACTCCGGCTCCAAAGAGCATGCTTAAGGAAGAGCTGGAAGAACTATTTGGAGATGATTATAGAAATATAGTTACAGAATTTAATAGTCCTGAAGGACTTGAATCCGTACTTATAATGAACATCACAAAGAAAGATATTGAAAAAATTAAAACTAATATCGGAGATGTGTTAATATATTCTCTTCAATTAGGTGGTAGAAAATTAATAAACTAAATCATGAAAAACACAATAATACAATCCTTTAGCGCGTTTGTTGGAGAGAAAAAGAATTCAGATTTATGGAGCCCATACGAAAAAGCAGACATCTTAGCGGGTGATATGTTTGGTGCAATGGGTTTATTTAGATTATCTGATATTGAATTAGATCAAATTATAGATTTAAAGAAAGCTGATAAATTAGCTAAGAAAATGTTTGGTGAGTTTGGATTTGCAACTTTAGCTGCAAAAGAAATGGAAGAGCTTATTGATGCCAATCCTAAATTACTTAGAGAATCATTAGTTAATGAAGCAAAAACAATATCTTTTGCCAAAGCTTCAATGTTGGGATCTAAACTTCTTAACAAGATTAAAATCGGTACTATATTAGATACTAAAGGTGGTCAATATGAAGTTACTGGATTTGGACAACAATCAAATGCATTCAAAGAATTTGAAGCTACAATTGACGGAAAAGAAGTAAAGGTTAAATTAACAGCAATGTATGGTCTTAAGTTAGAAGTAACTGATGATGTACGTAGCGCTAGATTTAACAAAGAAGAAGAGATAAATTCAATTATTTTAGAATCATTAATTACTGAAGCCAAGATTAAAGTTACTAAGAATGAATGGCCATATCTTGAATTTAAAGTAGGTGGTAAAAAACATAAAGTAGATTTTGACTACGAAGATATTATCGATGATCATGGAAATGAAGGTCAAGATCAATATTGGTTAGGTAAAGATGATGAAGGTCAGGAATGGATGATTGATGTTTATGCAAACTATATGGGCGATGTTGAAGAAGTACATTATGACACGATCGTAAAGGAATCAGTAGTTACTGAAAAATTAGCAAAAGGTTTAAAACCTTTATTAACCACAGGTACAACTATTACTAAAAACGATGGTGAAGACGCATTATTAAATTTATCTGATCAGTTTGATAAAATAGATGATGAATACGCTGGAACTATAGCAAGTTGGTTAGACATGGCTATTGAATTAATGCAAGATGGTTATTCAGGAGATGCTACTAAAAAATTAAAGCAATTCAATAAAGCATGTAAGGATGTTCTTAAAGGAAAGGAAATTGGTTCAGCTTTTGAATCAACAGTTACTGAAGCTAAAACGCCTGCATTAAATGTACAAGATGAAAGACACTTTGGTAAAAAAGGTATTATCATCATGATCGACGATAACGGAGTTGTTACTTCTGCTATATTTAAAGATAAGAAGAACGCTGATAAGTATGATAGAAATAATATGAAAGATCTTGAAGCTTTATTGAAATTAGCAAAAGATACTAAATATCCTCAAGCTATCGATGAACATGAATTTGATAAAAAGAATTGGGGACAAGTAGCATCGACTCATGCTGTTGCAGAAACGTTTAGTATATTTTTAGACAGCAGTCTAAATGAAGGTAAATGGTCTAAAATCATGAAAGGTGTTAGAAAGGGTGCAAAAGCTGGTCCATGGGCAATAGTTTCTATTGAGAACGGTAAAGTAGTTAATCAAGATTTAGTTTCTATTATGGATGCAATTCCTGCACACTATGAGGCTGTAAAGAAAGAATTTCCTAATGCTAAATTATCAATAGAAGATAACGAGGGACATATTGTTTATAATGAATCAATGATTAATGAGAAGAAGTACGTTGCTCCAAAAACATACGATAACACAAAGAATTGGGAAAAAGAAGGTTCTAGATTTAGATATATTCCATTTGATGACTTTAAATCTAGACAAGTTGGAAAACCAGACTTTAAGACTCCAGACATGTCAGATGTAGAAGTTGAACAATGGTTTACTCAAATATCTGGCCAGTGTGACGGCAGACTTCAAGCTAAAATCCTAAAGGGTTTTGATAAACACGGTGACAAGTACAAACAATCAGGCGATAATATGGAAACATATAAAAGCTGGATTATCGATGCTATGGTAAGATGTGGTTTTATGGTTGAAGGTAAAATTCAATTACCAGTATCTGAAAAGTTTTACTTCGGTAAAAAAGATAAATTTAATGATAATGACATTAACGACGTATACGGTTTTTATGGCACATTAGATACTCTTTATGATGATGAACAAAGACAAGAATTTTGGATAAACACATTTAACTACTTGATTTCTTCGTTTGGGTTTACAGATGAAGGTGCATTGTATTTCTTAAATGCTAAAATAGGAAGATGGTTAGCAGATCAATTTGCAGATAGTAATGTAACTATGGGCAACGATGGTGTGTTTGATGTAATTGACAATTTTGCTAAATCTTCTCAATGGAAAAGATGGGCAAAAGAATATAATGAATTCGCTATTGAAGATATGACAAACGAAAGTGTTGTATATGAAACATTTGACAATGGTTTAAATGAAGATAAATCATCTACTGAAATACTAGCAGATGACGTTTCTGGTGAATTATACACTGCAACGCTTAAAGGTAAATCAGTAACTATTACGGCAACAACTACTACTAAAGAATGGGACGACGGTGTTCCAGTATTAAAGTATTTAGCAAGAGGTAGAGGTAAATCAGTTAGAGTAGAATTAAACAGATCTTTCGATGTTGTTCATGACGTTGCTCACGGATGGTTCTATTTTACAGATGGAAGAAAGTGGTACGGTATGCATCAAGGTGATGGTTACGGAGAAGCTGACGATTTACCATTTAATGTTGTCATCAAAGAATCTAAGATGGTTAAAGAAGCTAAAATGGACAGAGATGATTTTATAGATCACTTACAAACTAAATTTTCATTAACTTTTGTATCTACTACTGAAGAGTTTAATGGCAGTGAAGGTGGAGTATGGGTTTCTGGAGAAGACAGAGATACATACAAAGGTAAAATAATATACGACTATTATACAGAAGATCATAAAAATTACGAATTAGGTGTTCTTAATAAATTCGAACAACAAATCAACAAATTCGGTTGGTATAGCGAATGGTATGATGCTGGAACTGTAATGATTTGGCCACTTTAATTTAATAATAGAATTTAATTTAATAATAAGAAGGAATGACACAGTCATTCCTTTTTTTATGTCTTTTGTGAGAGGATATATAGACTATAAATTAAATCCTAAATTATGAAGATTATTAAGAATTATAGTACATTCTTGACCGAAAAAGCTAGTTTAAACGAAGGTGTATACGATCAGGGAATACTTAAGGCGTTTTTTATGGCAGGTGGACCAGGCTCTGGTAAATCATATGTTGCAACAGAATTATTTAACTTTCCAAAGGGAGCAGTAAGTTCAGTATCGTATGCAACTGGTTTAAAACTTGTAAATAATGATAATGCATTTGAAAAAGGGCTTAAGAAAGCTGGTTATGATGCAGGAGAATTAGCAAAATTAGCTAAGAATCCAGAAGAATGGGTAAAAGTAATGGCAATTAGAGATAGAGCCAAAGGAATTACTAAGAAGCTACAAGACAATTATCTTAACGGAAGATTGGGTCAAGTAATTGATGGAACTGGTAAGAATTTTGATAAGATCAGAGGCCACAGAAAATTATATCAAGATTTAGGTTATGATACTTATATGGTGTTTGTAAATACTTCATTAGAAATAGCATTAGAAAGAAACCAAATGAGAGAGCGTAAGCTTGATGATTCTATGGTTGAAAAAATGTGGAAAGACGTACAAGACAATTTAGGACATTTTCAAAAACTATTTGGTGCGAATAGAATGTTAATCGTAGATAATTCAGCATTCGGTGGTGATGTTCTATCACAAGTAGAAAAACAAATAGCAAAGCATATTAGAAAGCCTATTCAAAATCCATTGGGTAAAAGATGGATCCAAGAACAGACTACACTTAAAGATAAAAATAAACCATCATAATAATATGTCAAATGATAAATCAAATAACGAATTAGTAAGAGAATTATTAGAGGCATTTTCTAGCCTTAAGGCTAAAATGGAAGATCCTAATTATATCCAATTAGAAGCATCTATTAAACAAGTAATAGGAAATCAGAACGACATGAAAGAAGATGTTTCTGAATTAAAGAAAAGATTACTTAATCCTTATGATGGCGCTATTGTTGAGATTTCAAAAAATACAGATTGGAGAAAACAACAAGAGAGAGATTCTAGAGATTTTGAAAAATTAGTTGATGAGCACAAATCATTAATACAATGGAAATCAACTTACACTAAAATATTCTGGACACTATTCACTGCAGCAATAGGTGTAATAGGATATATGGTAACTAACCTAACATTAAACCAGTAAAAGAATGGTATTTGATAGAATTTCATTAATAGAGGCTTATAAAGTATTAAAGACTGTAAACGAAAACGATGGACCAGTGTCCAAGATTTTATTTAATAAAACAGCTTTCTATGGTACTAAGACGCAACCTAGATTTGACAGTGTAGCAGAACTTAGAACTTTTATAGAAACAAACTATGCATATAATTGGCATAATGAAGATTGTGAATGTGCAACTGGAGATGAATCAGTATGGACTTTATTAGCATATGAGGTTACAACACCGAGATCAACACACTCTATTTTTGTTAATAATATAAGAAGATTATTAGATAGTGCTAAGCAAGCAGATCTAAATAGTTTAAGTATATCAATAACTAGCGCAATTTTTGCTAAAGTAGAAAGAATATCGTTTTTGTTTGATAATTATGTATGTTTTAGTTATATAGAACTGCAGGGTGATTATGTTAACGATTGCGAATACATAGAACTTATAAAAAACGAATATTATTCAGAGCTTATCGCTGATTTTTATAGCCAATATAAAACATTTTAAGACAAGCTGAGATCGTGCATGAATATATACTAAATAGATAAAAAGAAAGACATATAAATGCCACTACAACTAAATACAATTGAGGAATACAATTTCGTACACGGTTTACATAGAAATTATGTAAATGGTAAGTATATTGCAATACAACCTCATGATCTAGGAAGACCACTTACACATGCTGAAATGGATTACAATTTAATCCTAAACGAGCAAACTCAAGCTGGATTTAGAATTTTCGGATCTAACGCAGACTTAACATTAAGCGATGATGATATTGGAAAATCATTAGTATTCCATAAAATAACAGCGGATGATGACGATTTTACAAAATATCAATCAAAAGGATATAGCGTAGATCAATATATTTGGATATTAAGTTGTTGCGATCATTTCCATTGTGAATTCTTTGTAACTGATCATCATGATGGTATTACTTCTACCGATTCAGAATGGTGTCAATTTGTAGTAGATACTATTAGTTCTGAAGATTCAGGTGTATGTGCATTTATTGTAGATTCAATTACTTCAACACCTGAAGATCCATGTGTAACATTTGTAGTAGATACTATAGTAGCACAAGATAGTTTGATTCATGCAGGAACGCCAACTCCAACGCCAAGTTCGAGTGAAGTAGCACCAACTCCAACGCCAAGTTCGAGTGAAGTAGCACCAACTCCAACACCAAGTTCGAGTGAAGCAGCGCCAACTCCAACGCCAAGTTCGAGTGAAGTAGCACCAACACCAACACCAAGTTCAAGTGAAGCGGGTCCAGGAATTGTCAACTTTACGGTGGAGTGGAAAATAGAGGATAATAGTTTAAATGCATTACAAGTAGCGGACGGTGGTCAAAGATATTCTCCAAAATTCACAGAAGAACACACATATAACCATGGAAATCAAAATTATATGGCTATGTATACTGGCATAATTCCATTGCCAGGTTATGAATTTACAGGAGCAGCCAATGAAATATCGTTTACTTTAAATGGAACACCTATAGTTTCTGGAGGTTCTGATTTATCTAATAACGTGGCAACGTTTGTAGCACAATGGGAAACAAGTGCAGCTGATGCTAATCAAGGCGCAGGAAGATACGCTTTAACATTATCTATAACAGGACAGACACAGTCCGGTGCAGACGGACCAATAGGAGAAGGACAAGAATTTAATATTGAAGCTACTAGTTTGCTAACAGCGCCAACTCCAACACCAACGGTAAGTACGACTAACACTCCAACACCAACACCGAGTGCATCAGCAGGTCCTCTTACTAATACACCATCGAATAATGATCGATACACGATGAGCGTTATACCTGCAGCTGTAGAAGAATCAGAAGCTGGTAATCCACCTCAATATATGCAATTTGCAATTCAAGCTATTAATAGTTATGATCCTGCACCAGGTACGACAGTAGGTTATACTATTACAGGAGATTGGTCACAAGGTGATATACAAGTTCTTGGTATTGAGTTATCAGATCCTAATAACATTTCATCTCCAGTACCATCAGCTCAACCTAATGCAGTATTAAATCCATATACTAATGTATTTAAAATAGGAACAGAACAAGGCACTGGATATAAAACAGCTGCTATTAGAGTATACGCTGCAGAAGATGCTATAGTAGAAAATGTAGAAGCAGTAAGAGTTACATTAGATGAATATGACAGTACTGGAAACATGACATCTGGTGTAGGTGTATGGAATACTGGTCATATTTCTGATGAATTATGATATTAATATTAAATGAACGATATATATAAAAAGAAAATAAAAACATAAAAAATGGCAAATTTTAACAACGGAACAGTTACTATTACAGTTTCAGGCGGTACAGCACCATATGTATATACATTATTAGATGTAAACGGTGACATTATTCCTGATGCTGCATATACGTATTTCAGTAATAATCAGACATCCAGTCTCGAAACATACACGTTTGGTGATCCTAATGATACTCTCGGAACTAGTGGTTTAGCTCCAGGAGATTATTCAATAAGAGCAGTAGATGCAAATGGATGTATTATTAATAGTAATTTAACCACTGTAGGTGGTTTTGTTGCACCAACGCCAACTCCAACGGCAAGTACAAGCGCAACACCAACGCCAACACCAACATCAAGTGAAAGCCAAGGTTATGTAGGTTTAACAGCAAGTGTACCAAACACAGACGAAGGTTTAAATATATTATTCGCTGTAACTACAGTAAATATTCCAGAATTCACAACAGTAGGTTATACACTTACTGGAATTGACGGTAATGATCTAGTAAATTCTGGATTAATGAACGGAACATTCACAATAGATGATTCTAATATGGGTGATGTAAGTATAGGTATTAAAGCAGATAACTTAACTGAAGGTGCTGAAACTCTTACTATGACATTAGATGCTTTAGATTCTATTAATGTTGCAACAGGTGAATTAAATGTTGATGTTATTATTAATGATAGTAGCATAGACATACCAACACCAACTGCAACCGCTACAGCAACTCCAACTCCAACGCCAAGTACGAGTGAGCCTGTACCAACTGCGACTGCAACCGCTACAGCAACGCCAACTCCAACGGTAAGTACGACTAACACTCCAACACCAACACCGAGTTCGAGCGTGGGAGTAACGCCAACGCCAACTGTAAGCACGACTGCTACAGCAACGCCAACTCCAACAGTGAGTACAACTAATACGCCAACTCCAACACCGAGTACGAGTGAACCAGTGCCAACAGCAACAGCTACGGCAACTGCAACTCCAACTCCAACGGTAAGCACAACTAATACAGCAACTCCAACTCCAACGGCAAGTACGACTAACACTCCAACGCCAACGGTAAGTACGACTAACACTCCAACTCCGACGCCAACTTCGAGTACGACTAACACTCCAACTCCAACACCGACGTCTAGTACAAGTGCAACTCCAACACCGACACCGAGTTCGAGTGAAGCAGGTGTTCCTGATAGTTACTTATTAAGAACAGGATCAACTTATCCATACGCAAGTACTGGTAATTTAGTTAATGATTGGCCACAATACACTTCAGATAATGCTGCACAAAGTGATTTTGGTCCAATCTTAGGTGATTGGATAGCTAATCCAAGTAGTTATGGACAACTTGGTACTGTTTCTACATGGAACGCAGGTACATCTAGTTTCTCATATGCAGCTGATGGACAATCAAGTTGGTATTTCATAGCAATTCCTGATTCAGCAGGTGTTCCTGATTTAACAGCCAATCCTAAACTTCACATTGTTGGAGATTTAGTACCGAGTACTGCATCTGAAAAGGTAACATTCACATATAACAGTGAAAACTGGACATTATATAGAATGAACACTGGAGCACAAGACTCAGCAATAACAGTAGATTACGTATAATAAAAACAATATAAAATAAACAACTTTAACAATGATTAAGCCTAATGGAACCCAGTTATCAAACTTCATTTCGAGATCAAATATCTCCGAAGGGGTGGTACACGCTATTAATTTAAAAGGTGGTTTTCAAGAACTACCACAAATAAGTGATATGACATCAATTCCTGTATTTGCTGATAACGGCAACGCATATTCAGGATTTACACAATCAGAACACGACTACTCATCTGGTATGAGATCAGTTGGTATGGTAGTACAAGTACTAGATTCTGGAGATGGAACACCGAAAACATATACTTTAATACCTGAAGGTTTCTTTGGAAACGGAGGTTCTCAAGGTAATACTGAATGGTTAGCGCTAAGTGAAGCAGCTAGAGCAGTTTATATGTACCCGCAAGGTACATTTACTGTACAAAAAGCATCTCCAGGTAATGGTTTTACACTTATTGAGGCAGATGCTGCTTCATTAGGTATTTCTAATGATCCAGCTGCATGTTGGGTAGAATATAAAGCTGAGCAATCTGGACCTGCTGGAGCTGATGGAGCACCAGGAGCAGATGGAGCAGATGGAGCACCAGGAGCAGATGGAGCACCAGGAGCTAAAGGAGATCAAGGTGATGCTGGACCTGCTGGAGCTGATGGAGCACCAGGAGCAGATGGAGCACAAGGACCTCAAGGACCTGCTGGACCCGCTGGAGCTGATGGAGCAACAGGAGCAGATGGAGCACAAGGTGTTCAAGGTCTTCAAGGTGATGTCGGCCCAACAGGTGGAGAAGGTATTCAAGGTGTAGTTGGACCACAAGGGCCAGTTGGACCTGCTGGTGAAGCTGGACCTGCTGGATTACAAGGACCTCAAGGAAATGACGGAGCAGCTGGTGCAGATGGAGCACAAGGTCTTCAAGGTGAAGCTGGAGCACAAGGTCTTCAAGGTGAAGCTGGACCACAAGGTGAACCAGGAGCTGAAGGACCAGAAGGACCTGCCGGTGCTAATGGAGCACAAGGTGAAGCTGGACCTACTGGACCTGCTGGATTACAAGGACCTGCAGGTGCCGATGGTGGTGTAGGACCAGGTGTTAATTTCTTAGGTGAAGTTGCAAATACAGATATATTAAATAATTTAACAGGACCACATACACAAGGAGATGCTTATATAGTACAATCTGATGATAGTTTTTGGATGTGGAACGGTACACAATGGGTAAATGGTGGATCAATACAAGGAAACCAAGGTATTCAAGGTGAAGCTGGTGCAGATGGAGCACAAGGATTACAAGGACCTCAAGGTAATCCTGGAGCTGAAGGACCTGCTGGAGCTGAAGGACCTGCTGGACCTCAAGGTGAAGCTGGAGCAAATGGTGCAGCTGGATTACAAGGACCTCAAGGAAATGACGGAGCTGAAGGACCTACTGGACCTCAAGGTGAGGCTGGTGCAGCTGGTGCAGATGGAGCACAAGGACCAGAAGGACCTGCTGGACCTCAAGGTGAAGCTGGAGCACAAGGACCTGCTGGACCTCAAGGTGAAGCTGGAGCAAATGGTGCAGCTGGATTACAAGGACCTCAAGGAGATGACGGAGCAGCTGGTGAAGCTGGAGCAGAAGGACCTGCTGGACCTGCTGGTGAAGCTGGACCTGCTGGATTACAAGGACCTGCAGGTGTCGATGGACAAGATTATGAAAAAGTATTTGATTTCTGGTCTGAAGGAGCAGAATTCTATAAAGTAGGTCAAGATTCAGAATATGAAAATGCTGCAAGCAATAGAAATCCTGATTTATATGCATGTAAAGGTGAAACTTATACATTCAGAAGATCTACAGCCGGACATCCATTAAATATTACAAGTCAAAATGGTAATATTGCTGCAGGAATTGTTAGCGGTAGTTTACCAGTTCAACAAGGTGCAGATTTAGTGTGGAAAGTACCACAAGATGCATTCGGAACATATACATATGTATGTACTGCACATGCAGGTATGACAGGAACTATTACAATATGTTGTGCAGATGGAACTCCGGAACCGGATCCAACGCCAACGCCAACTGTAAGCACAACTGCTACGCCAACTCCAACACCAAGTTCGAGTGAGCCAACGCAGCCAGAATTTTACTTCGCAACAAATACAGCTGCAAACGATAGATTTGTATTTACGCCACAATCAGCGTTTACAGATGTTGCATATACAATTATAGGTAACGGATTTAGTGCGCCAACTGCACCATCATCGATGAGTAACGGTCAAGTGAGCGGAGCAAATCAGACAGGACCAATTGCCAATAACAATGGAACTGTATATACTGGAACTTATAGATTTACGCCACAAATAAGCCCAGTAAGTGATCTTCCTGGTGATGCTACAGTCTTATTAGCATATGGATCGTTAAATGATAGATGGTATTATACACTTGAAGCGCCTGAGCCAACGCCAACGCCAACTGTAAGCACAACTGCTACAGCAACGCCAACGCCAACGCCAAGTACGCCAGCGAATGGAAATAGATTCTTCTCACATGCAACGATGCAAAAAGGAGAAGTTAATCCTGGAGGTTGTTTACAACCACTAGTTAACGCATACTCCAATATACAAGAATTTGAATTAGTTGCAGACGCAATAGTCGGCGATATTGTATACGCTGATATTACATTAACAAACAAATGGCAAGGTGGAATGAAATGGTTTAGTGTAGGAGATACATTAGAAGCATCAGGAATTGCACTAAGAGAATTCCAAATTGATGATAATGGTGAAATCAAGGCAATTAGAGAGTGTCAAGCTCCTGAGCCAACACCAACTAGTACATCAACTCCAACTCCAACGCCAACTGTAAGCACAACTGCTACAGCAACGCCAACTCCAACGCCAAGTTCGAGTGAAGTAGCACCAACTCCAACGCCAAGTTCGAGTGAGGTTGCTATAACAGGAAGTAGATATTGGTCAGCTAGAACTGAAACTAAAGGTGAAACGGATGCAATGTGTTACGTACCAGCATGGCCAATATTTGGTAATAATGCTGAGTTTACTACTATTGCAAATGCAGCAATTGGTGATTCGTTCTATAGCGATTTAGCATGTACATCTGCATTTGATGGTGATGGACTATGGTACACATTAGGAGATAATGAAAACGCACCTTATGGTAGTAGAATAGACTTTAAAATCTCTTCTCTAGGTGTAATTATGGAATCTGTAGTATGTGTAGCGCCAACGCCAACTGCTACAGCAACGCCAACTCCAACACCAAGTTCGAGTGCCGTTACTGCAGAAGATCCTGACAAGTTATACTTCTTCCACGGTGGAGCCGGAGGACATACTTATACGCCAGATCTAACAAGTGAGGGAGCAGTATATTACATTGATGCAGAAGGAGCTAGCACAACAGATTTAGGTGTAGCAATGGAAGCTTTAGTAACAAATAGCCCAACGCCATACTCTCCAGAAAATGCTACTGGTCTTTGGCCAATAGTTGGTGAAATGGACTTCTCAACAAACGAGACAATTACAAATAGTTACAGACAATGGGACTACTTCGTAACAGGAGGTGGCAACTATGGTGGTAGAGAATTATACTACTTAGCTGTTCCTAATAATGAAAGTTTCCCTGAAGATTTAGTAGCTAATGCATTGGTTGCGAACTTAGGTAATAATCAACCAGTTCAAATGGCAAGTCAAAAAGACTTTACATGGAACGGAGATGCTTATACATTGTACAAGCTACCATTAGCAACTTCTAATGCAGCTCAAACTTACAAGTTCTTAGGTACTGCACCGGGCGTGTAATTAAATAGAAAACTGAAAAGGGGGTTTTCAACCCCCTTTTTATTTAAAGATAAAAACAAACAAACACTAAAGATGGCTTATATTCAACCAGATAAAGAAAACTACAATGCAGGTGAAATGCAATATGGTAATTTCATGGTGCCTGGAAGTAACACAAACCAGAACGGACTTCTCCATTCATTTAATATGATTGGTAGTATTACTGAAATGCCAACCATTGCAGACAGAGACGCAATTCCAATTAATACATATTCTAGTACAAATACTGGATTTACAGATAACCTAGATGGTATCTCTTCTGGTAGAAGAAGAATTGGTATGTTAGTTTATGTACTAGAAACACTGAAGCACTACCAATTACTGCCTAAAGGTTATTTTGGCAATGCTGGTAATTCAAATTTAGAGGCATTCAATGCTTTACCTGAATGGGATAGAGCAAGGTTATTAAGTCCTGAAGCTAGTGGCATTTATACTGATCAATCTAGTTTTCAACCTGGTCAAGGTCTAGTTTATACTGAAGTGCCAATTACTGGTGTAGCTGCTGATTGTTGGGTAGAAGTTGATTTATCAGGTGAAGTTGGACCAGTTGGACCAGCGGGACCAGATGGTCCAATCGGGCCAATAGGTATTAAAGGAGATCCTGGTGATAAAGGTGATCAAGGAATTCAAGGTGAAGCTGGTGTTAAAGGAGATGCTGGATCGCAAGGTATACAAGGTGTTCCCGGTATTAAAGGAGATGCTGGTGATTCAACAGTTATTTTAGGGACTCTTTCTTCAACTGATGATTTATGTAATGTTGCAAATCCTAGCATAGGAGATTCTTATATTATTAGTGGACAATTATGGACATATGATGGTGTTGGCGAGACTGCACAAGGACCATCAGGTAATACATATGAATTTTCAACTCCAGGACCTGGTGGATTAACAATGCCTAACGGTGGTCCTTTAGGAAGAGTACTAATGGCTGTAGATATAATGAATCAATGGGCAAATGAAGGGTCATTTGATTCAATAGGACAGACATTAGTTTATGCAGATACTTATAGTTGGGTTATAGATAATATTGACCCTGATACTAATCCTGGAATTAGCCAATTAGCTAGAAACCAGTCAACTGTTCATCTAAATGCGCCACACATATACACAGATTCACCATCTGGTGAAGGCAGAACTTTACCTTCTGTTGGTGATAAAATATACAGAGACATCGACGGTAGTAATTACTTTGCATCTGGAGGTTTTTTATGGTGGCACTCTGATAATAGCCTTAACAATATTAATGGCTATTATTGGATAACAGTTGGTAGTAATGGTACGGTTACTGATGTTTCTACTCTTGTAGAATTAGGTGCTGGATATGAAGCTCCAGCGGTATCTCTTACATGTGGATTTACAAATGTCGGTCAAATTGTTGGACCAGCAGGTAATGATGGTATTAAAGGTGATGCTGGTGATCAAGGACCAATTGGACCTCAAGGTATACAAGGTGATAAAGGTGATACTGGTTCACAAGGTGATCAAGGACCACAAGGTGTTAAAGGAGACGATGGTGCAACAGGAGCTCAAGGTATTAAAGGAGATCTTGGTAATACTGGACCGCAAGGACCAACAGGTGGACAAGGTGAAGTCGGTGCAACTGGTGAAGCTGGACCGCAAGGTGCCGATGGTGTCAAAGGAGACGCTGGTGATCAAGGTATTCAAGGTGTTCAAGGTATTCAAGGTATCAAAGGAGATGCCGGCGACGATGGCGTAGATGGAGCACAAGGTGAAGTTGGACCAATTGGACCAGATGGTGTCAAAGGAGACACTGGTTTACAAGGTATTCAAGGTATTAAAGGAGACATTGGTGTAACTGGACCACAAGGTGAACAAGGTATCAAAGGAGATACTGGTTTACAAGGTATTCAAGGTGTTAAAGGAGATATTGGTGAAACTGGTTTACAAGGTGGTCAAGGTATCGCAGGTCCTGCTGGACCAAAAGGAGATGCCGGAGATGTTGGTGCAACAGGAGCTCAAGGTATTCCAGGTATTAAAGGAGACACTGGATCAAATGGAGATACAGGAGCAACAGGTGAACAAGGACCAATAGGAATACAAGGTATCAAAGGAGATACTGGAGCACAAGGTGAAGTTGGACCAACAGGTTTACAAGGTATCAAAGGAGATACTGGTTTACAAGGTATTCAAGGTGATACTGGTGCTAAAGGTGAAGATGGAGCACAAGGTATTCAAGGTATCAAAGGAGATACTGGAGCAAATGGATCGGATGGATCAAATGGAGCTGCAGGAGCACAAGGTATTCAGGGTATCAAAGGAGACACTGGTTCACAAGGTGAAGTTGGACCAACAGGTGATCAAGGTATTAAAGGTGATACTGGTGCTAAAGGTGATACTGGTGCTAAAGGTGACATTGGTGAAACTGGAGCACAAGGTGTTCAAGGTGAAACTGGAGCACAAGGTGTTCAAGGTGATCAAGGTATTAAAGGTGATACTGGTTCACAAGGTGAAGTTGGACCAACAGGTGATCAAGGTATTAAAGGTGATACTGGTGAAACTGGAGCACAAGGTATACAAGGTGTTAAAGGAGACATTGGTGAAACTGGAGCACAAGGTGTTCAAGGTATTCAAGGTGAAACTGGAGCACAAGGTATACAAGGTATCAAAGGAGATGACGGTGTAGATGGAGCAGCTGGAGCCGCAGGAGCACAAGGTATTCAGGGTATTAAAGGAGACACTGGTTCACAAGGTGAAGTTGGACCAACAGGTGATCAAGGTATTAAAGGAGACACTGGTTCACAAGGTATTAAAGGTGATACAGGTGATCAAGGTATTCAAGGTTTCCAAGGTATTCAAGGTGAAACTGGAGCACAAGGTATACAAGGTATCAAAGGAGATGCTGGAGCAGCAGGAGCCGCAGGAGCAACTGGAACATCAGTTACAATAAAAGGTTCTTTAGCCCATCCAGATTTATTACCAACAGAAGAAAATACTAATGGCGATGGTTATATTGTTGATGGAGATTTATATGTATGGGACGGAACTACATGGAATAATGTAGGAGATATTCAAGGACCACAAGGTATACAAGGTATCAAAGGAGACATTGGTGAAACCGGTGCACAAGGTGTTCAAGGTGATGTTGGACCACAGGGTGTTCAAGGTGAACAAGGTATTAAAGGAGATACTGGTTCGCAAGGTATTAAAGGTGATACTGGTGAAATCGGTGCAACTGGTTTACAGGGTATTCAAGGTGTTAAAGGTGATACTGGTGCAACTGGTCTTCAGGGTGAAATTGGTCTTCAAGGAGATCCTGGTATTAAAGGAGATACTGGAGCACAAGGTGAACAAGGTGTAGCAGGTAATCAAGGTGTACAAGGTGATCAGGGTATCAAAGGAGATACTGGAGCACAAGGTGAAGTTGGACCACAAGGTGATCAAGGTATCAAAGGAGATACTGGAGCACAAGGTATTCAAGGTGTCAAAGGAGACATTGGTGAAGATGGACCACAGGGTGTTCAAGGTGAACAAGGTGATGTTGGTGGACAAGGTATTCAAGGTATTCAAGGTGTCAAAGGAGACATTGGTGAAGTTGGACCACGAGGTGAAGTTGGACCAACAGGTGATCAAGGTATTAAAGGTGATACTGGAGCACAAGGTGAACAAGGTGTTCAAGGAGCAACTGGAGCACAAGGTGAAGTTGGTGCCAAAGGTGATACTGGAGCACAAGGTGAAGTTGGACCAACAGGCGATCAAGGTATCAAAGGAGATACTGGAGCACAAGGTGTTCAAGGAGCAACTGGAGCTGCAGGAGCGGCAGGAGCGGCAGGAGCAGCAGGAGAACAAGGTATTAAAGGTGATACTGGAGCACAAGGTGAACAAGGTATTCAAGGTGTTAAAGGTGATGACGGAGCAACTGGAGCAACTGGAGCGGCAGGAGATATAGGTGCAACTGGACCACAAGGTGATCAAGGTATTAAAGGTGATACTGGTTCGCAAGGTGCACAAGGAGATCAAGGTATCAAAGGTGATACTGGTGTACAAGGTGCAACTGGTGCCGCAGGTGATCGAGGACCAAAAGGAGATACTGGTTCACAAGGTCTTAAAGGTGATCAAGGTGATCAAGGTGTTAAAGGTGATACTGGATCGCAGGGAGCACAAGGTGAACAAGGAATTCAAGGTGGACAAGGTCTCAAAGGAGATACAGGTGATGCAGGAATTCAAGGTATTCAAGGTATTCAAGGTGATCGAGGACCAAAAGGTGATACTGGAGCACAAGGTGTTCAAGGTGAACAAGGAATTCAAGGTGAAGCTGGAACAAATGGTACTAGTGTTAAAGGTGATGACGGAACACAGGGTGTTAAAGGTGATCAAGGTGATCCTGGACCAAAAGGTGCAACTGGAGATGCTGGACCTGCTGGAGCTGATGGATCTAGAGGACCTCAAGGGCCTGCTGGAGCTGATGGAGCTGATGGATCGAACGGATCAACAGGAGCCCAAGGACCTCAAGGACCTCAAGGACCTGCTGGAGCTGATGGAGCTGATGGATCGAACGGATCAACAGGACCTCAAGGACCTCAAGGACCAGAAGGACCTGCAGGTCCTTATGGTTTAGGTTTTTGTTTTGAACATCTTGCTATTAACCCAGTTGCACAAAGTGAAGGAATTACACTTGGTAACATACAAGATTCATTTATTTCTGTTCCAGAAGCATGGCAATATCACTATTATTTAGAAGAACTTAGATACTGGTTTGGTGGTAAAGCGCCATCAGCTGATCTTATCGTTAAATTAATGTACATGAAACCAAGCGGTAATTCAGGAGTACTACACTCATTTACTTGTAAAGCAGGTACATTTACAGATTATGTACTTATTAGCCCAACAGATGTTCATACATATAAATTATGGTATGAAATATCAGGAGATAGCGGACAAGGTGCTTCTGGTTTTACAACTACTTTAAGATTTAGACATACGGCCGGTGGTTGCCAAGATGGCTAGCCAAAACAATTAAACTATAAAAGATGATAAATAAAAGATGATAACAGCACATACACATAAAAAGTCATCAGGATCCACACCAGTAACTCAATGTCATGACATAACATCATTGAATAGTGGTCAGAACCTGACTATTACATACACTGATGCTTCAAATAATGCACAAACATTTACGCTTGCTCCAAATGCAACTATTAGTTTATGTGCATTAACGGGTTCGGTGACGGTTCCAGGTGAAATAAACAAAACGCACACTATGCAAATAGGTAGTGCATGTGATTTCAACCGTGAATGTGAAGCTTATGGCACACTTTATTTAACAGCAGATGAGAATAACGGAGCATATTCTCATGTTGGTGCAGGTGGAATACGTGCAACTTATCAGGTATACAGTTTAGATATACAAAATCTAAGCCTAGAAAACTCAACATCGCTTATAGGTAAACAAATATTTAAAAATAATTCAACACACACTGTGTTCGATGGATCTGTTTACACTAATACACCAGGATATTATGGTTTATCAGCTGTTTGGAATAGTAACACATATGATTGGACAGTTAGTATTAACAAAAATGGTTATATTACTGGTGCTGCACAATACACAGTAGCAACAACACCAACACCAACGCCAACACCAACTCCAAGTTCAAGTAGTGACAGATTCGGTGGTGGTGGTCCAGTGCTAGTAACACCAACGCCAACACCAACTCCAAGTTCAAGTAGTGCAGCTACAACAACATATAAATATGTTGTTGAATGTGTTAGTGGACTTTGTCAACAAGGAACAGGTAGAGTTGCAAGTTCATCTACACAATGGGCATCTGAGTCAGAAGTTACATTAAATAATATGTCAGGATGTTGGCAAGTCCTATATGCAACCTCCGCATCAGCTGCCTCTGCAATCACCGGAGCATGTTCACCAACAGTAACTCCAACACCAAGTTCAAGTGCACCAGCAACAATGTACAAGTATATAATGAATCCTTGTGATGAAACAAGTGCTAATTTTACTGCAAGATCAAACTCACCAAAAACTATAGGCAACGTATATGCGTGTACAGGATCTGCATATGTAGAAGATAATTATACAGTTATTGCTACATCTACAAATGCATGGGTTACATGGATAGGAGATTCGGCAGTATGTGAAGGTGGTGGGCTAGGAGGATGTTTATTATCAGGAACACAAATAGAAATGCACGATGGTACATTAAAAAATATAGAAGACATAGTAATCGGCGATGCAGTTATGTCTAGATCAATTGCAACAGCTCCTGATTCTGATAACAAAGAACAGTTACTTGAATGGAGTCATGTTGATCCAAAAATAGGAACAGACCTTGCACAAGTTACTGATAAAATGGCTTACTGGAAAACAGAAATATACAATATTAATTCTGGATTGTTAATATCATCTGCAACCCACGTTCATTTTATTAAAAGGGGTGATTCTTATAGATTCATTGAAGCTAAATCAATACAAGTAGGTGACTTCTTAATTGATAAAGCAAACGATCTTGTAGAAATAACATCTGTGGTAAAAACACATGGTAATTACCAAGTGTGGAAACTAGATGTTGAGTCATTAGATACTTATATAGCTAATGGTATAGTTACACATAACGACAAGAGACCTTAAAACAAAAATTAGTTAAAATAGTCCACATAGAAGGAACTTTATAAAAGAGTGATATATAATATAATATTACTAATATAAAGAACAAAATGGACAACAAAACAATTTTTGTTCAGATCGCAAGTTACAGAGATCCTGAACTATTACACACAATAAAAGACGCTTTAGATAAAGCTAGCAACCCAGATAGATTAGTATTTGGTATTTGTTGGCAACATTCAACTGAAGATGCTTGGGATTCGTTAGAACAATATCAAAATGATCCTCGATTTAGAATTCTAGACGTTAATTATAAAGAGGCTCAAGGTGCATGTTGGGCTAGAAATCAAATACAACAATTATATAAAGGAGAAGATTATACTCTTCAACTAGATTCTCATCACAGATTTATAGAAAACTGGGATCAAGAGATAATAGACATGTTAGAAGGTTTAAGATCTAAAGGACATGCAAAACCTTTATTAACAGGATATATTCCAAGTTATAATCCTGAAAATGATCCAGAAGACAGAGTACAAGTACCATGGTTGATGAATTTTGATAGATTTACACCAGAGGGCATAATATTCTTTTTACCTGCAGCTATACCTGGTTGGGAATCAATGACAGAACCTATTCCAGCTAGATTTTACAGTGGTCATTTTACATTCGCAGATGGTATTTTCGCAGAAGAAGTACAACACGATCCAACTTTCTATTTTCATGGTGAAGAAATAACAATAGCAGTTAGAGCTTATACACATGGATATGATTCATTCCACCCTCATAAAATTCTAGCATGGCACGAATATACTCGTAAGGGAAGAACTAAACAATGGGATGATGATCCTACGTGGGGTGAAAGAAATCGTATTACACATGAGAAAACACGTAAGCTATTAGGAGTCGATGGGCATACTATAACCGAAGAAGACAGATTATCATTTGGTAAATACGGTTTAGGTACTGTGCGCACTATAGAAGATTGGGAGAAGCACTCGGGTATAAGGTTTAGCGATAGAGGAATTCAAACACATACTAAACAAAATCACTTAGCTCCAAATCCTTCTGGAGAAGGCGTTGATGAAACATATTATCAAGAATTTAAACATTTTATAGATATACACAAACCTAGCGCATTTCAACATGATGACTATGAATTCTGTGCAGTAATGCTAGAAGAAGAAGATGGAACACAAGTATATAGAAAGGATTTAGGTGCTGCAGAGTTTTTAAATATGATAAACAAGGATAAAGATTCTGATTTTATGAATATACCTATTACATTCCAAGGACCTAAACCATATAAATGGGTAGTTTGGCCAAATAGTAAAGAACATGGCTGGGCAAAAAAAATTGAAGGTGTGCTATAATGAATAAAACCACGATTGTCACTGGTTTATGGGATATAAAAAGAGGAGAACTTTCTGAAGGATGGTCACGTAGTTATGAGCAATATCTAGATAAATTTGCAGAATTACTAAGAATTGACAACAATATGATCATTTTTGGTGATGAAAAGCTAAAAGATTTTGTTTTTAAGATAAGAAATGAAGAAAATACTCAATTTATTCCTAGAGATCAAGATTGGTTCAGAAATGAATTCTACGAACAGATACAAAATATCAGAAGTAATAAAGATTGGCTAAATAGAGCGTCATGGCTAGCTGAATCTACTCAAGCTAGGTTAGAAATGTACAATCCTTTAGTAATGTCTAAGCCATTTTTATTAAATGACGCTAAACTTATGGATAAATTTGATTCTAGCCATTTATTTTGGTTAGATGCTGGTATTACTAATACAGTACATGTTGGATATTTTACACATGATCGTGTTTTAGATAAAATGTCGAATATTGATAAGTTTTCATTTTTGGCATTTCCATATGACGCAAATAATGAGATTCACGGTTTTGAAATTAATAAATTAAACGAAATAGCGGGCGATAAGGTAAATAAAGTATGTAGAGGTGGATTTTTCGGTGGACCAATTGAAGATATTACTGATTTCAACATGGATTATTACAATTTAATATCTGAAACGTTGAATAATGGTTTAATGGGAACAGAAGAATCATTATTTTCAGCTTTAATATACACAAAACCTAGAAACTATCAATATTTCATGATAGAAGAGAATGGTTTAGTTAATAAATTCTTTGAAGATGTAAAAAACAACAAACATGTTGCATTAAATGAATCTAATTTAGTAGAAACTAAAAATATGTTAGATACTAGTAACACTGCTCTGTATGTTTTGACATTTAATAGTCCAGATCAAGTAAAAACTTTAAGAAAATCAATGGAAGCATATGATAAAGAGTTTCTTACAAAACCTCATTGGATTTTATTAGATAATTCTACTGATTTGACTACTACGCCTGAATATAAGGCGCTGTGTGAAGAAAACAACATAGAATATATTAAACATAATAACTTAGGTATCTGTGGAGGTAGACAATGGATAGCAGAACATGCAGAAGAAAGAGGTTATGATTTTTATTTCTTTTTTGAAGACGATATGTTTTTCTACCCACAAGAAGGTGTATGTAGAAATGGTTACAATAGAAAGGTAAGTGGATTATATAGAAAATCTTTAACAATTTCTAAATTAAATGAGTTTGATTTCCTAAAGTTATCTTTTACAGAATTTTACGGAGACAACAGAACACAATGGGCATGGTACAATGTTCCAAATTCATTTAGAATAAAACATTGGCCAGAAAAACCAAAGCTGCCAGTTAGAGGTTTAGATTCCGACGCACCTAAAACAAAAATAACAAAATTAGATTCGTACGGAAGTATACCATTTGCTCACGGAGAAATCTATTATTGTAATTGGCCACAAATAGTTACTAAAATAGGTAATAGAAAAATGTTCTTAACAGAAACATGGGCTAGGCCACATGAACAAACATGGATGAGTTATATGTTCCAAAAAACAGTTGAAGGTAAAATTAATCCGGGTTTATTATTAATAACTCCAACGGAACATGATAGATTTGATCATTATGCAGATGGTTTAAGAAAGGAGAGCTGATATATATTTCATAACTAAATAAACCGATTGTATTTTGGCAAATAGAATTAAGAAGAATAACAATCAGTTCAATATTGACGAAACTTTAAATAAAATAAATGTTGGTAATTGGACTGTAGGATTAAATGCTGACGGAGATGGACCAACCGCAGATACTTCATATTATAATGGCGTGCAGATTCCACCTGGTGGATTTGCAGTATACTCCGATTCAAATGATCCAACAATAAATGTCAGAACGGCTAATGGATCAAAAGCATTAACAAACATACTTACTGATATTGGTTATGAGGATTCTGATAATATTGAAGGTTTTGACCCAATTGGAGAATCTCTAGCGTGGGCAAAGGCATCTGATATACTTGTATTAAATAATTCTATAGATTTAACTAACACTTTAGATTTAGTTACATATTTAGACGCTAAACATGTTACTTCATATCCAGGAGCTGGTTCTGTATGGTATAGTTTGCACAATGATGTAATAATGAGTAACATAAAAGTTCTTGGATTCAGTCAACATTCAACAGCTCGTCCTGTTTTTACGTTCTTTGACAAATACTCACAAATGACAGAATTACTTACTATCGATGAGTTATATGAAATGAGTGTAGCAGAAATTAAGGCTGAATATGATTTAGTAGTAGTGGATGCTTATGTGTGGTCTTTCAATAATACAACCATGACTAAGTTAAAAGAATTAGTAGATGCTGGTGTTTCATGTATGTGTGCCGGTAATGATAATAGGACAAATATATTTGTAAATAAGTATGACACTGCTGGACATTCTAGTCATAGTATAAAAATAGAAGCTGATTCTAAAATTGGCCTTTCAGGTGAAACATTTACATATGGATCTAGTGATGTTTATGGTGGTATATCAGAATTAAAAAATGGTGCAGTACCAGTATATAGAAGATCAGATAATAATCTTATAACTGGATTTGTATATGATAACTATAACACAGGCGCTTCTTTATTCTTTGATCAAGAAGGAATTTCAAGCTCAAACACAGAAGTATTAAGAGCAGGTGCAGCATATGTTTTAAAGCATATTGGTAGTAAAGCCAACTTTATAAATACTCCCACATTTGACGCACCTTCTAAATCTTTTAAATTTGAAGCAGCAAATACTTGGTTTGACCTTTCAAAAACGGCAATTGAAGATCTTTCAGCAAGTTATACGCTATCTGGTTTTTGTAAACAGGGTAACACAGGTGCACCACACCAAACATTAATAGGTACTGCTTCTAGTTTTAGATCAGGTGGAAAATTAATGAGTAGATACCATGGAGATGCTGCATTTTGGGTTGGAAATTCAAATGGATCAGATTCACATGTATTATCTTCATCAGTAGATATAACAGGAGGAGGATGGCATCATTTAGCTGCAACTAGAAATCATACAAATGGTATGATTCAAATATATGTAGATGGTAAATTAAAGAATCAAAAAGAACTAGGAGGATTATACACTGGTACAATGTCAATGTCTGGAACAGCAGCTGTTGGTATGGACTATCACTCATCGTCATATAACCACACTGGACAAATTCAAACTGCAAAGGCATGGCAAACAGTACTCACAGCAGATCAAATTTTACAAGAATACTATGGTGCTAATATACATGTAAGTACAAGACCAAGTATATTCATGGATCCAGCAAATCTTAAAACATATGATTTTGAAGGAAGCCTGAATTTTGTGGAAGAAGACGCAACTAATATTAAACTTGTAACAGATCTAGAAGAGGGTAGAGTATTTGAAATTGAAAGTTCAACTGTAGGTTTTCAAGCAGAATATGCTGATGAAAACAATGGTATACTAAGATTAGATGGTGGTAAATTATACACTCAAAATATAGGTTGGTTCGGTAAGATGTCAATTAGTTGGTGGATGAAGAGTAATTCTAATCTAGAAACAGGAACATTCTACACTGAGAGTTATAGAGGATCAGGAGGATGTTCAAGAATTTCATCTACAATATTAACAGGTGGTAGATTTAACTTCTCAGTATGGGATAACTCTTCTAGTGGAGCAGGCCTCGGTGGTTCTCATAGTGTAGTTTCTACATCATCAGTAATGGATGGAGAATGGCATCAAGTAACATGTCAATGGTCAAATGGAACTGGCTCAATAGGTCAAGGTATTTATGTTTATGTAGATGGTCAATTAGAAGGCCACAATGCAATTCCATTAGGAAATGACGGAGCGTATCAATATCTACACTTAGGTGGAGTTTCAGGTTGTGTAGGTACCGAGCAATTTGATGTAGATTTCGGGCCAATCATACATTATAAAAACCACAACTTAACTAATGATGAGGTCTATCAAAATTACGCAGCTCACGCAAACAGATATAAATAAACCATGGAAATAACTAATCATAATGACAAGTGGCAAGTAGTAACAGAACAAGGAGTTACAGTATACCAAGCCAACACCCATGCAGAAGCTACTGCATATATTATTTGGCAAACTAGACCTCAAGATCAATCAGGAAATCCAGAAGAATGTACTAACTGCTAATGAAACGAGTCCACTTATTTGAAGCCTTCATCCAAGAGTCAATGGAACTCCAACACCTAGAGATGGAATACGGAATAGATCTAGATCTTTGGAATGCAGGCCATTATTTAGATCTTAGTAGGATCATAATTCCTAAGGCCAAAAGAGGTCAAGGTATCGGCACTCAAGTTATGCGCCTCATCATAGCTCACGCTGACCAACTCAACTTACCAATCTACTTAACACCATCAAAAGATTTCGGCGCTACCAGCACCAGTAGATTAACCAGATTCTATAAAGACTTAGGATTCCAAAAGAACCAGAACAAGGGTATCTCAAAACACCAATTAGTCTACCAACCAGAATAACCGACGTATGCCAATCAACCTTAAAATAAATCTTATAGTTATCATATCAGTAATAGGCATGATAATATACCAAGTATACAGGAGTCATAAGGATAACCAACCATTCAAATAACCCATGGACCCAGATATAATCCAATACATTAAACCAATTATAGTAACCCTAATCATTC
>Ga0233438_10001115_pt1 | contig 30727 bp, 26 predicted proteins | sample SI_123_September_FD_182720 | JGI IMG/M metagenome (GOLD analysis project Ga0233438, IMG submission 182720) | Seawater microbial communities from Saanich Inlet, British Columbia, Canada - SI_123_September2016_10_MG | ecosystem: Environmental > Aquatic > Marine > Inlet | place: Canada: British...
AACGGAGTTTCTTTTTACGCAGTAGGCTCTGAGACCGTTGTTGAAAATCTAGCGGTTATCAATGGCGCGGATGACGGTGTGGAGTTCTTCGGAGGATCTGTAAGTGTAAAAAACATATACCTTGAAAACAATGAAGACGATTCTATCGATTGGACAGAAGGGTGGAATGGAACCGTTGAAAATGCTTACATCAAGCATACCATTGCAGGATTCTCTACTGTGTTGGAAGGAGACAAGGACAACAACAATCCAAAATTCATCAACCTAACAGCAGTTTCTACTGTTGGAGGAACGGCCTTGCAATTCAAAAAGCAATCGGGAGGAACCATTACAGGGTTGTCTTTGTCAGGCTATGCTAAGAATATTGACATGAAAGACGGAGGAGATTTGACCAATGTGCAAATTGAAGGAACAGACGCGGACCCAGAAGCATCCTATGCAGCAGCACCGACAGTAGATCCGACGAGTTGGTCTTGGATCAATACAGACTTTACAGGAGATGTGATTTTGGCGGGGAATATCACGTCAGATGTAACTTTAGACGCAACGAAGTCTTATTTATTGACTTCTTCTTACATTGTGCAAGCTGGAGCCAAATTAACGATTCCAGCAGGAACTCAGATTGTGGCCGATGCAGGCGGTGCAGACGTGTATATTGCGGTTTTAAAAGGAGGAGAAATAGACATTCAAGGGTCTGTTGACAATCCTGTTTTGATGACTTCAGAAGCAGGGGAGTCCGGAGATTGGGGAGGTCTAACCATCTGTGGAAATGCAACAACCACTGCCGGTGAGGATGCAGAAGCAGAAGTAGGAGGTTTTCAATATGGAGGATCCAATGATGCAGACAATTCAGGATCTATCAAGAACTTAGTAATCGTAGGTACGGGTGCTCAAATAAACACAGAATCGCAATACAACGGAGTTTCTTTTTACGCAGTAGGCTCTGAGACCGTTGTTGAAAATCTAGCGGTTATCAATGGCGCGGATGACGGTGTAGAGTTCTTTGGAGGATCTGTTAGTGTCAAAAACTTGTATTTGGAAAACAACGAAGACGATTCAATTGATTGGACGGAAGGTTGGAACGGAACCGTTGAAAACGCCTACATCAAGCACACAATTGCAGGCTTTTCTACCGCTTTGGAAGGAGACAAAGACAACAACAATCCAAAATTCATCAACCTAACAGCAGTTTCTACTGTTGGAGGAACAGCCTTGCAGTTCAAAAAGCAATCGGGAGGAACCATTACAGGATTGTCTTTGTCAGGCTATGCTAAGAATATTGACATGAAAGACGGAGGAGATTTGTCCAATGTGCAAATTGAAGGCGCAGATGCGGATCCAACAGCTTCTTACGCAGTAGCGCCAACCGTGGATCCAACGGTCTGGGCTTGGGTGGATGCAGAATTGACAGGAGACGTTATTTTAGCTGGAAACATTACTTCAGATGTGACTTTGGACGCAACGAAGTCTTATTTATTGACTTCTTCTTACATTGTGCAAGCTGGAGCCAAATTAACGATTCCAGCAGGTACTGAAGTCAAAGTTGTAGCAGGCGGTGCAGACGTGTATATTGCGGTTTTAAAAGGAGGAGAAATAGACATTCAAGGGTCTGTTGACAATCCTGTTTTGATGACTTCAGAAGCAGGGGAGTCCGGAGATTGGGGAGGTCTAACCATCTGTGGAAATGCAACAACCACTGCCGGTGAGGATGCAGAAGCAGAAGTAGGAGGTTTTCAATATGGAGGATCCAATGATGCAGACAATTCAGGATCTATCAAGAACTTAGTAATCGTAGGTACGGGTGCTCAAATAAACACAGAATCGCAATACAACGGAGTTTCTTTTTACGCAGTAGGCTCTGAGACCGTTGTTGAAAATCTAGCGGTTATCAATGGCGCGGATGACGGTGTAGAGTTCTTTGGAGGATCTGTTAGTGTCAAAAACTTGTATTTGGAAAACAACGAAGACGATTCAATTGATTGGACGGAAGGTTGGAACGGAACCGTTGAAAACGCCTACATCAAGCACACAATTGCAGGCTTTTCTACCGCTTTGGAAGGAGACAAAGACAACAACAATCCAAAATTCATCAACCTAACAGCAGTTTCTACTGTTGGAGGAACAGCCTTGCAGTTCAAAAAGCAATCGGGAGGAACCATTACAGGATTGTCTTTGTCAGGCTATGCTAAGAATATTGACATGAAAGACGGAGGAGATTTGTCCAATGTGCAAATTGAAGGACAAGACGCCTCTACGACGGAAGCTTATGATGCTGCTGCATCTGTAGATATTTCAGGATGGTCATGGATCGGCTTGTAAAACTTACAATTTTATAAAGGAAAAGGCTGCTATTTTAAGCAGCCTTTTTTTATGTATCTTTCCTGCATAAAATTAAACGAACAGAAGGTCGTTTAATTTTTCAGAGTCTTCTGAAAAAAGGCTGTCCCTTTCCCCGAAAAATCGTAAGATTCGTTAAAAGAACAATTAGGGTTATGGGGAAAAAAATAGTATTTCTGCTGTTGTTTACAACATTCAAAATTTTTGGTCAAGAACAAAATAAGGAGACCTTTACCATCGGAAAAGGAATCATCAACCATACAAGTCATGACAATCTTTGGAGCATTCAAATGAACGCTCGCATGCAGTTATTGAGTCAATTTGAAACAAGTTCTCAATTTAAAAATTTTGAGTCGTCTGCCTTGTTGCGAAGAGCACGTTTTCGTTTGAAAGGCTTTTTGTATTCGCCAAAAATAAGGTACAAGCTGGAATTGGGTTTTTCAAACCACGACATGAGAGGAGGAGGCAGTGCGAATCACCAAACACCTCTCATAATTTATGACGCCCTTGTCATTTGGGAATTTGCTAAAAACTTCGAATTTTGGTTTGGACAAGCCAAGCTACCTGGAAATATCGAGCGTGTTATTTCATCCGGGAGTTTGCAATTCGTAGACCGTTCTGCTTTGAACAGTGAATTCAATATTGATCGAGAGTTTGGGCTGTGGTTGAGACACCAATTCAATTTGACAGATACTTTTTTGATGCGTGAGAAAATAGCAATTTCTCAAGGAGAAGGCAGAAATGTAACCATTCAAAACAGCGGAGGATATCAGCTAACGAGCAGGCTAGAGTTTTTACCTTTTGGAAAATTCAAAGAGAATGGGGCATTTTTTGGGAGCGATTTGCAGAGAGAAAAAAAATTAAAAGCACTGATTGGAGTTGGTTTCAGTTTGAACGATGGAGCGACAAAAGAAAGGGGAAGTCAAGGGGATTATTTTTTAAATTTAGATCCAGTCCAAGATCAGCATGCATTAGAGATGTTAAAAACCGATGCAACGACTTTGTTCGTGGATGCCACATTGAAATATCAAGGATTTTCTTTTCTGGGGGAATATGCGGATAGAAAAGCATCGGACAAAACATTGATTCGAACAGGAAAAGGTTTGAATTTATCTATGGGTTATATGCCCAATAAAAATTGGGAAGTTTCCGCAAGAATGGCGTCTATTTCTTTAGAGCAAGACACAGACAATAGAAAAGAATACACCTTTGGTTTTTCAAGATATTTTGTAGGACACAACTTCAAAGTACAATCAGACTTGAGTTGTATTGATTTTTTGAATCGCAAGGACCAATTGGTATTTCGCGTTCAAGTAGAGCTGCACTTGTAAATGTTAACATTTAGGTAACATAGCATACCCATGAAGTATGGATATTTGCAAACTCTTTTAGAGTTAAAACCCTATAAAATGGATGACATTTATTTGTTGATGATTATTGCTTTGGCCGTTTTGGCAATTGCAGATTTGGTAGTCGGTGTAAGCAACGATGCTGTAAACTTCTTAAATTCGGCCATTGGATCTAAGGCAATTTCTTTCAAGACAATCATGATTGTTGCCAGTATTGGAGTAGGAATTGGAGCCATTTTTTCAAGCGGTATGATGGAAGTTGCTCGAAAAGGAATTTTCAATCCAGGAGCGTTTTATTTCGATGAAATTATGATTGTTTTCATGGCGGTTATGATTACGGATATCCTGTTACTCGATTTTTTCAATACCCTCGGCATGCCTACTTCTACAACTGTATCCATTGTGTTCGAGTTGTTAGGAGCAGCTGTAGCCATGGCTTTGGTAAAGATTGTTGCGAACAACGGAAGTATTTCAGAGTTGGTCAACTACATCAATACAGACAAAGCAACACAAATTATCTTTGGAATCCTGCTTTCCGTCGTCGTCGCTTTTGCGATAGGTGCTTTTGTACAATGGATTTCAAGACTGCTACTTTCTTATGATTTTGGAACCAAGCCAAGATGGATTGGAGCGCTTTTTGGAGGCTTTGCTTTGACATCAATCACCTATTTCATTTTCATGAAAGGGTTGAAAGGAACGTCTTACGCCAATCAAAATTTTGAGATACTTGGCGGAGGAACGATGAAAAACTTCCTAGAAACACAAGTACTTCAAATTGTGCTTGTCAATGCAGTATTTTGGTCTTTGTTATCGTATGTATTGATCACTTTGTTGAAAACAAATATTTACAAGTTGATTATTGTCGTCGGAACCTTTGCCCTGGCCTTGGCTTTTTCAGGAAATGATTTGGTAAATTTTATAGGCGTCCCGATTGCGGCATTCAATTCTTACGAAGCCTTTGTCGCATCTGGAAAATTAGCATCTGAATTTTCTATGGAAGTATTGGCGCAAAAAGTACCTACAAACAACTGGTTGCTTTTTATCGCAGGGATGATCATGGTGGTTACCTTGTGGTTTTCAAGCAAAGCCAAGCAAGTAGTAAAAACATCGATAGATCTTTCAAGTCAAGGAGAAACAAAAGAACGTTTTCAGCCCAATTTTTTATCGCGAAGTTTTGTTCGGTTTGCAGTAGCTACCTCGGAATTGATTTCGATACTAATTCCAAAGAGCTTGCAATCAAAAATGGACAAACAGTTTCAAGTACCGGTCATCAGTTTGTCAAAAGAAAAAGTACACGAATTGCCTGCCTTTGATTTGGTGCGTGCGGCAGTGAACTTAATGGTCGCCGCCGTATTGATTTCTGTGGCAACTTCAATGAAATTACCCCTTTCAACCACCTATGTGACCTTTATGGTTGCCATGGGAACCTCTTTGGCTGATAGAGCTTGGGGAGCAGAGAGTGCTGTGTATAGAGTTGCCGGCGTCTTGAATGTAATCGGGGGTTGGTTTTTTACCGCATTTATTGCATTTATTGCCGCAGCCTTAGTGGCTTATTTGCTAAATCTAAATCTACAGCTAATGTTTCCGTTGTTGTTGATCATCGCGTTTGGATTGATTGCTAGAAATTATATCGTCCATAATAAAAAGTTAAAACAAGAAAAAGCAGAAGATCAACTGAGCCAAGCAGAGAGCACCTCCATTCAAGGAGTCATTGAAGAAAGTGCGGGGAACATTGCTTCGGTTGTTAAAAGAGGAAATAAAATTTATAGCAATTCCATCAAAGGACTGTCAAAGCAAGATTTGGCCATTCTTAAAAAATGCAAAAAAGACACAGAAAAGCTTTCAACAGAAGTGGACGATTTGAGAGATAATATCTTTTATTTCATCAAGAACCTAGACGACGCAAGTGTGAATGCGAGTAGTTTTTATATCAATATATTGGGATACTTGCAAGACATGACGCAATCCTTGGAATTTGTTGTAAAAGCAACCAACAAGCATGTAAACAACAATCATAAAAAATTAAAAAACTCACAAGTCAAAGAGTTGAAAGAGGTAGAAAGCGCATTGGATGAATTTTTTGGCAAAACAAAAGAAGCATTTGACACACTTTCTTTTGATCAGATAGCAGCCATTTTGAATGACAAAGAATTGTTTGTCTTGTTGAATGAAAAAATTCAGGCTCAAGTCGAGAGAACAAGAACCGAAGAATCGAGTCCTAAAAACACAACGTTGTATTTTGGATTGTTATTAGAAACAAAAGATTTGCTGAAAGCGACGATGAGTTTGATTCAAGAATATTTTGAGGCGAACCAAAGTTCGCAGGACGCAGCAGACAAATAGTCTTCTATCACAAATAAAATGTTCAAAAGCCTGTGAGTCAAAATCACAGGCTTTTTGTATATTTATGAAAAAATTGGTCCCGATGAATCTAGCAGTTTCTAAAGAAAACATTCTGTTTTTGGATATCGAAACAGTTCCTGAATATGAGTCCTATGATAAATTATCATCTGATAAAAAAGAACTGTTTGCGCTCAAAACAGCCTACCAACGAAGCTCAAAAAATTCACAAGAGGAAGAAATTAGCCCAAAAGATTTTTATGAAAAAGCGGGTATTTGGGCAGAGTTTGGAAAGATAATATGTATTTCAGTGGGCTACTTTACAACCCAAAAAAAAGCGCGCGTCTTTCGAGTAAAATCTTTCTATGGGAGCAAGGAAAAACAAATTTTAGAAGATTTCAAACAATTGTTGGAAGATCATTTCAGCAAAGCGGCCCATGTATTGTGTGGACACAACGGGAAAGAATTTGATTTTCCATACATCGCAAGGAGGATGATTGTAAACCGAATAGATTTGCCAAAGAAATTGAATTTATTTGGCAAAAAACCATGGGAAGTACCTCATTTGGACACCTTAGAAATGTGGAAATTCGGAGATTACAAGCACTATACCTCTTTGAAACTATTAACCACACTTTTAGAAATACCCTCTCCAAAAGAAGACATCGATGGGAGTCAAGTAGCAGTTGTGTATTATCAGGAAAAAGATTTGAAAAGAATTGTCCGCTATTGTGAGAAAGATACCATTGCGGTAGCGCAGGTTTTTTTGCGCTATAATAATGAGGAATTATTAGAGGAAGAAGAATTGGTATTTGCAGAATAAATGTGCTAATTTAGCCCTCATTCCGGAGTTTTTGTAGGCCTAACAGTAGGCGTCATTTTGATAAAAAAAGAGCACGGAGTCCATGGCAGTCAAATAACTGCTCCAAATAGATTGAAATTCAGTAATCCCATGAAATACACAAATATCCCTAAAACGGACATCAAAGTCAGTAAAATTTGTTTAGGCACCATGACCTTTGGTGAGCAAAATACAAAAGCTGAAGCACACGAACAATTGAATTATGCCCTATCGCAAGGAGTCAATTTCATCGATACTGCTGAAATGTATTCCGTTCCAGGAAGGCAGGAGACACAAGGGGATACAGAGCGATTTATAGGGGCTTGGATGAAAGATCAGAAGCGAGAAGACTTGGTGCTTGCAACCAAAATCACAGGACCCAGTCCGGGACTCAGTTACATTCGTGAAAACATGGATTTTTCAGATGCCTCGATTGACGAAGCATTGCATAATAATTTGAAACGTTTGCAAACAGACTACGTCGATGTGTACCAATTGCATTGGCCCGAAAGAAAAACCAATTTTTTTGGAAAACTTAATTACAAACATGATTTCGAAGACAAATGGGAAGATAATTTCAATCGGATTGTCGCTAAATTAGACAGCCTAGTCAAAGAAGGGAAAATCCGGCATTATGGAATTTCAAACGAAACACCTTGGGGCGTAATGCGCCATTTGGAAGAGAGTAAGAAGAACAATTTTAGCCAAGTAAAGACAATTCAAAACCCTTATTCTTTATTGAATAGAACCTTTGAAGTAGGTCTTTCTGAAATTTCCATGCGTGAAGAGGTAGGCTTGCTAGCTTATTCTCCTCTTGCTTTTGGAGTACTTTCAGGAAAATATTTACAAGGAGGCCTTCCAGAAAAATCAAGATTGAAATTATACCCTGTCTTTTCAAGATACAACAGTGAGCAAGCACGTTTTTTAACGCAACAGTACGCTGATTTGGCCCAAAAACACAATTTGAGTCTTACAGAATTGTCTTTAGCCTTTGTTACCCAGCAACCGTTTGTTACATCAAACATAATTGGAGCGACGACATTAAAACAGTTGCAACAAAATATTGATACGGTAAATGTCGTCCTGTCGGATGAAATTTTAAAGGAAATAGATCAAATTCAATTGTTACAACCCAACCCTGCTCCGTAAAACAGTATTTGGACGAATGTCTATATTTTCGTTGGGATGATTGAAAATAGAAAAACCTATGAATGAGTTAGTGCTTTTTTTCAAACTCGGGCTTGGTCATGTGCTAGATTTAAAGGCCTACGATCACATTTTATTCTTGTTGGTATTGGTTGTTCCATACGCAGCCAAACAATGGAGAGAATTGTTGGGTCTGATTACTACCTTTACCATAGGTCATACGCTTACATTGGCCCTGTCGATTTACGGGGTTTTGAATTCCAAAAGCCCTTGGATTGAATTTTTAATTCCACTTACGATTTTTGTGACCTCATTGGGAAATCTTTTTTCCGGTGCAAACATAAAAACAGGCTTTCGTTTTAAATTGTTGTTGACATTTGGTTTCGGATGGATACACGGATTGGGATTTTCCTATTATTTGCAAATATTACTGTCAGACACATCCTCAAAAATGTTTCCACTGATCGAATTTGCTCTTGGAATCGAAGCAGCCCAGCTCATCATTGCTTTTTTTATGTTGGTCTTTTTTGTATTGGCAACTAAGTTGCTGCAAGTTTCCAAAAGAGATTGGATACTGGTATTGTCTGCAATTGTGATGGGTGTTGTCATTCCAATGATGCAAGAAAGATGGGAGCTTTTTTTAAAATTATTGTTGCGTTAAGAAAAGACTAAAATAAACAGAGTAAACAAATGAAATGTAAGGAGGTTTGTTGTTTCGGCTCAGATTTGCGACTTTTGGGAATTAAAAATAGAAGTATTGGGTTCAATGAAAGATAAAAAACAATTAAAATACGACAGAGCTTATATCAACATGGCCTTTGAGTGGGGAAAATTATCCCACTGCAAACGAAAGCAAGTAGGCGCTTTGATTGTAAAGGGGAGAATGATTATTTCAGACGGATTCAATGGAGCTCCCACAGGATTTGACAATTGTTGCGAAAATGAAAAAGGAGAAACCAAATGGATGGTGTTGCATGCAGAAGCCAATGCCATTTTAAAGGTTGCTGCCTCCACGCAGTCGTCCAAAGGATCAACCTTGTACATTACCTTGTCGCCTTGCAGAGACTGTAGCAAGCTTATCTTACAAGCTGGGATTACCCGAGTAGTGTATGCCAGAGCTTATAAAGATTTGTCGGGAGTCGAATTTTTAAAAGAAGCAGGAATTGACGTAGATCATATAGAAGGCTATGCGGATGAATAAAATCAATCCTTCTTTTTTTACAGGAATGCTAGTTGCTTTTGGTATTGCGCTGGCAGCAACACTTTATTTACCAACAGAAAGATTTTTTGAGAACGGCAAGGATCAAAAAATAAACACATTGCTTCAATTTATTGAGCAAGATTACGTAGATAAAGTAGACACAGAAAAAATATTAGAAGATGTCGTATCCGGAATTGTAGCCAAATTAGATCCGCATTCTGTATACTTTTCAAAAGAAGATTTTTTAGCAAGTCAAGAAAACATGCAAGGGAACTTTGAGGGTATTGGTGTTCGGTTTTTTATGTACAACGATTCGATTGCAGTCACCAAAGTACTCAAAGGAGGGCCGAGTGAAAAGGCAGGTATTTTGTCAGGAGATCGAATTTTAGTAGCCAACAATGATACGCTTTACAATAAAAAATTATCGAGTAGAAGTGTGGTCAATACCTTAAAAGGCCCAGCCGATACCAAAGTAGATTTAAGAATTTACAGAAAGCAAACCAATGCTTTTTTAGACATTCCAATAGTGCGGGGCAGAGTACCCATTTCTAGTGTAGAAGTAGCATACATGTTGACAAAAGATATAGGGTACCTGAAACTGGATCGTTTTGCGATGACTTCTTACCAAGAGTTCAAAGAAAAATTGACAGAACTGCAAAACCAAGGCGCCAAAAAACTCGTACTTGATCTTCGTCAAAATGGAGGCGGATACATTCATATCGCAAATCAAATCATCGATGAATTTTTAGAAGCGGATAAATTGATGGTATTCACAAAAAACAACAAAGGAAAGATTGAGAAATCATACGCCACGAGTGAAGGGAGTTTTGAAAATGGGAAAGTATATGTTTTGATTGATGAAGGATCTGCTTCAGCAAGTGAAATTTTGGCCGGAGCCTTGCAAGACAATGACAAAGGAGTGATTGTTGGGAGGCGATCTTTTGGAAAGGGGCTGGTCCAACAACAAAGAAATTTGGGTGACGGTTCTGCTGTCCGATTAACCATTGCAAGATATTATACACCTACAGGAAGGTCTATTCAGAAACCGTATCGCTTGGAAGACAGCGCTAATTATGCTTTGGATTATGAACATAGAATGACAAATGGAGAATTGCTTTCCAAAGACAGTATCAAAGTTGTAGACTCACTTCGCTACACGACGCCAAAAGGAAAAGTAGTATACGGAGGAGGAGGCATTGTTCCGGATGTTTTTGTACCCGTGGATACGACATTGTATTTGGAAAATTATCATTTTCAAAATTTAAATGACTTTGTTTTTGAATACGTAGACAACAAACGCAAGGAATTGAGCTCGCTTTCTTTGGAAGCGCTTTCGGATAGAGCTGAGCTTGACACCACTATTTTAGAAGGTTATTTTGAGCACATACAGCTGAAAAAATCGCTGCCAAAAGAAAAAACAAAACAGATAAAGTACTATTTAAAAATGCTGCTAATCGCACAACTTTTCGATCAAAATTCATCAGCCAAAATGAATACAAGTAAAGACAAGATGTTGCTAAAAGTGTTGGAATTGGAAAAAGAGAAACACTAGCCAAGCCGCATAATTTGTATCTTTACCAGATAAATCAAAAAATTTGACAGCTCAAAAGAAAATATATTTCGCTTCCGATCAACATTTGGGAGCACCCACTTCTGAAAAAAGTAAGGAGAGAGAAAAAAAATTGGTACGTTGGCTAGATAGCGTCAAAGAAGATGCCGAAGCTATTTTCTTGCTAGGAGATCTGTTTGATTTTTGGTTTGAATACAAAACAGTAGTTCCTAAAGGCTTTGTTCGCGTGTTGGGAAAATTGGCTGAAATCAGAGACAGCGGCGTTCCCATTTATTTTTTTGTAGGCAATCATGATTTGTGGATGAACGATTATTTTGAAAAAGAATTGGGCATACCCCTGTACCACGAACCCAAAGAGTTCGTCTTTTCAGGCAAAACATTTTTAATAGGGCATGGAGATGGTTTGGGGCCTGGAGATAATGGCTACAAGCGTATGAAAAAAGTGTTTACAAACCCTTTTTGCAAATGGCTATTTCGATGGTTGCATCCTGATTTGGGCGTAAGGTTGGCACAACATTTCTCTGTCAAAAGCAAATTGATTTCTGGAGAAGAAGATGTTCTGTATTTAGGAGAAGAAAAAGAAAACTTGATTCAATATTGCAAACAAGTATTGGCAACAAAACATTATGATTATTTTGTTTTTGGGCACCGTCATTTGCCCATGAAGTTGTCCTTGGAAAAAAATTCTGAATACATAAATTTAGGTGATTGGATTTCCTATTTTACATACGGTGTATTTGATGGAGGTTGTCTAGAAATAGCCTCTTTTAAAGAAGAGTCTTAGCAGGGAATTCTGTTTCAAAAGAAAAGCCAGTGAAATTTCACTGGCTTTTTTTTTATAATTGGAAGAAAGTTTACAATTCAATATTTATTCTTGCAAAAAGGTACCTTCCTAAGAATCCAAATTGCGAAGTTCGTCTAGAATAGGGAAACGACGCATTTGATTGGCTACCAGGTCTGTTTTCATCTGGATACACATCGAAAACATTGTTGGCTCCAATAGTAATGCTTGTGTTGTCGTTCATATTGTTTGTGAGCGTTAAGTCGGTGACAATTTTGCCTCCATAAATAGCATTGTCATTCACCGTGGCACCGGCCACTCTTGCTTGTCCTGAAAACTCATCAGGATCGGTAACTTCTCCAAAATAAACATTTCGTAACAAAACAGCCCATTTTTCACTGGAAAGGTTGTGTGTTAAGTTTACCTTCGTTCTTGGCTGAGCAATGGTTAAGAAAGCCTCTTCCTGTCCGTCAAAAAAGTCTCCTTCTAACCCTGCATTTGAAATATCGCCTGGAACATTGATACTCGTAATTTCTGTTTCAGAAAAAGTAGCAGCAAGCGTATTGTTAAGATTTAATTTATCGGAAAGCGCTATTTTATATCCGGCAACGATATCAATTCCTTGATTTTTTGTGTCGATGGCATTGGCTAAAAATTGCGCTTTTCCTGCTCCGGCCGCATCAAAAATCGGTTTTAAGGTGGAATCATCGTTGTGTGAAAATTTACCAGTTAAAACGATTCTGTCCTCTATTTCTATTTGATACGCATCAACAGTAAATGTGAAGTTGTTTATTTTACCAGTAAAACCGATACTTGAACTTTTTGAAACCTCTTCCTTCAAAGTCCCTATGTTTAAGAGATCAGCCAGAGGACTATCATTTGGGAACAAACCTACCTCTTCGGCAACACCGTTTGCATTGAAAATGGTGCTACTTCTGCTGTAATATTGTTGTTGCAAAGAAGGAGCTCTAAATCCAGTGCTATTTGCAGCACGCATAGAAATATTGTCAGAAAGTTTGATTCGCGTAGCCACCTTGTAGTTGAAAGTTTCTCCAAAGTCAGAAAAGTTTTCATAACGAGTCGCTAAGCTTACCAGAAAGTTTTCTGAAATGTCTGCTTCCGTGTCGAAATAAAGACCGATACTGTTTCGGTATTTGTCAACCGCATTCTGAGGTGTAAAACCTCCAAAAACCTGTGAGGTACCAGGCAAACTTTCACCAAGTGCATTTGTTGCTCCACCAACACCTCCAGAAGTAGGAATTCCGTTGTTGTTGTAAGTACCGTATGAATTTTCTTTTCCTTCAAATATTTCGAAGCGATCCACTCTATACTCTGCACCAAAGGCAATGTTCAAGCCAGAAAAAATGTCTTCGTTGAATTTGTTGAAATCCAAATTGGTTGTATTTTGAGAAAAGGAGTAAGATCCCGCATCAAATACAGAAGGAGAAGTTGCTCCTAAACTGGCATTGGTACTATTGACAACTGTAAAACCAAAAGTATTGGACCCAAAACTATTGGAGAAATCGACGTTCCATCCGTTTTGAGTAACCCCTTTGATTCCCACAGCAAAAGATTGATCAAGAATATCGGATTGAATTCCTGGTAAAAATCCATTTGCATTTGCCGCAACATTCGCTTTAGGTCTCCACGGTTCTCTTAAAAAACCATAGGCCAGTCCCTGACGATAGCTGATGCCACCAAAAGAATAAACTTCTGTATTTTCTGACAGTGGAAGCGATAAATTTGTGAAAAATTTTCCTTCTCGCAGTTTAGAAGTACCTACTTTGAATCTAAAATCATTTCTTTCCAATCCTCGCGCTGCGAATTGCGCGTCATCCAATTCTTGATAAGTCGCAAATTCACCATGACCACCATCGGGAAGAAGATCGCTCAGCAATCCAAGGTCTCCAGGAGTATTCAAAACCCCGTCGGTTGTTGACAAATCAAGCGCAGCAATGGCCGATTGATCGTCAGCACTGATGTAATTTGTGCCTAACAAAGCAGCCCCGCTTTGATAGTCTGCAGCGGTCATTTCTGCAATGGTTTTTCCGCTTTGCTCGGTAAAAGCTTGTTCCACCGCATTGGCAATATCATAAATTTGCTCTGCATTGGTCGCGTTTCTTAGTGCAGGATTTCGGGTAGCAATAGAACCTGTGAAATTGATAAACCCTCCTTTCGAGCCTAAGTTGATTCCATAATTGGCGTCAATTTGTAACTTTTCACCATCAAAACCACCTTCTTGATGATTGCTTTTCGAAGAGTTGTTCGCTCCAAAAGTCACTGAAAAGTCCAGTTTATTTGTGGCTTCCTTCAAGACAATATTGATAACACCAGCAATGGCATCAGATCCATATTGTGCTGCGGCACCATCTCTTAAAACTTCAATTCTTTTGATAGCTGCCGTTGGAATAGCGTTCATGTCTGTACCAACAGAACCCGCTCCAACGGTTCCATTGACATTCAAAGAAGAACTTTTGTGCCTTCTTTTTCCGTTTACCAACACCAAAACTTGATCTGGTCCCAAACCTCTCAAAGAAGCAGGGTCAATATGATCCGTACCATCAGAAACTGTTTGTGTTTGAGAAGTAAACGACGGAGCCACGTAATTTAAAATTTCATTGATGGAAGTCTGTGGGCCTTGTGTCGTCAATTCTGCAAGATCAATGACATCCACAGGAACAGGAGTCTCTATAGCAGTTCTGCTTGGGTTTCTCGACCCTACCAAAACAACTTCGTTCAAGCTAACTCCTTTTTCGACAAGTGTGACTGTCATGCTTGCGCTAGAAGAAAGGGCCACTTTGGAAACATTTGAGAATCCGAGTAATGAAAATTCTAATTCCGCTGGAAGTTGACTTGGGTTTATTGAAAAAAGTCCGTTGTCGTCTGTGACAGTTCCATTCGTAGTCCCTTTTTCAATAATATTGGCATAGGGAAGTGGGTCTCCATTTTCATCGATTACTTTTCCTTCAAGGGTTTGACCCATTACTGAAAAAGAACAAAAACAGAAAAGCATGAGTAGCATGCTCTTGAGTACATTGATTTGTTTCATAATTACTTGGTTTTATAGTTAATTGATTGTGGTTACATAATTTTGTATTGCGCACTTCTTCTTCAAGAACAATCTTTTAAACTTTTCAAACCTTGCTTCATAGCAACAAAATTCAATAAAAATATTTTTGTTAAACGAATTTAAACATTTGACATATTTGCTAATATAGTATTTTTTTAACAAAAAATTAATAAAAAAATATTTCAATGCGCTTTTTTTTGTAAAATTATCAAATATTCTTGTAGTTGAAAACAAGTGGCTGCAAGCGAGAAACATTGTATGAAGAAAATAAATGAGATTATTTGAGGACAAGTAAAGAAAGCGAAATTGACGAAATGGAGGCCTTCAAACTTGCAAGGTGTTGTTTTAGTATTTTCATAAGTGTCTTTACTTTGTATAGGAAAGTATTATTATGAAAACAAAAGGAACAGCTAAACAAAAAAGCAGTCCCTAATAGAAGAGACTGCTTTTTTATTTATGTGATTAAGTTTGGTTTGGTTGTCACAAATATTGGAATAATTATTCAAAACTCAAAATAATCATAACATTTTTTTAACATTAGGAACGGTGTGCATTTGTTTTTTTGAGTTTCAGGCAAATTGAAATACTTGTTTAACCAAATTTTAACAATACAAAATCTCTAAAATTGTAGCTTTGTGAGTCCTGTGAAATAGCAGATCTACAAACATAATTCTGATAAAGAAATGGAAGAAAAGAATACGAGTATTGACATCAGAGCAATCAATGAAAAAATCGAAAAGGAAAGTGCCTTTATCGATTTGTTAACAAATGAAATGAGCAAAGTGATTGTGGGTCAAAAACAAATGATTGACCGATTGCTCATTGGATTGTTAGGAAATGGACATATTTTGTTAGAAGGTGTCCCAGGTTTGGCAAAAACCTTGGCGATCAATACGCTTTCTAAAGCTGTGGATGGCAATTTTAGCAGAATTCAGTTTACCCCAGACCTGTTGCCTGCAGATGTGGTAGGAACGATGATTTACAACATGAAGGAGAATCTTTTTGAAATTAAAAAAGGACCTATTTTTGCAAACTTTGTACTGGCGGACGAAATCAACAGGGCGCCTGCAAAAGTGCAATCAGCTTTGTTAGAAGCCATGCAAGAGCGCCAAATTACCATTGGTGAGGAAACCTTTCCATTAGAGGCACCTTTTTTAGTGATGGCCACGCAAAATCCAGTTGAGCAAGAAGGAACCTACACCTTGCCAGAAGCGCAAGTAGATCGTTTCATGCTCAAAGTCGTCATTGATTATCCAAAATTGAGCGAAGAGCAAAGCATCATGCGTCAGAATTTAAACGGTGGTTTTGCAACGATAAATCCAGTAGTTGGTTTGGATCAAATTGTAAAGGCAAGAGCTGCGGTGAAAGAAGTCTACATGGATGAAAAAATTGAGAAGTATATTTTAGACATTGTTTTTGCTTCTCGCTATCCAGAAAGATACAACCTGCCTGATTTGAAACCATGGATCAGTTTTGGAGCCTCTCCAAGAGGAAGTATCAGTTTGGCCCAAGCAGCAAAATGTTACGCTTTCATCAAAAGAAGAGGATATGTTATTCCAGAAGACGTCAGGGCAGTGGTGCACGATATTTTGCGTCATAGAATTGGAATTACCTACGAAGCAGAAGCAGAAAACATCAATTCAGTGGATATTATAAATAAAATTGTGAACGAAATTGAAGTGCCTTAAAAACAAACAATAGCGAAACAAGAATATATTTTATACATCGAAAACATTGGAAACAAAGGAGATACTTAAAAAAGTACGTAAAATTGAAATAAAAACGCGTCGACTTTCCGATCATATTTTTTCTGGAGAATACCACAGTTCTTTCAAAGGACGTGGTATGACCTTTAGTGAAGTAAGAGAGTATCAGTTTGGAGATGATATTCGTAATATTGACTGGAATGTGACTGCCCGTTACAATCAGCCCTTTGTTAAAATTTTTGAAGAAGAAAGAGAATTGACCATGTTGCTCGCAGTAGATGTGAGTGGGTCTGAGTTTTTTGGAACTCACAGTCAGTTCAAAAAAGACACACTTACAGAAATAGCGGCTACCCTCGCATTTTCTGCGATCCAAAACAATGACAAAGTAGGACTGCTTTTGTTTTCAGACCAAGTAGAATTGTTCATACCTCCCAAAAAAGGAAAAAGCCATGTCCTTAGAATTATTCGTGAGTTGATTGAGTTTCAGCCTCGAAGTAAAAAAACCAATATAAACGAAGCGTTGAAATATTTGTCGAACGTAATGACGAAAAAAGCCATTGTCTTTGTGCTTTCTGACTTTATGGACGACAGCTATGCCCAAACACTTAAAATTCTTGGAAAAAAGCACGACGTTACCGGGGTTCGAATTTACGACAAACACGACCAAAGCATTCCTGATTTAGGAGTCGTACCAATGCAAGATGCAGAGACCGGTAAAACAATAGTAGTCAATACCGCATCAAAAGCTGTGCGGAAAGCTTATCATACCCACTACACAGAGAAAGCAGCTTATTGTCAAGATGCTTTTGCAAAAAGTGGTTCAGGAATCATTAACACACGAGTCGACGAAAGTTATGTAAAAAAATTATTGACTTATTTCAAGCAAAAAGGAGTACAATAACCCCCCTTTTGTTAAAAGTCTGGAAGCAACATGAAAAAAAACATATTTTACCTCATACTATTTTGCACAATTTTGTGTCATGCGCAACAGGATATTACGGTAGCTTTAGATACCGTTCAAATTCGTATAGGTGAGCAAATTCAATATACAATTGCTACCAAAGAGAAAGAAGAAGTAAGGTTTCCAGAACTTCAAAACTTGAAAGGTTTGGAACTAATTTCGGCCAAAAAAGTGGACACCTTTGCCAACCGATTGGAAAGAAAATACCTCCTTACTTGTTTTGATAGCGGAAGCTATTTCATTCCCAAACAAGAAATTTTCATTCAAAACAAAGCTTATTATACAGATTCTTTGTTGGTTCACGTAGCTACGGTTACTGTTGACACCCTAAAGCAAAAACCTTTTCCACCAAAGCCTATTTTCGAGGAGCCTTTGGTTTTTGACGATTATCGTCCCTATTTTATTTGGTTGTGGGTTCTGCTAGCTGTTCTATTGGTGGGTGGGGCAATCTATTTTTTGCTAAAAAAATACTACCAAGAAGAGGGAGCTCTCGAAATAAAAAAGGTGCCTCCTTACCAAGAAGCAATTCAAAAATTTGCCAGTTTGGAAGAAAAGCAGCTGTGGCAAAACAATAAAACCAAGGAATATTATATTGAATTGACCGAAATTGTAAGAGTGTACTTGGCAAGAGAAATAAAGATTCCATCACTCGAAGCTACGAGTGATGAATTGATCCAAAAAATAACAACACAAAATCAAACAAAAGAAATTGGAATTTCGAAGGAAGTCATTGATTCGTTGCACTTATTTTTGAAACACGCGGATTTTGTGAAATTCGCACAATTAAGACCTTTGGTAGAGGAAATTAGGCAAAACAGCACCGAAGCAAAAAACATCATCGAATCGTTGCAGCCGATCATGGAACAATACAAAGAAGCCAATTTGTTGACCGATGATGTACAAGCCAAATATTTGAAATCAGAGCTTGAAATGTCTCCTTTGGCGAAGAGAAAAAGAACAATCCTTTACGCAATATATGTCATCATTGTAGCTTTAATACTGACTTTTGGGACTCGAGCAATACTTCACTATTCAAATTTATTTGGAAGCTCCGTAGCAGAAACTTTTTCACCAACATTGAACAATGACAATTGGCAAAAACAGTCTTTTGGTGATCCAGCGCTCATACTGCATGCTCCTGTGGAGATTCCTTTGCAAACCAATGAGGTGCCTTTACAGGTGCAAAATGTTGTCACTAGTTTGGGGCGCTATGAGTACAATGCTTCCAATGAATTGACAATCACAATAAACACACTCACCTACGCAGGAACCAATGCAAATATTGAGGGAGTACTTCAAAATACCGTTCAAAACTTGCAGAGTATTCCAAATGTTGAAGACTTTGAATACGAGCGCTTGCCCGCGAGGTTTAACAATGGCTTGCAAGGGGTTTGTTTGTCTGGAGTTATGACAAAAAAGGGCATACCAAAGGAGTTCAAAATAATTGGCGTTGCAAATGAAAAAAACGTTTGGCAAGTAGTTTCTGTGTACAATGCGGAGGATACAAAGCTAAAAACCATGATAGAAACCATGATCGCATCTATAACTATTGAACTATGACTTGGAAAAATTTAGAGTTTGAAAATCCAACGTTTTTGTGGTTGCTATTGTTGCTGCCCTTTCTTGTGTTGTGGTTTTTTTACACGCACCAAAGAAATGCTGCAACCTTAAAACTAGGTACAACCAAAGGATTTGAATTAAAAAGATCATTACGAGCACAAGTAAAGCCTCTTCTTTATGTACTTCGAATTGTGGGTATCGCAGCATTAATTATCGCTTTGGCCAGGCCGAGAAATGTATCGGTAAGCAAAAAAACAAAAACGAACAAAGGAATAGATATCGTCATGGCCATTGATGTGTCCGGTAGTATGTTGGCAAAAGATTTGCGTCCCAATCGTTTGGAAGCCTTGAAAAAAGTGGCTGAAAATTTTGTAAAAGAACGCCCAAACGATCGAATTGGAATTGTGGTTTATGCAGGAGAAAGTTATACGCAAACGCCGATTACCAGCGATAAACGTATTGTTGCAAGTTCTCTTAGAGCTATAGATTATGGACAAATAGAAGACGGTACTGCTATTGGAATGGGACTTGGATCTGCGATCAATCGATTGAAGGACAGCAAGGCAAAAAGCAAAGTCATCATTTTATTGACAGACGGTGTCAATACCGCAGGATTTATAGACCCAAAAACAGCTACTGAACTGGCCAAAGAATTGAACATAAAAGTGTACACAATCGGTATAGGGACCAATGGAATGGCTCCGTTCCCATACGCCAAAGACCAACAGGGAAATCTTATATTTCGCAAACAGAAAGTAGAAATAGACGAAGAATTGCTCAAACACATTGCCAAGGAAACAGAAGGGAAATATTTTAGAGCCACCAACAATATAAAATTGAAAGCCATTTACAACGAAATCAACAAACTTGAAAAAACAAAAATTGAAGAGTTCAAATATTACAATTACCAAGAGCAATATCGCTGGTTTGTTTTTTTGGCGATTGGCTTGTTACTTTCAGAATTTTTTCTGAGAAATACAGTGTTTAGAAGTTTTATTTAAAAGCAACGAAATGTAACCCCATTTTAGACAAGATGTACGAATTAGAAGCCCCAATATATTTTTATCTATTTGCCATGATACCTGTGATGGTACTCGTATTTTTTGTCACGTTTTTCTGGAAGAAAAGGACTCAGAAAAAATTTGCAAATTCGAACTTGTTGCAAAAAATAGCACCGGACCGTTCGGTATTCAAAGCTGGTTTGAAATTCGTGGTGCTTTGTTTGGCATTTTCTTTTTTGATTCTATCCTTGGTAAACCCCAAAATGGGAACCAAATTAAAGACCCTTAAAAGAGAGGGCGTTGACATTGTTTTTGCATTGGATGTTTCCAAAAGCATGCTTGCAGAAGACATTGCACCCAATAGATTGGAAAAATCGAAACAGATTATTTCAAAAATTGTTGACAACCTGGGCAGCGATCGAGTTGGTGTGATCGTATATGCAGGAAATGCCTATCCATTATTGCCGATAACTACCGACCATGCCGCCTCAAAAATGTTTTTACAAAATGCGAATCCCGACATGGTTTCGAGTCAAGGAACAGCAATCAACGAAGCGTTAGATTTGGCAAAAACATATTACAACAATGACGAACAAACCAATCGCTTTTTGGTAATTATTTCCGACGGAGAAGATCATGAAAAAAATACCGTTTCAGTTGCTCAAGAACTCTCCAAAGAAGGAGTAAAAGTCTTTACTGTGGGGGTAGGGAGTGAAAAAGGAAGTCCGATACCTCTGCGTGTCAATGGAAATTTAAACGGCTACAAAAAAGACAGGCAAGGGGAGGTTGTCATCACACAACGACAAGTGAAAATTTTGAAAGACATTGCGGAGAACACTGGTGGCACATATGTCGATGGCAATAGAACTGCAAATCCAGTAGAGCGAATTGTAGAAGAAGTAGCGAATGCCCAAAAACATGCATTCGAAACCAAACAATTTTCAGATTATAAAGACCAATTTCAATGGTTTCTTGGTTTCGGTCTGTTTTTTGTTTTGCTCGAGGTGTTTTTTCACGAAAAGAAAACAAAATGGCTTCGAAAAATAGATTTGTTCAATGAAGAAAATTCAAAAAACTTTAAGAATACATAAAGCAATGAGAATCCTGTTTCTGTTTTTATTTAGTTTAGGAGCATATGCTCAGCAAGACACGATTGGACAACAGCGTTTGGCGCGCAAGTTTGTTCGAGAAGGAAACAACTTGCACCAACAAAAAAAACATGCAGCCGCAGCAGTTTCCTATCAGAAAGCCTTGGAGCAGAATACAACCTATTACAAGGCGGCCCATAATTTAGGCAATGCTTTGGTCATTCAAAAAAACACCAAAGAAGCACTTTCACAATACGAATTGGCTTTAAAAGGAGCCAAAGCGAATCATGAAAAAGCAGCGAGTTATCACAATATAGGGAATGTACATCTTCAAGAAAAGAAATTTGACAAAGCAATCGACGCCTATAAAAACAGTTTGAGAGCGAATCCATTGGATGAGGAAACACGTTACAATTTGGCGTTTGCAAAAAAAATGTTGCAAAAACAAAAAGAAGAGGAGCAAAAAAACAAACAAGAACCACCCTCAGCTTATGCCAAGCGCATGAAAAAGAAGGCAGATGCGCTGGTTTCTAAATTCAAGTTTGAAGAAGCTTCTGAACTGATGGATAAAGCTTTGAAAAAAGACATGACAGTTTCGAATTACAAAGACTTCATGAAAAAATTAGAGGATGTAATTGAAATAAAGAAATGAGTAAAGAAATGAAAAAAGGAGTTGTATTTTTAGTATTTGTTTTGATAGGCCTTTCTTTAAAAGCGCAAAGCTCGGCAGTGGCTTATTTTAACAAGGGGTCTAAACAATATGTTTATAGCAACATAGAAAAAGCAATCGCAACAGTAGATGCGGGCTTGCAAAAATTCCCAAGAGATGAAAAATTGAACGCCCTAAAAGAAAAACTAAAAGAAGAAAAGAAAAAACAGCAGCAACAAAAAGACAAAAAAGAACAAGGGCAGAACAAAAAAAATCAAGAAAAGCAAGATTCAAAAGAGGAAAAATCTAAAAGAGAAGACAAGGAAGAACAGAAGCAAGATCCCAAAGAAGAAGAGTCCAAAAAGAAAGAAAAAGAGCAGAAAGAAGAGAAAGAAGACAACACTTCGAAAAAAGAGAAAAAGCCACAACCTCAACTATTGAAAATGTCACCAGAGCAAATAAAACAGTTGTTAGAAACCATGAACAATGAAGAAAACAAAACGCAGAAGAAAATAAATGCTCAAAAAGCAAAAAAAGGAAGAAAAAAACACCAAGAAAAAGACTGGTAGCTTTCAAAGAAATGAAAAAAAGTTTTATCGAAAACAAGAGAGTAAAGGGAATCGCATATGAAATTTAGAATCACGTACACAATCCTTTTTTTAGCAATTCAAAGTTTGTTTGCTCAAGTAACGTTTACAACCAAAATTAGCAAGAACAAACTTGGACTGAATCAGCGATTGCGAGTAGACTTTACGATAAACAAACAAGGAGGAGATAATTTTACACCCCCAAATTTTAGAGGGTTTGATGTGGTAGGAGGACCGAGTCAATCGGTCAATCAGTCATGGATCAATGGCAAATCAAATTATTCCCAGTCCTATACCTATATCATTTCACCCATAGAAAAGGGCAATTTAAGCATCCAACCTGCAAAAATAGAATACGAAGGAAGGACGCTAAGTTCCAATGCGGTTACAGTAGCAGTAGTTGATCCAGTAGAGCTTCCAAAAGACCCGAATGATCCGGATTATATCGCCAATCAAAATGTTCATTTGGAGACTCTTGTTTCCAATGAAAATCCTTTTGTCGGTGAAGGGATCTATGTAGAGTATCGATTATATTTCAGCCACAATATCGCCATTAGTGATTTTGATTTTAATGAGTTGCCCGAGTACGAAGGTTTTTGGAATCAGGACATCAAATTAGATCAAATAAGTGTTAAAAACGGAAAATATCAAGGCCAAGATTATCGCTATTTTTCAATCAAAAAATCTGTGCTGATTCCACAAAAATCAGGGAATCTATCCTTAGAGCCTATCAAAACAGACTTGATTATTGGAGTGCCTACAGGGAGAGGTGACTTTTTTGGAAATCCGATTACGCGGAATATCCGAAAATCTTTTAGAACTTTTAAAAAGAAAATCAAAGTAAAACCTTTGCCATTGAAAGGAAAACCTGCCGACTTTATAGGTGCAGTTGGAGATTTTAAGCTGGAGGTTGGCACGAGTAAAAGTTCTTTGAAAGCCAACGAATCAGCACAGTTAAAAGTAAAAGTTTCAGGACGAGGTAATTTGAAGTTATTCGAGGTGCCAGCGATAAAAACACCTAAGGAGTTAGAAGTGTATACCCCAGAGCATCGTGAAGATGTAAGAACAACGGTCACTGGAATCAAAGGTTTACGCGGTGAAGTCTACGATCAATACACAATCGTTCCAGCATACAAAGGGAAATATAAAATTCCTTCTGTTTCTTTTTCTTATTTCAACCCAAAAGAAAAAAAATACCATACGTTGTCGTCCGATGAATTGATTGTATCGGTTTTAGAGGGGAAAGAATTGCCTACAAACTCAGAAAGAATTTTAGACAACGAAGGAATACAAAAGCAAGAAGTACAGGCATCCAACAATAACTTTCGATACGTTCAAACCAAAACACAATTCGTTGCGCCTGAAGAGGAAGATTTTTTTCGATCTAAGCGTTATTACATCTTTCTAATTCTTCCTTTATTGTTGATCCCTTTGGCCATGTTTATCGGAAAAAAACAAAAACAAAGAGCCAATGATTTGATGGGAAATAGAGTTCGAAAGGCAGACAAATTGGCAAGGAAGTATTTGTCACAGGCTAAAAAAGAGCTGGGGAAAAAAGAAGCATTTTACATTGCCTTGGAAAAAGCATTGCACAATTATCTGAAGGCAAAACTTCAAGTAGAAACATCAGATATTAGTAAAGATAGGATTGTTAAAATTTTAGGAGAAAAAGACGTTGATCAAGACGTGGTTTCAGATTTTATTCAAGTTTTGAACGACTGTGATTTTGCGCGTTATGCTCCTGTAACAGCCGTGATGATGAACGAGGAATTTGACAAAGCAAAAGAAGTCATTGCCAAATTGGACAAACAACTCTAAAGAATTTCAAATGAAGAAGTATAAATTTCAGACAAAAATGAATCGAAAAGATTTTTTTAGAATACAAAACAAGACGGTTCTGCTTCTTTTTATGGTTTTGTTTACCGCAATTTTGCCGGGTCAAAACAATCCGAAAGAACTTTTTGAACAGGCCAATGAAATGTACCGCACGAACAGTTACAAAAAAGCCATAGAATTATACGATTCTATCGAAGGTCAAGGAATGGTTTCATCCGAACTGTATTTCAACCTTGGAAATAGTTACTACAAACTGAATCAGATTGCCGAGAGCATTTACAATTACGAGAAGGCTTTGCAATTGAATCCTCAAAACAAAGATGCCAAAGTAAATTTGGTCTATGCCAAACGAATGACCATTGATGCGATTGAAGAATTGCCAAAAACAGTGCTTCAAAATTTTGAAGCAGACTACTTACAAGAATTGTCATACAATCAGTGGGCATGGCTGTCTGTAGTCGCTTCACTGGGCTTGTTGTTGTTTTTTATGGGGTATTATTTTTCATACGTTCCCTCTCAAAAAAGAATTTATTTTGCAGCGTTGGTGGCTTGTATACTTTTGTTGTTGTCTTCTTTCATCATTTCTTTCAAAGAGCATCAATACGAGACAAACAAATTGGAAGCTATTGTTTTCCAACAGGTAGTTGCCGTTAAAAATGCACCCTCTGAAAATAGCGAAGAGGTTTTTGAATTGCACGAGGGAACGAAAGTGAATGTATTGGACAAAGTTGCTGCCTGGAAAAAGATAAAATTGGCAGATGGAAAAGTAGGTTGGATTCCAAAAGAAGCGCTCAGAGAATTGTGATTTTAAAACAGTGCGTCAAACTCTTTGTTTTTTGAACTTCGTTACTTGTTTTTGCCTATTTTTAGGGGCTTACAACAGCGTGCCGCATTCAAAGACAAAATCTTCAGCTTAAGAACATTTTATGAAAAAAACAGTATTAATCACGGGAGGTACCGGCTTGGTGGGGAAATCGCTTTCTCAACTTCTTTTAAAAAAAGGGTATCAGGTCTCTATATTGAGCAGAAACGCTAAAAAAGAAACCCAAGGAGTTCGCTATTTTCAGTGGGATGTTGAAAAAGGAATTATAGACAATTCGTGTCTGGACAATACAGATTTTGTCATTCATTTGGCAGGAGAAAACGTAGCACAGTCCAGATGGACAACTACGAGAAAACGGCAAATTTTGGAAAGTAGAATCCGTTCCACTCAGCTTTTACATCAGGCGTTGTCTCAAAAAAAGCACTGCGTAAAAGCATTTATTTCTTCTTCGGCCACAGGCTATTATGGGACGATCAATTCGATGAAAATTTTTGAAGAGTCTGATTCTGTTGGAAATGATTTTTTAGCATCGGTATGCAGTGATTGGGAAGATGCGGTGGATGAAATAAAAAAGTTAGAAATTCGAACGGTAAAACTTCGAACAGGCGTTGTATTGGCGAGAGAAAAGAGTGCTTTGCAAAAAATGTTACCCCCTTTCCGTATTGGTTTGGGAGCAGCTTTGGGAAATGGAAAACAATATTTTCCATGGATTCATATTGAAGATTTGTGTCTTCTTTATTTGAATGCGATCGAACAAACTTCTTTCGAAGGCACCTTCAATGCCGTGGTAGGAGATGCTATTACCAACGACATGCTCGGAAGTGCAATTGCAAAAAAATTAAGACGTCCGTATTTTATGCCCAATCTTCCGTCTTTCTTATTTCATTTTTTGTTTGGAGAAATGGCCATCATTCTTTTAAAAGGAAGTCGAGTTTCATCCGACAAAATTAAAAAACAAGGATTCGTTTTTAAATTCAATACCTTGGAAGAAGCCTTGGACAACCTGCTCTAAAAAATATGTGCTAGCAGTTACAAAAGACGCATCAAGTCTGGGTAGTAAAAAGTGTAATCAAGAGTTTTTTTTAAGGGTTCGCTTGAAATGATTTTAAAACTGTCTAACTTCTCTAAAAACGTAGCCGGTTTTTTATTGGCAAGCAATGTTGCCGCAGTATAAAAATCTTTTCGAGTAGGATGAGAATCTGCAGAAGCATTGAAAACCGCATTCCATGCATTTTTTTCTAAGATTTGGTAAACGATATGAATACAATCTTTCAAGTGAATCAAGTTGACGGGAGCCAGTCCATTTTTTACAATGCGACCTTCTTTAAAAAAGTTGCCTGGATTTCTAGAACCTCCAATAAGTCCAGAGAAACGAAGAATGGTGCAATCAAAATGCTTGTTGTTTCGGAATAAATTTTCCAAATCTATCAAGCCTTGTTTTGCAGGGTTTATTTCGAAATTCTCAGTATCTCTGATAATGTTATTGGTATCGGCATACACAGAAGTAGAACTTACAAAAATTACTTTTTGAACCGATGATTGTTCGATTTTTGAAATCAAATCAACATAGGCCTGTCGATTTTCTCTTTGCCTTCCGAAAGGAATGTTTACAAACAAAACATCCGTTTGTAGAAAGTCTTCTAGTACATGGCTTGAGCCCTGGTTGCTAATTTCAATCAGATAGGGATGGATTTTTCGGGATTTTAAAAGCGGCAATTTATCTTCAGAAGTGGTAGATCCCTTCACAATAAAATCTTTTTTCACCAAAAATTCTGCTAGGGGGAAACCAAGCCATCCGCAGCCCAAAATACTAAATTTCATCCAAGGGGTTTTTAAAGTCGCTTCCGTCAGCATTTATAAAAGAAGGAAACAATAGGGGCGCTAAGTTTTTGATCGGTTTCACCAAAACAGATTGGTTAAGTTGCGCTTTGTTCACAAAAGGAATTGCGTTGTTCATACCCATAAAAAAAGTGAGAACAACACTGAGAATTAGGGCGATTTTTAGTGCTCCGAAAACACCCCCTAAAATTTTATTTACAATTCCTAAGGCAGCAAAATTTGCAATTTTGGTAAGAATTTTCCCAGCCAAGGAGACCGTGATTACGATTGCAACGAAGGTGGTAGCGAACGCACCTAAAGAAATGTAGTTTGCACTCCAATCAACATGGCTTTTTAAGTAATCACCTGCGAAATGAGAAAAGTGAATGGCACCGTAAACACCGCCAATCAGAGCCACCAAAGAGGCTATTTCTACAAACAAACCTTTGAACAAGCCTCTGACAAACCCGAACAACAATATAGAAGCAATGATAATATCAAACATATTCATAAAAAGAAATCTTGGATTGCTGTCAAAGATAAGGGAAAGGTATTAAGAATGAAAAACAGAAAGAGAAGAATTGGAAATGGCCCTTTAAAAACCTGTATATTTGTACTGAAAAAATTAGAAAAAAAATGGCAAGAGATCTAAAGTTGAAGCAGGAATGGGAGTCGGTAGTAAAATTTTTATCTGATAAATTTGCCGACGGAGACACCCTGGATTTGGATTCGATTATATACCTAATTGGAGTGCAAGAATTGGGAAAAGGATTGCAAAAATTCAAGAAAGATGAAAAAATAAATTTGATGCACATTGCCATCTGTCGATTATTGGAGCCTTATGGGTATTACGAGTTTGAATTTATCGATCCCGATGGTTGGCCACATTACAAAGTGCTAGAAGAATTGCCTGTTTTAAAACCAGGAGAACAAACTGTTTTGATGAAAGAAGCAATCGTAAAATATTTTTCTTCAGAGGAAGCGGAGGTATAAATATTGCTTGTAAATATCTAATATCATGAAAATTCGTACTTTTTTTGTCCTTTGTTTTTTCTGTCTGCACGCACTCCAAGCTCAACTTAAAATTGAAGGAACACTAGAAGGATCAGACAAGAGCTTGACATGGGCAATACTGTACCAACTCAAAGGCGAAAAACAACATTTTGTGCAGGACACAAAAATTGAGAATCAAAAGTTCGCATTTAAAGTCCCTGAAACGATTCCAAAAGGCATGTACCGAATTGTGTATCGCACAAATGGACATGGCTACATCGATTTTATTTTGAACCAAGAAAACATCCGCTTTTCTTTTCATCCCAACAATCCAGACCTTAGCTGCCAGTTTGAAGTTTCCCATGAAAACAATCTTCATCAAAACTATTTGACAGACATGTTCGAAGCCCAATACCAATTGGACTCATTGCAAGCAGCCCATTTTAGGGCTCCAAGAAAAGCAGACAAAGCAACCTATGAAAGTGCTTTAAAAGCCCTTAAAACGACACAAGCCAGCTTTGAAGAAAAATCAAAAGGGATGTTGGTAAATCACTTTATTCGAGCTTCTCAAAGATACAACGCAGAAACAATTATCGCTGCTCCTCAGGCTTACATACAATTGATTCAGACGCATTTCTTCAAGCATATCGATTTCCAAGACATGACATTGCAAGCCTCTCCTTTTTTAATCAATAGAACAAGAGATTATGTCTTTCAGATCAATTACGCTCAAAAGAAAGAAAAGCAAGAGAAACGATACAAGCATGCGATAGATCATGTCTTGAGATTGCCCAAACAAAAGACGTTGCAAAGAGATTTGATAGAGGTTTTGATTACAGATTTTTTGAGTTTAGAAGAAGTTGAAATGGTCAAGTATTTGTTTGAAAAGCATTACGACCTTTTGGCAGAAGAGTTGCAGCAAAACGATTTCAAAAAGAAAATTTTGGGAAAGTTGGCGTTGAGTATTGGAGGCATGGCACCTGAAATTGTGTGGGAAGAAAAAGGTGGAAAGCAACAACTTTCAAAATTAAAAACAACAAAAAGAACCCTTGTTGTTTTTTGGAGTACGGGTTGCTCACACTGCCAACGAGAATTGCCAGAAATCTATCAATATCTCAAGAATAAAAAAAACACAACCGTGGTTGCCGTAGCATTGGAAGAAAAACCTAAGAAGTGGAGAAAAATCATCAAAAATTTCAAAGGTTGGCACCATGTTTTGGGCTTGGAAAAATGGGAAAACAAAATTGCACGTTCTTACGATGTTGTCGGAACACCGACCTATTTTTTACTAGATACAGAAAAAAGAATTCTTGCAAAACCGGCAAAATTACACGACTTGATACGTGTGCTAGAAAAAAGAGAATTGTGATTTTTTAAAAGTGTAAAAAGCCGTCTTTTAGGTGTTCAATTTTAGCAGTTCCTTTTTGAAGGACAATACCTACAATGTCAAAGCGAACTTCGCAATGCAAGTTTTTCGAGATCACATACTCATTTGCAGCCGCTACCAATAATTTTATTTTTGAAGGTTTTATGAATTCTTGTGGCAATCCAAAATAAATTGAGGATCTTGTTTTTACTTCTACGATCACAACAGTATTTTCAAAAAGCGCAATGATATCAATTTCCGCTTTTAAATACCGCCAATTGCGTTCCAAAATACGATAGCCTTTTTTTTGTAAATACTGAACAGCGAAGAGTTCTCCCTTTTTTCCAAGTTCGTTGTGCGTAGCCATTTTTAGAGGAAAGATACATTTTTTCTGAAACTTCCCGTGCTGAAAGTAACCAGGAGAGTTTACTTTAAAAAATGAAGGGTTGCCGTTTCTTCAGCAACGATCAATTCAACATTGTTTCCTAATACCAACGCCCAGTTTTTGGGTTCGTGTCCCGCAGGAAAATGAAAAGCAACAGGAAAATTGTATTTGGCTACAATTTCTAAAATAATAGTTTCCAAACTTTCTGTATACGCCGGATTGTTTGTTTTGATTTTCGAAAAATCTCCTACGAGCAAGCCTTCACAATTTTTAAAAAAACCACTTCTGTCCAAAGCCCTCAACAGACGATCGAGCTGGTATTTGTATTCTCCGATTTCTTCGATAAAAAGAAGCTTGCCTTCCGTCTTGATTTCAGAGGGTGTACCGATCAGATTTTCAAGAAGAGTTAAATTTCCTCCCACAAGAGTTCCTTTGGCCTTTCCCTTTAAATTGTTTTTGGAAGAAGGAATTTCGTATGCAATGTTTTCACCAAAAAGCGCTTTTTGTAAACTAAAAACACTTTCCTTTCTGCTTTCTTCAGAGAACTCCATGTTTACAGGCATCATAGCGTGCAATGTCTGTACCCCTAAATTGTGGAGGTGGTTGTGGAAAACGGTAATGTCAGAATAACCGATGATCCATTTAGGATTTTGAAGAAACGTACTAAAATCCAAATCATCTATAAGACGGACACTACCGTAGCCACCACGTGCGCACCAAATTGCTTTCACAGCCCTATTGTCCAAAGCCCATTGAAAATCATGCAAGCGCTCTGAGTCCTTTCCTGCAAAATGTCCGTTTTTGTTGAAAACAGCTGCTCCAAAAATGACGTGCAACCCCCAACTTTCTGCCAAATATTTGGCCGCGTAAATAGCCGCATTGTCTTTGATAACTCCTGCAGGCGCAAGAATGGCAATGGTATCTCCTTTTTTTAAATAACGAGGTGTTTTCATATTCGATTTTTGAGCAAAAAGAACGTGCATTCCAATGAAAAATAATAGGCAAAATCTCAACTGTCAAGTCTTATGGTTTCCACAAAAGTACAATTTTATTTGCTTGAAAAAAGACTCCGTTTCGCAGATGGAGGTGACCCAAATGTATATTTTTTTGGGATTTTATTTTTTGTGCATACGTAGAAACATGTAATTTCGCAGCAGAATTTTAAGTAATTAAACTTAGGAGATTACTTAAAATTTTTTCATAGAAATCAAATTAAATTATTAAAAATGAAATCAAAAATTATACTTTTTGCACTTGCTTTTTCGAGTTTTAGTGCCTTTGCTGCAGATTCAGCAAACCAAATAGACACCGGAGACACC
>Ga0233438_10001116_pt1 | contig 30715 bp, 27 predicted proteins | sample SI_123_September_FD_182720 | JGI IMG/M metagenome (GOLD analysis project Ga0233438, IMG submission 182720) | Seawater microbial communities from Saanich Inlet, British Columbia, Canada - SI_123_September2016_10_MG | ecosystem: Environmental > Aquatic > Marine > Inlet | place: Canada: British...
GGAAGGGTATACGCGTTCTTCGTCATAATCGGGAAGGACTTCTGAAAAATAAGTAAGCAATGTTTTGTTACTTTCCTTGTGACTGATAGAAGCTTTTCCGTCTTCTTTTTTAAAGATATTCAAAAAAACTGAACGCAAAGGGACTTCCTCACCATAGGTGTATATGGCGATGTCATTCAATACACTGATGTTGTGTGAATTTGTGATTGGAAATTTTTTATCTCCGCCTAGGGAAGCTACGATAAATCCTCCTTTGGATTGAGAAATGATGTTGAATAAACCAGGTTTGCCAGCAATCGCAATTGTTTTTGTAAGTTCCATAGGGTGTTGTTTTTATGAATTATCTCTTTTTTGTTTTTGGAAATCGCATTCTATAATCCGCAGTAATTTTTCCTTTTGAAATGTTTTCTAATTTTTTCTTGAGCAACCTTTTCTTTAAAGAAGAGAGCTTGTCGGTAAACAAAACACCTTCAATATGATCGTATTCGTGCTGGAATACGCGAGCAGCAAGGCCATTTAGGATTTTGGTGTGTTCTTTGAAATTTTCATCCAAGTATTGGATGGTAATTTTTTCTTTTCTAAAAACATCTTCACGAACTTCAGGAATACTCAAACAACCCTCATTAAATGCCCATTCTTCGCCTTCTTCTTGGACGATCTTGGGGTTGATAAAAATATGATTGAAGTTTTTTAAAACTTCCTGTTCTTCTTTGTCCAAGTCTTCATCTTCTGCGAAAGGACTGGCATCTACCAAAAACAGTCGAATGGCTTTCCCAATTTGAGGAGCAGCCAATCCGACACCATGTGCATTTTTCATCGTTTCTTTCATGTCTGCGATCAATTTCTCCAAGCCGGGATAATCTGCATCAATATCTTTGCCTACTTTTCTCAGTACAGGGTCTCCATAAGCAACAATAGGTAAAATCATTCGTCCATTTTTTAAATTCTTCGATGGCAAAAGTACAAAGAATCGTGTGGCAATAAAATTTATTTTTGACATTCTATGGTTCGTTAGCAATCGGGTTAAGTTTTGAAAATTTCCATTCTTGTGGCAATTCTAAGAATTTCAAAATTCAAGATCCACTGCTTTTAGCGGTTGTACAAATACGATTGTAGAATAATGGTGGCACTGATTTTATCGACGAGCGCTTTGTTTTGTCGTTGCTTCTTATTGAGGCCTCCGTCAATCATGGTTTGAAAAGCCATTTTTGAGGTAAATCGCTCGTCTTCTCGATGAATGGGAATGTTTGGGAAGTGTTTGGAAAGGTTTTTCAAGAATTTAGCAATCAATACTTCGCTTTCGCTATCTGTATTGTTCATTTGTTTTGGTTTGCCTACCACAAAGAGCGTTATCGTTTCTTTGGAGAGGTATTTTTTTAAATAGACGAGTAGTTCCACTGTTGGTACCGTGTCTAAACCTGATGCAATGATTTGCAAATCGTCGGTAACGGCGAGACCTGTTCTTTTTTTGCCAAAATCAAAAGCGAGTATTTTTCCCAAAAAAATATATTTTGAATACAAAAATACGCATTTTAAACAACGCGAATACATTGATTGAAAAAATGTATCTTCGCATGAAGTAAGTAGAAACAAAATCAGTTCAACAAGCATTTTCTTCATCAGAATGATGGCTTTGATTCTAGTTGTACGGGCAATATTTGGAAAATATGAAAATTGATGCAGTAATAACTTGGGTGGATAGCTCTGATAGTGTTTGGAGGAATAAAATCAATCAGTTCTTAGAAAAGAAGATAGATTGGACCAATAAAAAAGATTCTACACGTTACAACTCTATCAATGAAGTAGATATTACCATTTTATCCATCCTAAAATTCGCAACATTTGTAAAAAATATTTTTTTGGTAACCGATAACCAACAACCGAAAAACTTTACGAAACTTCAAGAAATAGCCAAAGAAAATGGGGTAGCGTTGAAGCTGATAGATCACAGTGTGATTTTTAGAGATTACAAAACCTATTTGCCGACATTTAATTCTTGTTCTATCATAACGATGTTGTATCAAATACCCAATTTATCGGACAAATTTATCATTTTTAATGACGATACTTTTTTGATGAGAAAAACCGAAATTTCTGATTTTTTTATCCAAGAAAAACCCATTATCAGAGGCCGATGGGATTCTTTTTATGAAGACAAATTTTTTCGAAAAATATTTACACAAGTCAAAGGGCTTATTAAAAAGGAAGAAGCCAAAAAAGTAGGTTATAAATTAGCGCAACAAAAGAGTGCCAAACTGTTAGGATTTAAAAAATACATAAGAAGAGATCATACGCCTGTTCCTGTGCGAAGGTCCACCTTGATAAAATATTTTGATGAAAATCCTGAATTTTTAGACAACAACATAAAACATCGATTTAGAGACAATAGTCAGTTTATCATTTCCTCATTATCCAACCATTTAGAGGTTTTGCGTAATACCTACGTTTTAGAGAAGAATTTCAATCTTGTGTATTTTCAGTCGTATAATTACTGGAAGACTCTCTTTAAGTTATGGTATTTTGACCGGGTAAAAAGTAAAAAGTTTGTCTGTTTTCAAAGTTTAGAATTAGCGCCTAAAAGAGTTTTAAGAGAGATTTTTACATGGGTCGATTGCAAATTACAAACCAATTTTAACGATGCTATTTAAAGAGATTGTTCAATTTTTGCGCGAAGGAAAAACAATATTGTATCCAACAGACACGGTTTGGGGAATTGGCTGCGATGCAACGAATGCAAAAGCGGTGCAGAAAATTTATCAAATAAAAAGCAGAGAAGAATCCAAAAGCCTAATCATTTTAGTCGATTCTTTTGAAATGTTGCAGACCTATGTACCGGAGGTTTCTGCTAAGATTCGTCAAATTATAGACGAAACTAAAAAGCCAACAACGCTGATTTACAACAACCCAAGAGGATTGGCACCAAATACGATTGCTTCAGATAATACGATTGCGATTCGAATTCCAAAAGATGATTTTTGTATGGAGGTCATTAAAAAATTTGGAAAACCAATCGTTTCAACTTCGGCAAATATTAGCGGGGAACCCACCCCAAAATGTTACTCAGAAATAAGTCCTGCCATTTTGGATACCGTAGATTATATAGTAAATTTGCGGCAAGATGAAATTGCTTCAAAATCGTCTACCATTCTTCGTGTAAACGAGCGTGATGAAATTGAAGTGCTCAGAGAATAACCCATGCAGGAACACTATTACAAAAAGGCATTGACTGCCGAAATTTTCACATATATCTCCAAAGCCGCTGAAAAATTGCAAGTGGAAACCTATGTGATTGGAGGGTTTGTACGCGATTATTTGCTAGAGAGAGGCGCGGTAAAAGATATTGACATTGTTGCTGTGGGAAGTGGTATTGATTTGGCCAAAGAGGTGGCACATTTGTTGCCTAACAATCCAAAAGTTCAGGTGTTTAAAACTTATGGTACTGCCATGCTTCGTTTCAATGATGTCGAAATTGAGTTTGTTGGAGCTCGAAAAGAATCCTATACTGAAACATCTCGTAACCCAGAGGTCTGCGAAGGAAGTTTAGAAGACGATCAAAACAGGAGGGATTTTACCATCAATGCATTGGCTTTGAGCTTGAATAAAGAAAATTTTGGTCTGTTAGTAGATCCTTTTGGAGGTGTAGCAGACTTGGAAGCAAAAATTCTGAAAACCCCTTTAGATCCCGACATTACCTATTCGGATGATCCTCTGCGGATGATGAGAGCGATTCGTTTTGCAACGCAATTGAATTTTACGATTGAAAAGAATTCATTGCGTGCCATTTCCAAAAATGTGGAAAGAATTGAAATTATCACCAAAGAGAGGATTGTAGACGAATTGCATAAAATAATACGTTCGAAAAAGCCATCCATAGGCTTTTTACTTTTAGAAAAAACAGGATTGCTCGCGTATATTTTACCAGAACTGACAGATTTGAAAGGTGTTGATGAACAAGACGGACAAAAACACAAGGACAACTTTTACCATACCTTAGAGGTGGTTGATAATATCTCACAACACACAGAAGATTTGTGGCTGCGATGGGCAGCTTTGTTGCACGATATTGGTAAAGCACCCACGAAGAAATTCCAACAGAAGATCGGTTGGACTTTCCATGCACATGAATTTGTGGGTTCTAAAATGGTGTTTAAATTGTTCAAAAGATTGAAGATGCCTTTAAATCAGAAAATGAAATTTGTACAAAAACTGGTACTTTTGAGTTCCCGACCTATCGTGCTTGCCTCTGATGTAACGGATTCAGCAGTACGTCGATTGATATTTGATACAGGAGACGATTTGGACAGTTTGATGACCCTGTGCGAAGCAGACATCACAACAAAAAATCCTGTTAAATTTAAAAAATACCATCAAAATTTCAAGCTTGTAAGAGACAAAATAAAAGAAGTAGAAGCAAGAGATCATGTTCGAAATTTTGAACCTCCTATTTCTGGAGAATTGATCATGAAAACTTTCAGTTTGAAACCTTGTCGAGAAATTGGCCAGATCAAAGATGTAATCAAAGAAGCTATTTTGGAAGGAGAAATTCCGAACGAATACCAAGCAGCTTATGAATTGATGCTGTTATTTGGTGCTAAAATAGGGTTGAACCGTAACGAAAGTTGAGGTTTTAGAGTCTCGTTAGAGGGCCTGCATGTTTACCAATTTGTAATAGGCGCCTTTTTTTGCAATCAATTCTTCATGTGTGCCTTGTTCTGAGATGACTCCTTGGTGCAAAACCACAATGGTGTCAGCCTTTTGAATGGTAGACAGCCTATGAGCAATGACCATAGAGGTTCTGTTTTCCATCATTTTTTCCAGAGCATTTTGTACCAATTGTTCGGATTCTGTATCCAACGCCGAGGTAGCTTCATCCAAAATCATGATAGGTGGATTTTTTAATACAGCACGCGCAATACTCAAACGTTGTTTTTGCCCCCCTGACAAACGATTTCCATTGTCGCCAATATTCGTATTGTATCCTTCAGGTAGATCTTCTATAAAAGCATGTGCATTCGCAATTTTAGCGGCAGAAATGATATTGTTCTTTGTACTGTTTTCGACCCCAAGAGCCAAATTTTCATGGACTGTAGCGTTGAATAAAATGGAGTCTTGTGTCACAATTCCCATCAAAGATCGCAGTGCTTTTTTAGAGAAATCTTTGATGTTGATTCCGTCAATGGCAATACTTCCCTCATTCACGTCGTAAAAACGAGTAATCAAATTCGCAAGTGTAGATTTGCCACTTCCCGACTGTCCAACCAAAGCGACTGTTTTTCCTTTTGGAATGGTGATGGAAAAATTTCTCAAGACATATTCGTCTTGGTATTTGAAAGAAATATCTTTGAAAACAATTTCTTTTTCGAAACTGTGATTTTCAACTGGGTTTTCAGTTTCCTTGATGTTGTTTTCCGTATTTAAGATCTTCAAGATTCTCTGTGCAGAGGCGTCTCCCTTTTGAATTTTAGAAACGGCATTTGAAATGGCTTTGGCCGGATTCAGAACAGAATAGAACAAACCAATATAGGTAAAAAATGAAGGTGCGTCCAAATGACTATTGTTCGAGAGTACCAATTTTCCGCCAAACCATAAAATAGAAATGATTGTCAAAGCTCCTAAAAATTCACTGGTTGGCGAAGCGGCATATTGTCGTTGATTTACGTTTGTCATCAATCGGGAAAACAAATGCGTAGAATGGTTGAATTTTTTTTCCATTTTTTCTTCCGCATTGAATCCTTTGATCACGCGAAGACCTGTAAGGGTTTCTTCTATAAAAGAAAGAAAACGTCCACTTTCTTCTTGCGCTTTCATGGATTTCGATTTTAATTTTTTTCCAATCGCAGAGATAAAAAAGCCGGACACAGGCAACATGATAAAAACAAACAAGGTCAATTGAGCACTCATCGAAAACATCATGATCAGCGTAATGAGAATTGTCAAAGGTTCTCTAATAACTGTTTCAAGGGATGATAAAAAAGACACCTGCACAGCTTCTACATCTGCAGTCATTCTTGAGATAATGTCTCCTTTTCTCTTTTCCGAAAAATAAGAAATAGGCAATCGAACAATTTTTCCATAAAGTTTATTTCGGAGATCTCGCACAATTCCATTTGTTAAAAAAGCAAGTTCGTAAGAGGCCAGAAATCGAAATAAATTTTTAAATAAAAATAAAACAGCACAAACAATGCAAATAATTCCCAATGCAGCCAAAACACCTTTTTCTTCTATATAATGTGTGATTTCGAAATAGAAACTGTTTTTTAGATAATCGAAACTGTTGGACAAACCATGGTAAATTGGTTTTTCGTACACCTTCGTGTCGGTTTTGAACAAAATAGACAATACGGGCAAAAATGACAATACCGTCAAAATGTTAAATACAGCATATAAAATATTGAACAAGGTGTTCAGCCAAGCATAGCGTGTATAGGGTTTTGCAAACAGTAAGATTTTTCTAAAGTGATTCATCTGCCTATAAAGATAGTTCTTTCATAATACGTTGTATTTTTTGATCCAAAAGAGTTTCGGTGGAAGCTGCATTTTGGATGTCGTCTAGCCTTGTGTTTGTGCTAAAGTAGAATTTTATTTTCGGTTCTGTACCACTTGGTCTTGCAGCAATTCTTGTTCCATTTTCTGTCAGGAATACCAAAACGTTTGATTTTGGCAGGTCAATTGTTGTTTCCTCTCCTGTCAATAAATTTTTTCGAACAGAACTTGCATAATCAAAGGCGTATTTCACTTGTTCTCCATCGATCTCTGTCAGAGGTGATGTCCTCAAATCAATCATCATTTGTTCGATTTGGGCGGCCCCGTCCATTCCCTTTTTTGTGATGGAGATAAGGTGTTCTTTATAGAGGCCGTGTTTGGAGTACAATTTCAGTAGCTCCTCATAAAAAGAGCTTCCTTGAGACTTTGCATAGGCGGCAATTTCACAAGCGAGCAAAGAAGCAGTGATGGCATCTTTGTCTCTTACAAAATCTCCCACCATATATCCAAAACTTTCCTCACCACCGCCAATGAATTCCATTTCAGGATGGTCGATGATCATTTTTGCAATCCATTTAAAGCCAGTCAAGCATATTTTTGAATCCACTCCATAGCTGTGGGCAATTCTGGAAACCATTTCCGTAGATACGATGGTGGTTCCTACAAACTGTTTTCCATTTAATCTTCCCTCTTTTTTCCATTTTTTGATAAGAAAATCCGTCATGACAACCATGGTTTGATTTCCGTTTAACAATTGGATGTTTCCATTCAAATCACGCACTGCAATCCCCAGTCGATCACTGTCTGGATCTGTTCCGATAACAATGTCTGCAGACACTTTTTCAGCCAATTCTGTAGCCATTTTTAAAGCAGCCGGCTCTTCTGGGTTTGGAGAAGCAACCGTTGGAAAATTTCCGTCAGGTATCCGTTGTTCTTCAACAATATGTACGTTTTTGTACCCTGCTTTCTCAAGTGTTTGTGGCATGGCTGTAATAGATGTTCCATGCAAAGAGGTAAAGACAATTGTCAGGTCATCGCGGTTGTTCAATACCACACTTCCATTCTTAACAGAAGCATCGGTGAAAGATTGGTCCACTTCTTCTCCAATGTATTCGAGTAAATCGGGATTGGCATGGAAGTTTATTTCAGAGAATTTTAGCCGGTTTACTTCAGCAATAATACCACCATCGTGTGGCGGAACAATTTGTCCACCATCTTTCCAATACACTTTGTAGCCGTTGTATTCTGGTGGGTTGTGAGAAGCTGTCAAAACAATTCCCGCATCGCATTCCAAATGTCTTACTGCAAATGAAAGTTCTGGAGTGGTACGCAACGCTTCAAAAAGATATACTTTGATTCCGTTTGCAGTGAGCACATCTGCTACGATTTTAGACAAGGTATCACTGTTGTGCCTGCAGTCGTATGCAATCACAACTTTGCATTGTTTTCCAGGAAAATTGGATCTCAAATAATTGGAAAGACCTTGCGTCGCTTTTCCGAGGGTGTATTTGTTAATTCTGTTGGTTCCAGCCCCCATGAGTCCACGCATTCCACCTGTTCCAAATTCCATGTTTTTGTAAAAACTATCTGCAAGTGTTCCTGGATTGTTTGCGATCAATTCTTGCACTTCTTTTTGAGTGCTACTGTCAAAAGTATCGTTTAACCACTGCTTTGCAGCGTTTAAAATAGTCTGGTTGTTCATGCGTTGTTTATTTTGTGCAAAAATAAGTTATTCGAAAGGATTTTGAAATGAATTCTATCGATTTTGCGAAAAGTGTTTCAAAGCTCTTCGAGTATGGTGTAGTTTGCGGAATTGTTTTTACTTCTTAGAACAAGCTCACCAATAAAACCGGCCAAAAACAATTGGGTGCCTAAAATCATTGTTGTCAATGAGATGTAAAAAAGAGGGCTGTCGGCAACCAAGGGTGCTGGGCGTTGGTAATAGTATAAGTTGAGAAGTTTTAAGAATCCAATTGTAAAAGCAGCAAAAAAACCAATAGCGAACATGCAAGTTCCCAAAAGACCAAATAAGTGCATGGGTCTTTTACCAAATTTACTGACAAACCAAATGGTGATAAGATCAAGAAAGCCATTTACAAAGCGCTCCATTCCAAATTTGGTGACACCGTATTTTCTGGCTTGGTGTTTGACAATTTTTTCTCCAATATTTGCAAATCCTGCATTTTTAGCCAAAACAGGAATGTAACGATGCATTTCCCCACGAACATTGATGTTTTTCACAACTTTCAAGCGATAGGCTTTCAGACCACAATTGAAATCATTCAATGCAATTCCCGAAGTTTTTCGAGCGGCCCAATTGAACAATTTTGAAGGAATGTTTTTTCGAATTTTAGAATCGTAACGCTTCTTTTTCCAGCCGCTAACCAAATCATACCCATCGGTAACAATCATTTTATACAAAGAAGGGATTTCATTCGGGCTGTCTTGCAAATCAGCATCCATGGTGATAACAACTTCACCTTGCGCTTTTTTAAACCCTGCATTTAGGGCTTGTGACTTTCCAAAATTCGCAGCAAATTTCAGTCCTTTTACCGAGGAGTCCTTCGAAGTCAAGTGCTCTATGAGACGCCACGAATTGTCTGTGCTTCCATCGTCTATGAAAATAATTTCATAAACAAAATTATGTGAAGTCATGACTTCTGAAACCCATTGATGGAGTTCGAGCAAGGACGCTTCTTCATTGAGCAAGGGAATGACTAAGGAGATATGCATTTTTAGCGACAACAAGAATTAGTTTTCAACTTCTTTCTTTAAGATCGCCCCTGTGATCGCTGATATGACAAATCCCATAAGAATACTGATGATCAGAACTGTTGCAAACATGAAATAAATTCCCCAACTATTGACCATCCTCATAGAAGCTTCGATTTGCTCCTCTGACATTCCTCTATTGAGCATTTTTCCTTCTTCAATGGCCCATAACTTTGACAAAAAATCAGGGTCGATGAAGTTCATAAAAATCAATAAATACAGACTGTAAATGATGGCACTGAACAATGAAATTCCGATACCGGTTTTGACAGATTGACCAAAAGAAATGGCGCCATGATTTGTTGTTTTAAAAGCTTTAATTCCTTGTACAATGATTCCGACCGTTATAAGGGTGCTTATGACTGAATAACTCCAATGCGGACTGAAGTGTTGGCCCATTGAAAATTGCACCAATTGAATTAATATGGAGAAACCTGCTAAAGTCATACCATAGTTCAAAACAATTGATTTGTTGTTTGTTGTTTGATCTTCCATAAAATAGCATCTTATTTTTGTGACACAAATATAGGTATTTAATTGAAAGCAGTAATTTTCTGATATATTTTCGTGCAGGAATACTGTATATTTGCATTTTCAAAATAAAAACTAAACAGATGGCAGTAGCACATACTTCAAAAATTGAGTTTAAAATTGGTTTGGACGAGAACAAAGTTCCTGAAAAAATAAATTGGAGAGCCGAAGATGGTGGCGTCCAAGGAGAAGAGACCAAAGCAGTATTGCTTTCCGTTTGGGATCCTAAAAAAAAGGATACTCTCAGAATCGATTTGTGGACAAAAGACATGCCAGTAGATGAGATGAAGCAATTTTTTCATCAAACCTTGGTGTCCATGAGTCAAACTTTTGAACGTGCGACCAATGATGAAAAAATGGCTGCAACGATGCGTGATTTTTGCGATTATTTTGCCGAAAAGTTAGAGTTGAAAAAGTAGTTCATGTATTTTTTACGAAGCAAAAAGCTACCGCGTCGCGCGTGTAGCTTTTTGCTTCTTCGAGATGTGGTAACTGTCAATTGGGAGGAACAAAATTCAATTCAATTCTATTGTTCAGCTCACTTGTTGCAAGATCTTTATCATTCGGATATTTTGGAAGGGCGTCTCCGTAGCCTACCGCCGACAACCTGTCTTTTTGGATACCGTTTCTTATCAAATATTTTAAAATTGCATTGGCTCTTCTTTTGGAGAGGTACAAACTGTATTTTGTATTGGATTTGTTGTCTGTGTGTGCTGCTATTTCGTATTGGGTCGCAGGATAATTTTGCATGATTTCCACAATGTTGTCCAAAATTTTTCTTACGGTATTGGTTAAATTGTTTTTTGTTTTTGCAAAGCGAATTTGGCTCGCTAAATTTTGAATACGGACAGAAATGTTTTCGTCGAAACTTTTGTCAGGACATCCCTTGTTTTTAGTGGTTCCTTTTATATCTGGACACAAATCGTCATCATCAGAAACGCCGTCGCCGTCCAAATCCTTTTCTTTTGGGCATCCTTCGTTGTCGACCAATCCTTTTCGAAGAGGACATCTGTCTTTGTAGTCGGGTACTTGATCTTTGTCAGAATCAAGAGATACGCCATTTGCATAAACTTTGACACCCAGAGGCGTGTCAGGCTCTTTGTCGTATAAGTCAAGCACCCCGTCTTTGTCAGTGTCTACGAGGTTGCTTTTTATCGCTCCTTTGATTCCTGGGCATCCTTTGTTTTCTTGAGAACCCTTGTCGAAGGGGCATTCGTCCATATGATCAGGAACACTATCTCCATCAGTGTCTATTGCTGTTCCGTCTCCGTAGACACGTGCAATTTTAGGCGTATTAGGCTCTTTGTCGAATTCATTGACAACGCCATCGCCGTCAGAATCGTTCCAATCCAATTCTTTGGGTGCTTCCGGACAGCCATTTTGCGCAATAGGTCCCGATTTCAGTGGACATTCATCTTGATAGTCCGGGAGTCCATCTCGATCACTGTCGACGGGAACTCCATTTCCATAGACCAATACGTTGGCGGGCGTATTTGGGTCTTGGTCAAATGCATCGATAACACCATCTCCATCACTGTCTGTCAAAAGTACGGGCTCATTCTTGGCTTCTTCTGAAGGTTTTTCTGCTTCTATCGGGCAGCCTTTGTCGGAAATTTCTCCAGCTTGTAATGGACAGTTGTCTCTGTAATCCGGGATATTGTCTCCATCGGTATCTACAGAAACACCATTCCCGTAGACACGTGCATTTTTCGGGGTGTTTGGTTCTTGATCAAAAGAATCAGGAACTCCATCACCATCTGCGTCGTCAAGAGAGATTTTTTTAATGATTTTTGTTTTGCCTGTCTCACTTTCGGTGACTTTTGGGCAGCCTTTGTTGGAAATTTCTCCAACTTGTAGCGGACAGTCGTCTTTGTGGTCGGGAATTGAATCTCCATCCGTATCAACAGAGACGCCATTTCCATAGACACGCGCATCTCGAGGCGTATTGAGCTCTTGATCAAAAGCGTCAGATACACCGTCGCCATCCGTGTCTGCTGTCGAAATTTTTTCAATCATTGTATTTTCACCTGTTGCGTCTTTCATTACTTTTGGGCAGCCTCCGTTTGAGCTTTCCCCTGCTTCCAAAGGACAGGAATCGCTGTAGTCTGGAATTCGATCTCCATCCGTATCGATAGATATACCATTCCCATAAACGTTACTCCCAACAGGTGTGTTGGGTTCTTGGTCCAAAGCATCCATGACGCCATCACCATCGGAATCTTTCATTTTGAATGGAGGTTCTTTAGAACCTACTTTCCTTTCAGGGCATCCATTATTTTCTCCTGGCTCTAGAGGGCAGCGGTCGTTGAAATCAATAACGCCATCGTTGTCCGTGTCAACAGCCATTCCGTTTCCATATACTTGAGCTCCAACAGGAGTGCTGTTGTCTTTGTCGAATGCATCCATGACGCCATCTCCATCTGTGTCTTTGGGTGTTGGCGCTGTGTTCGTTTTTTTTACAGGTTCCGCTAAACTCAAAGGACAACCTTTTGTAGCAGGAGTTCCTGCTTGCAAAGGACATTGGTCAAGCAAATCAATGATTCCGTCTTTGTCGGTATCTACGGCAACACCGTTCCCGTATACCATGGCGCCGAGAGGTGTATTGGGTTCCTGATCAAAAGTGTCTTCAACCCCGTCTTTATCACTGTCCTTTTTATTTGGAAGAGCTCGCTGAGGTTGAATAACATCGACATATTTATTGACCTCAACATCTTCATCATAAATTTGCTGTCCTATGTTAGAGTCGGGGTTGATGAAATTAATTTCTACTCTTCTGTTTAATTTTCTACCTTCTTCGGTATCATTTGAGTGGGTTGGTTTTTCTTCACCATATCCTTTGGCGTACAAGCGGGCAGAATTGATTCCTCGGCTTGTCAAGTGATTCAGGACACTTTTGGCTCTTCTATCTGAGAGGTCTAAATTATAATTTGCTTCCGATCTGTCGTCCGTGTGTCCATCAATCTGAAATTGCGTGTTGGGGTATTCCAGCATAATTTGGGCGATTTCGTTCAAAGCGTTATATGAATCGTCTTTGATTTCACTACTGTTCGTTTTGAAATAGATGCTTTTTGCCAGCAAGAAAATCCTTTCAGAAATCTCTTCTCGAGTGTCCTCTTTCGGACAGCCCAAGTGTTCCGGTGTTCCTCTCAATTTTGGACAAACATCATCAATGTCGAGAATGCCATCTCCATCTGTGTCTGTAGGACATCCTTCATTGTAAACCGGACCGGGTGCCAAAGGACACCTGTCTTTGTAATCCGGCAAGCCATCTTGATCGGTGTCTACTGCTTTACCACTGCCGTATACTTCGGCGACTTCCGGTGTTTCGGGTTCCACATCCAGTTCATCGATGACCCCGTCTTTGTCGGTGTCTTTATAATCGGTTGCTTCTGTTTCTTCAGGAAGTTCGTCTGCGGTCCAGATGGCGTATTTTTTTTTTGTCCCAAATTTGTAAATAAGACCTAGATTGGTGTTGAAAAAAAAATCCGTCGCTTTGCTGTATTCAAGGACTGCATCAAGATGATCATGGTTATTCATATTGATGGTTGTACGAAATTCAAGATCCCATTTTTGGTTGATTTTTCTTTTTACTCCAAGCGAGCTGTTTAGGAACATTGAGCTCGAACGTATTTCTTCAAAAGCGTTTTCAGGAAGCGGCGTTTCAGCCTTGTTTGTCAATCTTGAATGGTTTTTTTGGAAGCCAATTCCAGCCATAAATTGCATGCTCCATTTTTTACTATTGTGCCTCCACAAATTGGTCAAGTTTAGGATGCCATTCAATTCAATACCGCGTTGGTTTCCATCCAAAATAAGAGAGTTGCCACGATAAACACCTGCGCCTCCTATTGAAGAGTAATTTATTTTCAATTCTGTTCCCAAAACAGGATTGAACATTTTGTCTACATACAGGTAGGTTCCAAGATTCCAAAAGTTTCTACCACTATTTTTTCCTATTGATTTTAAATCTCCGTAAAGAATAAAATTACTAGCACCAAATCCCATGGACCAAGTGTTGAAGTTGTTTGAGAACTTTGAAGATGTTTCTCTCTCAAGCGCTTCTTGTGCGATTGCGTTCGTAGAGATGAAAAAACAAAGTAAGATGTAGAGGGTTTTGATTCTTAGAGCCATGTCTTGTTTCGAAAAAATTAGATTTTTCTTTGGAGAGTTCTTGCTCCCGAAAGATAATACTATAATCTGGTTTATAAAAAAGAATATCTTAGGAGAAACGGATGATATGGGAGCTTATTGTTATGAAGACTGCTCGTTTGAAATAAGGGAAATAAGATTGTTGTCTTCACACTGGGCCAACAGTTCTTTTACAGAACGTTGGAAATTGGGAAAATAGACGTTCGGTGCAATGTCATTGAGTGGGTACAATACAAAGTTGCGGAGGTGTGCTCTTGGATGTGGAATTGTCAGTCTTTCGGTAAGAACGAAATGCTCTTCCATCAGAAGAATGTCAATGTCAATACATCTGTTTTGGTAGCCGATCGTTGTTTTTTTTTGTCGACCCAAATCTGCTTCAATTTTTAAAATTTTTTCCAAGAGATCATGAGGAGAACAAAAGGTTTTTATTTCAAGACAAAGATTGAAAAAATCATTTCCTTCAAATCCTATGGCAGCCGTTTTGTATATTGGAGACACTTGATGTATCTCGCCGACGGTCTTTTGAATTGCTTTTTGAGCGGCTTTTAAGTTTGCTTCTTTATCGCCCAAATTACTACCCAATGACAAGTATGCCGAATGTCTTTTTTTCATATACCACAAAGAAACAAAAGAAATTATAAAAACTTATATTTGTTTGAAAAAAGAAAGAAAATGAAATTTTTAAGAAATGTAATAAGTGCTGTTTTTGTTGTTTTTATTACACTTGTTCTTTTGATTGGTCTTTTGATATCAGTTGTTATGGTTGCTGGAAAAGAGCAGCGAGTATTGGTGAAACCCAACACAGTATTGGAAATAACATTGCCAACTAAGATCAAAGACTACGCACCAGTATCCTATCATTTTTTTGACCAACTGATGGGGTTGAACGAAGAGTTTACAGGATTGAATACAATTGTTCAAGCCATTGATAGAGCGAAAGATGACGAGAAAATCAAGGGAATTAGTATTCGAACAGGATTTTTAGATGCAGGTCTTACACAAATAAAATCCATTAGGGAAGCACTCGAATCTTTCAAAATCTCAGGAAAATTTGTTTGGGCGTATGGCGATATTTTAGGACAAAAAGAATATTATTTGAGTTCTGTTGCAGATTCTATTTACATGAGTCCCTCAGGGAGTCTAGATTTCAAGGGCCTGGCTTTTGAGACACTTTTTTTTAAAGATTTCCAAGATCAATACGGTCTCAAAATGGAGGTCATTCGCCATGGAAAGTACAAAAGTGCCGTTGAACCTTATTTGGAGAATAAAATGAGTTCTTCCAGCCGTTTGCAGGCGAAAGAATTGATTGCATCTTTATGGAATACGATGACGAACGAAATAGGTGCAAGTAGAAACATCCTCCAAGAGGAATTGAATCAAATTGCAGATGCTTTGAAAGCAAGAATTCCAGAGGAAGCAGTTGCTTGTCATTTGTTCGACGCATTGGTTTATGAAGATGTGTACCAGGAAAATCTGGAAAAGATAGTGGGTGCTGAATTTTCGAGAATCAATTTGTTGGATTATATCAAAACGAGCGGGGACACAGCAAAAATGGAAGAAGAGAAAATTGCAGTTGTCTATGCGCAAGGAGATATCGTTTATGGTCGTGGAGATGAAAACCATATTGGTCATGAAATGCTTGTCAAGGCGTTAGAAAAAGCAAGGTCGCAAGAAAATATCAAAGCCATTGTTTTGCGCGTGAACTCGCCAGGAGGGAGTGCTTTGGCCTCTGATTTGATCTGGAGAGCATTGGAATTGACTAAAGAAACGAAACCGTTGGTCGTTTCTATGGGAGATTTGGCAGCCTCAGGAGGTTATTATATTGCGTGCAATGCACACAAAATTTTTGCAGAACCCACCACCATTACCGGTTCCATAGGTGTGTACGGGATGCTGCCAAATATCAGTGATTTTACAGAAAACAGAGGAATTTATTTGGATAGAGTGTCCACGAATAAGAATCCCTCTTACAGTTTGTTTGCTCCTATGTCAAAAGAATTTTATGCAGTGACCCAAGAAGGGGTAGATTTGGTTTACAAACGATTTGTTTCTCGAGTTTCGAAAGGGAGAAAGATGACCACAAAGGCGGTTCATGAACTGTCACAAGGGAGAGTTTGGACAGGTGAACAGGCAAAAATAAACGGGCTTGTTGATGATCTTGGAGGATTGGAAGAAGCTGTTGAAGCTGCTGCAGATATGGCAGGGATAGAACGATTTCGTATTTCGTATTATCCTTCTTATGAAAAAGATATTCGCGATTCTTTGAAAAGAATCCCATGGCTGAAAATACAGGCAAATTGGCTTCACAATAGTTTAGGAAGTGAGTTTTTCACCGTGTTTGAAAAAGTAAAAAGTTTAGGTGAAGTTACAGGAATTCAAATGCGATTGCCTTTTGTTTATCAAATAAATTAATTGACAACCCGATGAAAATTGATTTGAATTGCGATGTTGGCGAAACCTATTACGATAAGCTTGTCGGAAATGACCGAGAATTGATTCCTATGGTGAGCTCGTGCAACATTGCTTGTGGTTTTCATGGAGGCGATCCGCTCACGATTCAAAAGGCCATCGAACAAGCTTTGAAATGCCAAACAAGTATTGGAGCGCATCCTTCGTATCCTGATCTTGAAAATTTTGGAAGAAAAGAAATGCATCTTTCTGTTTCTGAATTGAAAGCCTGTTTGCGATATCAGATTGGTGCTTTACAGCAAATGGTTAAAAGTAGAGGCGGGACCTTGAAACATGTAAAGCCGCATGGAGCTTTGTACAACGCAGCGGCAAAAGATTTTGACCTGGCGGTCGCTATTGGAGAGGTTTTACAAGAAGTAGATGCGAAATTGATTTTTTTAGGAATGTCGAATTCGCAAATGGAAAAAGCGGCAGCTCATTTGGAGCTGCCATTTGTCCGAGAGGTCTTTGCAGATAGAAGGTATAATACAAACGGTTTTCTGTGCTCTCGAGATCAAAAGGGTGCCGTGCTATCTTCGAGTGAAGAATGTGCGCATCAAGCTTTGGAGATGTTAACTAATCAAACCGTGACAGTGGTTTCAGGGCAAAAAATTCCTGTCATAGCTGAGAGTATTTGCATCCATGGTGACTCAAAAAATGCAGTCACATCTTTGTTGTACTTGAAACAATTACTTCTGCAAAACAAGATAGAAGTAAAGTCTTTTTGATATGAAAAAATACCAACCTTACGGAGATACTGCTTTGTTAGTGACTTTTGGAAATCAAGTATCAGAAGGACTTCATCTAGAAGTTCAATTTTTTTTAAGGGCACTTGAGGAAAAGAAGATAGAAGGTGTTTTGGAATGTTTTGCGGCGTATAGCACTGTTACAATTGTATACGATTTTTTAAAGATTTCTTACAGCGAATTGGTGTCTCAGTTAGAGCATTTAGAGGTAGCGAAAGTCATTGTAGGGGCGCCTAAGATTGTGCGAATTCCGGTATGTTATCACGCTCATTTTTCATGGGATATGGATGAGGTAATGAAGCAAACCGTGTTGACAAAAACACAGGTAGTGAAGCTGCATACAACCCCCATTTATTTGGTGTATATGTTGGGGTTTACACCTGGTTTTTTTTATTTAGGAGGACTCGATGACAAGCTCAGATGTAGCCGTAAGGAAAACCCGAGATTGCGTATGGAAGAAGGTGCTGTTGGAATTGCGGGGATGCAAACTGGTGTGTACTCTGTTTCCAGTCCGGGGGGGTGGCAAATTATAGGAAAAACACCCGTCTCTGTTTTTGACAAGAAGGATCAGAAGAATCCTTTTTTAGTAAAGCCAGGGGATTGTGTGCAGTTTTACGAAATCTCTTGGGAGGAGTATAAAAAGATGCAAAGATGATAGAGGTTTTAAAGGGAGGTTTTCAAAGTCTGATCCAAGATGAGGGACGAGTGGGGTACCGAAATTTTGGTGTTCCAGTTTCTGGAGCGATGGATTGCGATGCGCTTAGATTTGCGAATTGGTTGGTGGGCAATCCGATCCATACGGCGGTTGTCGAAATGACGATGACAGGAGCATCCTTAAAATTTGAGACACATACTTTTATTGCTGTGACAGGGGCTCATATGAATGCCTGTTTGAATGGCAAACCAATACATAGGAATGAAACCGTTGCTGTTGAACGAGGCTCTATTTTATCTTTTGGAAAATTAGAAGAAGGTTTTCGTGCCTATCTCGCAGTGGCAGGCGGTTTTCAAATAGATGTCTTTTTGAACAGTATGTCCACTTATTTGTATGCTTCTATTGGTGGATTGAATGGTAAAAGTTTGCAAAAAGGGGATATGCTTCCAATTTTAGAGAAGAAGAAAATGGTGTTGCGAAAGTTGCCTGATCATTTTTCAAAAGGAAAGGTGTCCTCACTGCTGAAAGTACGTGTTTTACCAGGAATAGAATACCATCTTTTTACGGAAGCGTCTCGAAAGTTGTTTTTTCAAAGTGAATTTCAAATACATGCCGACAGCAATCGCATGGGGTATCGAATGTCGGGTCAGGTGATCGAGCATTCATCTAGAGAAGAGATGTTGTCCTCGGGAATTGTAGGTGGAACCATTCAAGTTCCTGAAAATGGAAACCCAATCATTTTGTTAGCCGACAGTCAAACAATAGGAGGTTATCCAAGAATTGCCAATGTAGCTTCTGTGGACATACCCTATTTGGCCCAACAAAAACCAGGGGATAAAATTCGATTTCAGAAAATTAGTTTGGAAGAATCACAGGCTTTGTCTTTCAACAAAGAAAAAAAGCTTGGTTTTCTTTTGAAAGAGTGCCGATAGAATTGGTCAGAATGAAATTTGCAAACAGAAGAGGAATCCTCTAATATTTTACGGAACGATGTCCGCGTTTTTTGTATGCAGTGTTTAAGAAATGATTTTTTTCATCTCTTTTCTGTAAAGAGAAGGACTCCAACCTGTTTTATTTTTGAAGATTTTGGTGAAATGAGAAAAGTTGTTGAATCCGCTTTCGTAACAGATGTCTGCAATACTCGTTGGTTTTTCAGCCAATAGTTTCGAAGCATGCACAACGCGGTATTCATTCACAAGTTCAGTAAAGGTTTTTCCGGTTGCTTTTTTAAGGTAACGACAAAAAGATGGAGGTGTCATACTTACTTCTTGGGAAATTTGGTCCAAGCTAATGCGGTTTTGAAAGTTTTTGGTAATAAACTTAAAAATTTTGTCTGCTCTGTCGTTGTCTTGTTGGTACACCTCCATCGCAAAGTCTTGTGCGTTCAACAAGGTGTAGTCCGTGGTGCTTGCCAGCTCGTTTAGAATATCAATAAAGGCAATGAGACGATGGATGCCAGTCAAAAGACTCAATTCTTTGATTCTCGGACCGACCTCTTTTTTTGTTTTTGGATGAAATAAGATTCCCATCTTTGCTTTTTCAAAAAGTTGAGCAATTTTTAAGGTTTCTGGTAGGTTGAGAAATTCTTTTCCCAAAAAATCAGGTTTCATTTGAATGATGGTTTCTGTTCCGTTTGTGCTCAAACGATCCAGATACCCCATGTGAGGTAAATTAGAACCAATCAATACCAATTGACTATTTTTGAAATAGGAGATGTGGTTGCCAATATGTCTTTTGCCTCCTCCTTTGTTGACATATACCAACTCTAATTCCGGATGAAAATGCCAAAAAGGGAAACGGCCTGTTACTGATTTTGTGTAATGATTTAATAAAAAAGCACTTCCAAAATCGGGTTCAATTTTCTTTAAAGTCGGTTTTGTAATATTCATACAAGAGGATAAAAATCTTTAACAAATATAAATATTTTTGAATATTTATATATGTTATTTTATCGTTAAATAACTGTATCTAAATCTTTAAGGTTAATATATTACACAAATAAGGTAAGAATGTTGCGTTGAAAAAGAGGGCAATAGGTGTATCTTTGCCTTATATTTTGATGCTATCTTATCAAGTATTTTAAGTTGAGTGGTTACTTCTTAAAATTTTGATTCTACAAGGATAACAATCATAATTTGGTTTAAGTTTAGTTTAGAAAAAGGAGCAAATCTCAAGTAGATTTCTCCTTTTTTTTATGCCCAATATAGCCTTTCTTATGTTACTTTCGGATGTAGCTCACAAAGCTGTATCTGTGCGGGTTTTTGTCATCCGAAGAAAATGTTTCTCTTTTAATTTCTTTCCAAATTTGGAGGTCAATTTTTGGAAAAAACACATCGGCCTCAAATTCAGCATGCACTTCAGTGATGTCTAATTGATCTGCAAATAGGATGGCCTCTTCATAAATTTGTGCACCACCAATGACAAAAGGTTGTGTGTCATTTTTAGCGATCTCCAAAGCCGCTTTCATCGAATGTACGATGATGCATCCAGGGGCGTTGTATTCCTGGTTTCTAGTGATGATAACAGTGGTTCTATTGGGGAGCGGTCTTCCGATAGATTCATAGGTGTTTCTTCCCATGAGGATGTAGTGTCCCGTAGTTCTTTTTCGAAATCGAATCAAATCGGCAGGTAAGTGCCAAATAAGATCGTTGTCTTTTCCTAAAGCATTATTAGCAGCAATGGCTGCAATGATTGTCGTCATTTGGTAAAAGGTATGTAATGAGTTTATACAGAAACAGCTCCTCGGATAAGCGGATGTGGATCATAACCTTGTAAGGTGAAGTCCTCATAAGTAAAATCAAAGATAGAAGTGATTGCTGGATTGATTTTCATAGTCGGTAAGCTTCGAGGTTCTCTCGAGAGTTGTTCTTCAATTTGTTCAAAATGATTGGTGTAAATATGCGCATCCCCAAACGTATGGATGAAATCACCAGCTTCCAAACCGACTACTTGTGCAATCATCATTGTAAGCAGTGCATAAGAAGCAATGTTAAAAGGAACTCCTAAAAAAATATCTGCACTCCGTTGGTACAATTGACAAGATAATTTCCCATCTGCAACATAAAACTGAAAGAAAGCATGACAAGGCGGCAGTGCAGCTTTGTTATTTGCAACATTTTCTGCAAAAGACACCGAAGTGTCTGGAAGCACACTTGGGTTCCATGCAGAAACAAGCATACGACGGCTGTTCGGGTTTGTTTTGAGTGTTTCGATCAACTCAGCTATTTGGTCAATTTCTTGACTGTTCCAGCTTCTCCATTGATGGCCGTAAACAGGGCCTAAATCTCCATTTTCATCCGCCCAAGCATCCCATATTTTGACATTGTTTTCTTTCAGATATGCAATGTTGGTTTCTCCTTTTAAAAACCAAAGCAGCTCGTGAATGATCGATTTTAAGTGCAGTTTTTTCGTAGTCACCATAGGAAAACCCTCCGACAAATCAAATCGCATTTGGTAACCAAAAACACTTTTGGTACCCGTTCCTGTTCTGTCTCCTTTGAAAACTCCGTTTTCTTTTACGTGTCTTACTAAATCTAAGTATTGCTTCATTTTTGGGTGGATTTATGACTTTCGTTCTGGGTCAACATGCACAAAAATAAGAAAACTGTTTTTTTATTGTTGCGCTGAAAGAGTATATTTTAAAAAAGTAATCAACACTTGTTAAGTGTTCGCTGTGAATATAAAATCAACGTTTGCCAATTTCATCTCTCAAAAGGGCGGCGGCTTCGTAGTCTTCTTTTTCAATCGCTTTTAGGAGTGCTGTATTCAGATCTTTCAAACTGAGATTTTCTAAGGGATTGCTCGAAGTGTTCGCTACCGGTTTTTCAAAAAGATCGTCAATTTCGAAATCCTCCATATTGGTTTCCTCGTCTTCCAATGTTAAATAGATGCCTGCGCTTTCAAGAATTGTTTCGTAGGTGAAAATGGGTGCACTAAATCGGATGGCAAGCGCAATCGCGTCCGAGGTACGTGCGTCTAGAATCTCTTCTATTCCATTCCTATTGCAAACCAAGCTCGAAAAGAAAACCCCGTCTACAAGTTTGTGAATGATAACCTTTGAGATTGTGATTTGAAAACGTTCTGAAAATGCTAAAAAGAGATCGTGTGTCAGTGGTCTTGGCGGTTTGATTTCTTTTTCAAGAGCGATGGCGATAGATTGCGCTTCAAAAGCGCCAATAATGATAGGCAACGTTCGCTTTCCTGCTTCTTCAATCAAAACAAGTGCGTAAGCTCCGCTTTGCGTTTGGCTGTAAGAGATGCCTTTTATGTCTAATTGAATCAACCCCATGATTTTTTTAGTCTTTCCCGTAAACAATTTTAGTGCACATGTCTATATGTGTATGACATGCAACTGGTCTTTTCGAGTACAATTTAATAAAATTCATGAGTTTTGGGTCTTAAATTGCTGTAACTTTTGAATGAGTTCAGGAACGACTTCAAAAGCGTCTCCAACAATTCCGTAGTCGGCAACTTTAAAGAAAGGTGCTTCGGGATCTGTATTGATGACTACTTTTACTTTGGAAGCATTGATTCCGGCGACGTGTTGGATAGCTCCAGAAACGCCAATCGCAATATATAAATTGGACGCAACCGGTTTCCCCGTTTGTCCCACATGCTCGTTATGGGGTCTCCAACCTAGATCAGATACGGGTTTCGAGCAAGCTGTTGCAGCGTTTAAAACTGCTGCCAAATCCTCTATCAATCCCCAATGTTCTGGTCCTTTCAGTCCTCTACCTCCCGAGACAACAATCTCGGCATCGGCAATACTTATTTTCCCAGAAGCTTTTTGAACTGATATGCTTGTGACACCTGTGCGCTTCAATTCTGGAGAAAAGGTTTCTTCCTCTCCTTTTCCTGGAGTTTCAAAAACTCCGAAAGCGTTTTTGGCCAAACCAATTATTTTGATATCCGTACTGATTTCAGTATGCTGAAATGCTTTGTTTGAGAAGGCTTTTCTTTTGACAACAAAAGGTTCTGTAGATATTGGCAATTCAACAACGTTGGATGCGTATCCTGCTGCGAGTTTCCCTGCTATTATAGGAGCGAGGTAGGCTCCGTTTGCACTGGAATTGATGATGAGAACTTTTGCGTCTTCTTTTTGAGCGATTTGTGCAGTAAGAGCAGCAATGGCCTGGGCATCAAAGGAAGATAGCGCATCGTTTGTCAGTGTTACAATTTTATCAGCTCCATACGAAGCCAATTCCGAAGGAGTTTCCGCGTTGATGGTAAAAGCGGTCAGATGGGTTCCCATTTGTTCCGCGAGTTTTTTCCCATAGGAAACGACTTCCAAGGTGTTTTTTTTAAATTTTCCTTCCGATACTTCGGCAAAAACAAGTACAGACATTTTGTTTATTTTGGGTTCTGAGCGTCTTTGTTCGAAAAGACAGTTTCTAGAACAGTTGGTTAAATTACTTTGGCTTCGTTGTGTAATAAGTCAATCAAGCCCTGAACATCATCGGCTGCGACCATTTTACAAGCTGCATTTTCTTGGGGCTTTTCAAATCCTTTTGATCCTGTTTTACTCTCAGTGGCAATTGGCTCCAAAACGGTGAGTGCTTTTTTCCGAGCCATCATGATACCACGCATGTTTGGTATTCTCAAATCTTTTTCTTCTGTCAAACCTTTTTGACCTGCAATCACCAAAGGAAAATCTGCTTGAAGGGTTTCGGAGCCTCCATCAATTTCTCTTTGCGCTGTAACGGTTGTGTTTTCTAGTTCGAGTCCAACACAAGCATTGATAAAATTGCAGTCAAGCAAAGTTGCTAAAATACCAGGAACCATACCGCCATTGTAATCAATAGATTCGCGACCTGCAAAAATTAAATCGTAGTTATTGTCCTTTGCGATTTCAGCAATTTGTTGGGCTACGAAAAAACCATCTATGGCTTTTGCATTTATACGAATTGCTTCGTCTGCACCAATAGCCATTGCTTTTCTCAGCGAAGACTCGGTTTCGGCAGTTCCGACATTGATAACGGTAATGCTTGCGCCTAATTCCTCTTTCAGATGCATGGCCTTGGCCAAAACAAATTCGTCGTAGGGATTGATGATGTATTGAACACCATTGGTGTCAAATGCAGCATTGTCTGCTGTGAAGTTTATTTTAGATGTCGTGTCTGGAACATGACTGATACATACAAGAATTTTCATCGTGTTTTTGGTAACTTTTAACGTTCTTCAATAAAGGATGCAAGTTAGTATTTTTTTTGCAAAAAAACTATGCATGCACAGTAAAAAAGCAATCTTTAGATGTTTGATATACTGATTGTTACTCGTTTTAAATGAATTGTAATTTTGAAAAAAAGAGAAAAAAGAGGAAAGAGAAAGCAAGGTATCGTGTCCCAGTGCGATTTGGGTTGGTCAAAAAGGAGTTTAAAAAAGTAATTTTTTTAGTTGGAAGTGTTTGTTATGGAGTGAAAATCCTTATTTTTGTTGCCTGATAAAGCACAGAACAATGAAGACAATACAATTTAGAGAAGCAATTTGTGAAGCAATGAGTGAAGAAATGCGTTTGGATGAAAGCGTTTATTTGATTGGTGAAGAGGTTGCAGAATACAATGGAGCCTACAAGGCCTCCAAAGGAATGTTAGATGAATTTGGTGAAAAGCGTGTTATTGATGCACCCATTGCTGAATTAGGTTTTGGCGGAATTGCCGTGGGATCTACGATGACAGGAAATAGACCTATTGTAGAGTACATGACTTTCAATTTTGCCTTGGTAGGAATTGATCAAATCATCAACAACGCCGCGAAAATCAGACAAATGTCAGGGGGGCAGTTTCCTTGTCCGATTGTATTCAGAGGACCGACTGCTTCTGCAGGTCAATTAGGAGCTACGCACTCTCAAGCGTTTGAAAATTGGTTTGCGAATACACCAGGTTTAAAGGTGGTAGTGCCTTCCAATCCATACGATGCAAAAGGTTTGTTAAAAGCTTCAATCAGAGACAACGATCCTGTAATTTTCATGGAGTCAGAGCAAATGTACGGAGACAAGGGGGAAGTTCCAGAAGGAGAATACATCATTCCATTGGGAGTAGCCGATGTAAAACGTGCTGGGACCGACGTAACGGTGGTTTCTTTCGGGAAAATAATCAAAGAGGCGTACAAAGCTGCTGACGAATTGGCAAAAGAGGGAATTTCTGTTGAGGTGATCGATTTGAGAACGATTCGACCACTAGATATCGACGCGATTATTACGTCGGTGAAGAAAACAAATCGTTTGGTAATTTTGGAGGAAGCTTGGCCATATGGAAATATTTCTACAGAAATTAGTTACCAGGTACAGGAAAAAGCATTTGATTTCTTAGACGCACCTGTCAAGCGTATCAATACAGCAGACACACCTGCACCATTTTCTCCAGTATTGTTAGAGGAGTGGTTGCCAGATTACAAAGACGTGATCAAAGAAGTAAAAGAAGTTTTGTACGTGAAATAATACAAATCTGTAAATGATAGAAAACCCCTTTCTCACCAGAAAGGGGTTTTTTTCGGAAAACACCCCTCCCCCTGTTTTTGTTCAAAAGTAGATTAAGAAAACGTTGGAGTAAATAATTTTTGACAAACAGTTCAGCCTTCTAAATTTCAGTATTTTTGCTAAAGTTTAGGAAGTAACTACAAAAGATAAAAAAATATGAGTGGAAATGATGTGACAACTTTTGATGTATTGATTGAAATACCAAAAGGAAGTAGAAACAAATACGAATTTGATTTCGACTTGCAAAAAATTAGATTTGACAGAATGTTGTTTTCTTCAATGATGTACCCTGGAGATTATGGTTTCGTACCGCAAACATTGGCATTGGATAAAGATCCTTTGGATGTTTTGGTATTGGGACACCAGCCGACGTATCCGATGACGGTTGTTGAAGTGCGACCGATTGGCGTATTTCATATGGCAGATGAAAAAGGGCCAGATGAAAAAATTATATGTGTGCCTGTGTCAGATCCCATTTGGAATAATAAAAAAGATCTTTCTGATTTGAATCCACACCGATTGAAGGAAATCGAACATTTCTTTCAAGTTTACAAAGATTTGGAAGAAAAGAAAGTAGATGTAGGAGGATGGGGAGACGCGCAAGAAGCGCGAGAAATTTATGTAAAATGTTTGAAGCGCTACGAAGAAAGCGAGCATAAAGCAAAAGGAGATTTTACCATCTAAACGATTTTTTCTTGATAATAAAAACACCGTGTTTATGAATTTAAACACGGTGTTTTTTTTGTCTGTAATATTTGTCTATTTTAGGGGACGTATTTAACCAAATATTTAAAAATTTAAACTAAAAATTATTACAAATGGAATTAATTGTAAATTATCTACCCGTCTTTGGGTTGCTGGCGTTGGCTTTTGTGTTTTTTAAAAATGCTTGGGTTTCCAAACAAGAGGAAGGAAATGAGAAAATGGCCCGAATAGCAAAAAATATTGCTGACGGAGCCATGTCTTTCTTAAAAGCAGAATATAAAATATTGTCTATTTTCGTGTTGGCTGTAGCTATTTTACTTTATTTCAAAGGAACGGCAGAGGAGGGGTCGCATGGTATGGTGGCTGTTTCTTTTTTCGTAGGAGCTATTTGTTCAGCTTTGGCCGGTTTCATTGGAATGAAAGTAGCCACCAAGGCAAATGTCAGAACGACGAATGCCGCGAGAACCTCTTTAGGGAGTGCTTTGGAAGTTGCTTTTGCAGGAGGCGCGGTCATGGGGCTCGGCGTTGTTGGTCTGGGTGTTTTGGGATTGAGTGGTTTGTTTATGATCTACCAGTCTGTATGGCCTGGCACTGAAAATATTCCAATGGTGTTAAATGTGCTTTCTGGCTTTTCTTTGGGAGCTTCGTCTATTGCATTGTTTGCGCGCGTAGGAGGAGGTATCTACACCAAAGCTGCAGATGTCGGCGCCGATTTGGTAGGAAAAGTCGAAGCAGGAATACCGGAAGACCATCCATTGAACCCAGCGACCATTGCCGACAATGTTGGAGACAATGTTGGAGATGTAGCAGGTATGGGTGCCGATTTGTTCGAATCGTATGTGGGGTCTATCATTGGTACCATGGTCTTAGGAGCCTTGATTGCTACTCCAAATTTTGACGGATTGGGTGCTGTTTATTTGCCATTGGTATTGGCAGCAGTCGGAATTGTCATGTCTATTATTGGAACGTTCTTCGTGAAAGTAAAAGACGGAGGTTCTCCACATGCCGCCTTGAACACAGGAGAGTTCGGATCTGCGGGTTTGATGCTGGTTGCCTCTTATTTTATTATTGAGAGCATGTTGGCTGGAACCACTGGTTTGCCATTTGGGTCGATCGGTGTTTTTTATGCAACGATTGCAGGATTGGTTGCTGGTTTGGCTGTGGGGAAAGTAACGGAATATTATACGGGAACAGGGAAAAGACCTGTAAATTCAATCATAGCCCAATCTGAAACAGGTGCTGCTACCAATATCATTGCTGGTTTGGGCGTTGGAATGATGTCTACAGCCGTTCCAATTATTTTGATTGCTGCTGCGATTATTGTATCACATCACTTTGCGGGCTTGTACGGTATTGCCATTGCGGCAGTCGGAATGTTGGCCAATACAGGAATTCAGTTGGCAGTGGACGCGTATGGTCCTATTTCTGACAATGCAGGAGGGATTGCAGAGATGGCAGAATTGCCAAGTCAGGTGCGTGAACGTACAGATAAATTGGATGCAGTTGGAAATACAACGGCCGCCATTGGGAAAGGATTTGCCATTGCCTCTGCTGCTTTGACAGCTTTGGCTTTGTTTGCTGCTTTTATGGAAACTGCAAATGTCAAAGCCATTGATGTGTCTCAGCCTAAAATTATGGCAGGATTGTTAGTAGGAGGCATGTTGCCATTTGTATTTTCGGCATTGTCGATGAATGCGGTAGGACGTGCAGCCATGGCGATGATTGAAGAGGTAAGACGACAATTTAGAGACATTCCTGCTTTGAAAGCAGCTTTGGAGGTCATGCGCAAGTACGACTCTGACATGAGCAAAGCTTCGAAAGAAGACAGGGCTATTTTTGATGCGGCAGACGGCGTAGCAGAATACGATAAATGTGTGGCTATTTCTACCAAAGCATCTTTAAAAGAAATGGTGTTGCCAGGGGTTATGGCTATTGTAGTGCCTGTTGCTGTTGGTTTTGTAGGAGGGCCTGAAATGTTGGGAGGATTGCTGGCAGGGGTAACCACTTGTGGTGTACTGATGGCTATTTTTCAATCCAATGCTGGAGGTGCCTGGGACAATGCGAAAAAGACGATTGAAGAGGAAGGAAGAAAAGGCTCCGATGCGCACAAAGCAGCGGTTGTAGGAGATACGGTGGGAGATCCTTTTAAGGATACTTCTGGGCCTTCTTTGAATATCTTATTGAAGTTGATGTCCGTGGTTGCTTTGGTGATTGCGCCGAGTATTGCGAATGATAGTGCTGTGGCAACCTATGTTGAAGAGAAATTAAATCAGGAACAAGCGATCGAAATGGTCTCGCCTGAGATCAATGAGATAAAAGAAACAAACCAAACAGAAGAGGTTTTAGAATTTTCTTTTGTGTTGGAGCGTGAAATCATGCAAATAGTTAAAGCCAAGAAAGATTGTTAATTTTTTTTGCAGTAGAAAAAAGGCTTCTCAATTTTGAGAAGCCTTTTTTGTTTTTTAGAACAAACCGTTGATTTGTGCATCTACCTTGTCGATAATACTCCCCAAATCTTCAGGGTTTTCTACGAAATCGAGCTTGTCTACGTCAATAATCAATAATTTTCCTTTGTCGTATTGAGAGGCCCATGCTTCGTAGCGTTCGTTCAAACGACTGAGGTAATCAATGCTGATAGAGTTCTCATAAGCTCTTCCGCGCTTGTGAATTTGACCGACCAAGGTTTTGATATCTGCCCGCAAGTAAATAAGTAAATCTGGAGGTGTTACCAAATTTTCCATCAAATCGAACAGGGTGTTGTAGTTGTTAAAATCTCTGTTTGTCAACAGCCCCATGGCATGGAGGTTTGGTGCAAAAATTTTTGCATCTTCATAAATCGTTCGATCTTGTACGATGTTTTTGCCACTTTTTTGAATTTTCAGGATTTGATCGAATCGGTTGTTGAGGAAGAAAACTTGAAGATTGAAAGACCAACGTTCCATTTCACTGTAAAAATCATCGAGGTAGGGGTTGTCGTCTACGGATTCAAAATGAGAGTCCCAATGGTAATGTTTTGCTAGAAGTTCTGTAAGTGTTGTTTTACCGGCTCCAATATTTCCTGCGATGGCAATGTGCATAAATTTTTTCTTAGAGGTTTAGAGAAAGCTAATTTAATCATTTTTCTCAATTTTAAAATGATGCAGCTTAGCCTTGTCAAAGATATAAAGATTGTGGTTGGAAAAATAGAAGTCTCTTACTTTTAATAAGTCGAGGTTTTTTTTCTGGATGTCTTTTTTGAGAGTCAATACATTTGTTTGTCTTGTAAAAGAATAAAATGGTTTTTGGAGCCTCCCAAAACCTTCTGCTCCAAGAATTGGGTGTTCCACGGAAATGTTTCTTAAATAATCATAAGCGATGATGGCATCACTACAAAACAAATAAGCATTGTTCAAATCGTTCTTTACTTCGAGATTTTTTTACCGAAGAGGAACAAAAAATATGCAGTGCTTGTTTTTTGTAATTGAAATTTTCTCGTCGAAGGGTTGCTTGATTGAAAATCCAAAGCGCATCGATTGAGTTACTGTGGTTAGGGTGTGCTTTTTCCTGAGCTTTCAGGTTTTGTAGAGAAAGTAGGAAAAGGAAAGTAAAACAGGGATGAACTATGACTTTTTAGGCATGATTGAACCTTGAATTTTAAGGGTTCTTTAAAGGGAGTTTTTTTTTAAGATATTTTCATGCATTGTTTAAGAGCGAATGTGAGAAGAGACCGTGTTTTGTGCACGAAATACAAACGTTTTGAAATTGGTTTGAAAAAAACAAGAAAGCACTTGCGATAGTGTTAAAAAAGACTATATTTGCACCCGCTAACTACAGAGAGTATTTCGCTAGAAATATTTTTAAGCAACGGTCTGGTAGTTCAGCTGGTTAGAATACCTGCCTGTCACGCAGGGGGTCGCGGGTTCGAGTCCCGTCCAGACCGCAAAAAAATCCTTCTATATAGAAGGATTTTTTTATTTGTATTTGCGAGAGCAGCACAAGCTACAAATGCGCTCGCTATAATGTGTCAGGTGTTGTATTCTTTGAGATGGATATAGATCCCATAAAAATCAAGAGATACCCTAACAACTCCAATCCTTCTTGAATGGCTGTTTTAAAAAGACCGCTATAATTTTCTTGTAAAATAGCTCTCCACAAGTTTCCAGTGCCAAATATTCGACTGAAAAACAATACGATCAACAAACCGATGGTCAGGTAGCCAAATCCTTTCATATCCCAATAAGTTGAGAGGGATGTTGTGATGGTTTCTTTGTGTTTGTAGGCAACGTAAGTTGCGATTAGAAAAGTCGATATTGCTAGGATTTGCCATAGACCATCCATTATTTTGTCTAGAAAATAATCTCCTTCTCGGATAAACATGACTAAAAACAAACCCCAAAGTAGTGTTAGGAAGCCTTTGTTTTTCAAGCTTTTTTTTGCTTTTAAGAACAGCACATTAAACGTGGCGAGGAGTAAAAATTCTTGTGAAAATTCAGTCAATGAGTATTCCGATAAATTTGTTTCAAGAATTGTAAAATCCATCCAGACAAATAAAGGAGGAATTGCCATAAAACAAATCAAAAGGAGTACTTCTAAAAAGGGTTTCAAGTAATTTTTCATAATGATAATTATAGGTTTTGATGCTTATTCAGTATGTTTTGTTCGCGCTTCTCAAAGTCAAATGTATCAATTTTAATAAAGAAACAGGCTCAATTGACAAGTTATTTCATCGAAGGCGAAAATGAGAAATAGGTGGTTTTTTAGTACCATATCTTGAAA
>Ga0233438_10001118_pt1 | contig 30675 bp, 30 predicted proteins | sample SI_123_September_FD_182720 | JGI IMG/M metagenome (GOLD analysis project Ga0233438, IMG submission 182720) | Seawater microbial communities from Saanich Inlet, British Columbia, Canada - SI_123_September2016_10_MG | ecosystem: Environmental > Aquatic > Marine > Inlet | place: Canada: British...
CTCGGCCCCAGCAGCGCGAAGAACTCACCGGCCGCGATATCAAGCGACAGATCGTCAACAGCGGTGAATCCGCCGAAGCGTTTCACCACCGAGGCTATGCGCAGCAACGGCTTCTCACCTGTCGCCGCCATCATGCCGCAGCCATGAATGTTGCAAGTGCCCCCCGGTCCGGCCGCGACATCGTCAGGCCGAGTTTGGACCGCCGCCACAAAATGTCGTCGGCGAAGCGAGCGAATTCTTCTCTCATCAAATAGCGTACCTCCGCGCCGGTGAGGTCATCGCCGAATACCGGGCCAAGATCATCCATGCTTTTTGCCGCACCCAGAATCCGGTCGATCCGCGTGCCATAGGCAGCGACCAGCCTTTCGGCGTGACGTTCGCCGAGAAACGTCCAGCGCCTGCGCGCATCATCCACCTGATCGTCGAAACTCTCGTGAGAAAAGCCTCCGCCGGGCAACGGCGCCGCCGCCGTCCACGTTGGCGACGCCGCGAACAGCGACGTCAATTGCGCCAACGCACGCTCCGCGCGCAACCGCGCGCTGGTGGTCGTGCCGCCGACCACTGTCAACAGCGGCGCTTCGCGATGCCCGCGATTCATTTTCACAAAACCATCGCGACGATCTTCAGCAACGCAGCCGGCCATCGCATGCACGACATCGGCGGGTTCCACCCGCTCGCGGAAGTAGCGGCTGGCCGCCGTGCAAAGATAGGCCAGATCGTCCGCGCCGGCCGACACCATCGCCGGATCGCCGCCGAAGCCACGTTCGGACGTGCCGATCAATGTAAAATCACGCTGATAGGGAATGGCGTAGATCATCCGGCGGTCGTCATTCTGGAGGACGTAGACAGTGTCGTGATCGAATATCCGCCTCACGACGATCTGGCTGACTTTCGTGAAACTCGCTTGGACGGCAGGCAAATGCAATACTGTTTCAGCAACCTGCCGCGTCCACGCTCCGCTCGCGTTCACCAGCGCCCGCGCTGTGACGGTTTCTCGCTGGCCGCGGTTGACCACCGTGAGTTTCCAGACCTTGGAGCGATCGGCCCAGACGCAGCGCGCGCCGGTCCGGATCGCAGCACCGCGCGCGGCAGCGTCGACGGCGTTGATAACCACAAGCCGCGTTTCATCGACAATGCAATCGGACCAGGACAATGCCAGCCCGAGCGAGCGCATCAGCGGGTGCCCGGCCTCGTGGATGGTCAGATCGAGAATTTCCGAACGTGGCAGCGGGCTCCGCGCGGCAAGCCAGCCGTAGACAAAAAGGCCGGCCCGCAACATCGCAGGCGGCCGCTCCCCGGCATGAACCGGCAGAACAAAGCGCAGCGGGCGCACCAGATGCGGTGCGGCCCGCAGCGCGATGTCCCGCTCCGCCAAGGCGGCGCGCACGCGCAGCACATTGCCGTGTTCGAGATCGATGAAATTGCCGTGCATCAGATGCGGAGCCGCCGGTGCAGCGCCACCGCCAAGGTCGTTCTGCTCGAACAAGGCGACTCGAAGACCGCGGCCGGCAGCGTCACGCGCAAGACACACGCCGTTGAGACCGCCCCCGATGATCGCGATGTCGACATCAGCCATGCCGCGATGATCTCCGACGGTCACCCTCGCGAGTCAAGTCCGACGGATTCTGGATGGTCAGCGCGCGTCAGCCGACCTTGCGCGGAATTTTGACGACGTCCTTGCCTACAGGGCGCTTGGCGCGTCCGATCCATTCGGCATAGGCCTCGATCGGCGCAGGTTTGCCGAGGAAATATCCCTGCACCTGATCGCAGGCCTCGTCGACGAGGAAGCTAAGCTGCTCCTGGGTTTCCACGCCTTCGGCGACGATGGAAATGCTGAGGCCGTGGCCAAGACCGATCATGGCGCGGATGATGGCGGCGGACTGGGTGTTGCGGCCGAGATTCATCACGAAGGTCCGGTCGATCTTGATCTTGTCGAACGGGAACGCCTGCAGGTAGGTCAGCGAGGAATAGCCGCTGCCGAAATCGTCCATGGCGATCCGCACGCCGAGCGACTTCAGCCGCCGCAACAACGACAGCCCGCGATCGAAATCCTCGATCAGCACGCCCTCGGTGATCTCAAGCTCCAGCCGGCCGGGCGCAAGGCCGGTCTCGAGCAGGATGGAATGGACCAGCCCGACCAGATCGCCGTGCATGAACTGGGCCGGCGACAGATTGACCGAGATCTGCAGGTCCTTGGGCCATGAGGCGGCCTCGCGGCAGGCCTGGCGCAGAATCCACTCGCCCATTTCGACGATCAGGCCGCTTTCTTCCGCCAGCGGGATGAAATCGCTGGGCGGGACGAAGCCGCGCACCGGATGGGTCCACCGCGCCAGCGCCTCGAAGCCGAGAACATGATCCGTCGTCATCTTGTGGCGCGCACGGGCCTGCGGCTGGTAGTGCAGCGACAATTCGCCGTTCCGGATTGCGGTGGACAGGTCCTGATGCAGCGCACGCCGGTCACGCAATTGCTGGTCCAGCTCCATGTCGAAGAAATTGATCGACCCGCGCGATGTGGTTTTGGCGCGGAACAGCGCCGCGTCGGCGTTGGTGAGCAGCGTTTCGGCATCGCGGCCGTTGCGCGGATAAACCGAGATGCCGATGGTGAGGCCGATGCGGACCGCCCTGCCCTCGAACATGAATTCTGTCTGCATCGACTGCATCAACCGCGCGGCAAGCGCTTTCGCGGAATCCGGCTGCAGGCCATCGATGATCAGGCCGAACTCGTCGCCGCTGAGGCGCGCGACGACGCCGCCGGAGATGACGGATTCGAGGCGGCGCGCGAACTCGATCAGCAGTTGGTCGCCCACCTCATGACCGAACACATCGTTGATTTCCTTCAGACGGTCGAGATCGAGCGACAACACGGCGAACTCCTCGTCGGTGTCCTCGCAGGCGTCGATCATCTGCTCCAGCGCCTGCAGGAACGCGGCGCGGTTGGGCAGTTCGGTCAGCGCATCGTGATAGGCCATGTGGGCCATGCGCGATTCGGTTTCACGGCGATCCGTGATGTCTTCGTTGGTCTTGATCAGATATTGCGGTTCGCCGGCTTCATCGAGCACAGTGACGCGCCGGGTCAGGAACAGGCGCAATCCGCTTTCGGTCTGAATCGGATGCTCTTCGGTGACGATGCCCTTCTTGCGGACGGCGTCATCGTCGCGCTTGCGGATGAGCCTTACATCGGCGGGATTATAGATGTCCTCAATGGTGCAGCCGATGACGTCTTCGCGCCTCCGGCCCAGCATCGCCTCGGCGGTACGATTGGCAAGAACGTACTGATCATCGCTCAGCCGCTTGACCACCAGTGAAACAGGAATGTTGTCGACGACAAGTTCAAGGAATTTCTTCGCGCTCTGGATTTCGCGCGACAGCGACCTCCGATCGGTCACGTCCTCGAACAGCGCCACCAGGAATTCCGGCCTGCCCTTCTCGTCGCGCGCAATCATACGGTTGCAGGCAACCTGGCGCATGCTGCCGCCGAGCTCGACGAGCAATTCGGTCCGCGTCTGCCCCGTCAGCGACGCAATCGCGTCACGATCCGCCTGCGCAACGGCCAGCGCGGCCTCAGGCACGTAAACTCTTTCGGCGGTGTTACCGATAATCTGGTCGCGGCTCAGGCCGGAGAACTGTTCAAATGCGCGATTGGCAAGAATGTATCTGCCGTCCTCAATGCTCTTGACTGCGACGCAGACCGGAATGTTGTCGATGACCGATTCAAGGAAGCTCTTGGTGGTCGCAAGCTGCCGGGACAGCTTGCGCTGGTCGGTGCAATCCTCGTGCGTGGAGACGATGCCGCCGTTGGACAATTCGCGGTGCTTGATCAGAATGGAACGCCCGTCCGCCAGCTCGCAGATGCAGCCGCTCGCGGTTTTGACGTTGCGATAGTATTCGTCGATGTCGCCGCTCAGCATGCCGCGCTGCATGCGCAATGCGGTGAGTTCGCGGCCGGTCATTCCAGCCGAAAGATCGGCGCGGGTCAGTCCGTAGATTTCGAGATAGCGGTCGTTGCAGAACACAATGCGTTTGCGCGCATCGATCATGACGATACCGGTGCCGAGGCTATTGAGGGCACTGGAGACGAAGGCCGCGCGCCGGATATTTGCGTGGCGCGCCCGCCGCAATGCAGTCGATATCCACAGGATGATCGCGGTGAGAAACGCGACGATCACAAAACCGCCGATCACCACCTGCCATATTATGGCGGTGTGTGCGCTATCCATCGACGACGCCGAGAATGTGCCATCCGGATTGGCGACGATCTGCGCAGCCGCACTTCCCGACAGCAAAGTCGGGATGCAGACATACGCAGCGGCCCACACCCGGCTCGCTGTGGTAGCTCGTGCTTGCTTCTGCCAGCCGGTCATTACCATTCCGCGGAATTCTTCATCCGCAGTCTCTGGCTGCACCTCTTTGGATCGGGTAAACGCGTAAGCGCACGCCACCGACAATGTGACTTAAATGCGGGCAATTGGCCTGCTATGCTTAATCAAGTCCTAACGCAGAGTGCATCGCGGCACCGCCAACTGGATAAGAAATGAGCAGAAAAGAAACCTCTTCCGCAAAGCGGACGGTCGATGGACAGGGTTGAGTGTGTTGTGGTTGGCGCCGGCGTCGTGGGCCTTGCCTCCGCGCGGCGGCTGGCGCAAGCCGGCCTTGAAGTCGTCGTGGTCGAGGCCGCCGGCGACATCGGAACCGGCACGTCCTCGCGCAATAGCGAAGTCATTCACGCCGGAATCTACTATCCGGCGGGAAGCCTGATGGCGCGTCTGTGCGTCACCGGCAAACAGGCTCTCTATAACTACTGCAACGACCACGGCGTCCCGTACCGCCGGTGCGGCAAACTGATCGTCGCCACGGCGGACAATGAGCGCGACAAGCTCGCCGCCATCAAATCGCACGCGGAAGCCAACGGCGTCGACGATATGCAGGTGCTGTCCGATAGGGAGGCGCGCGCGCTTGAACCAGCCCTGAACTGCGTCGGCGCACTGCTGTCGCCTTCCACCGGCATCGTCGACAGTCACGCCTATATGCTGGCGCTGCGTGGTGAGATCGAAGATTCCGGCGGTGCACTGGCATTTCACGCGCCGCTTGTGCGCGCGAAAGCCGTGCCGGATGGATTCCAGGTCGAAATCGGCGGCGACACGCCGATGGTGCTGCAATGCCGTGTGCTGATCAATTCGGCCGGACTCAATGCGCCCGCCATCGCCCGCGCCATCGACGGCATGCCGTCCAATCGCATTCCGACCAGCTACTATGCCAAGGGCAATTATTTCAGCTGCAGGACGCGCGCGCCGTTCTCGCACCTGATCTATCCGGTGCCGGAGCCCGGCGGCCTCGGCGTTCATCTGACGATCGATCTCGGCGGCCAGGCGAAATTCGGACCCGACGTGGAATGGGTCGATAGCCTCGACTACGCCGTGGACCCTGCGCGGGCGGAACGGTTTTACCCAGCGATCCGACGTTACTGGCCGACGCTGCCGGACGGTGCCCTGACGCCGAGCTATTCCGGAATCCGGCCGAAGATCGTCCCCCCCGCGGTCGCCCGGCAGGATTTCGTGATTCAAGGGCCGCAGGACCATGGCCTTGCGGGACTGGTCAACCTGTTCGGCATCGAGTCGCCCGGCCTCACGTCATCCCTCGCCATCGCGGACGATGTCGCACGCATCGCGGGAGTCAATCCATAAGCGACCAGACGTGTGCCATCTCTGCAACGGCAACTGTTGCCGTTACATCGCTCTGAACTGCCGGAAGGATACGGTCGAGGGAGTTCAGTGGACCGTTGCGAGCTTGATGCGCTCGATTTGGTCCTTAAGCACCAGCTTGCGGCGCTTCAGTTCGATAATCTGGAGGTCGTCGGTAGAAAGATGCTGGAGAGCATCGTGCAATTCGTTTTCCAGAACTTCGTGTTTCCGTTCCAGTTCAACGAGATGCGCCTGAATCGCCATAAGAAGTCTCCTCGGTAAGTGGACCTCAGATCGGATCTGGACGGTTAAGTCTACATGACAGAGCTCATCTGTCGACAGCGGAGTCAAAACAGCCGTTCAAAATTTTCGTGCATAAAGGAAACGAATTGTGAGGGAACCCGCCCCGCGCTACCATCGCTAGTGGAGTGGATTTGACATTCGCGCCCCTACCCGCGGCGAGTCCGCAAAGCGAATATCAAATCCCAAACTCCACCAGAGCTTATGCTTTCGAGTGTCCGTCGATTTTAACATTCGCAAAAATACCCGCCGAAAACCGAGGCGAATGTTAAAATCGGACCACTAGAGTTGGTAACGATTTTCTGCAATGACAATCATGCAGATGCTTTCAGTAACACTTCGCTGAAAGTCCGGGCGATTCAGTCAACGACGGTTATGGTAGATCAAGACAACAACGAATTTGCGCTTGAACTGGCGCAGCTGCAGCAGGAGCATCGCGATCTCGATGTCGCCATCGAGGCGCTGCATCAGTCGCCTGCGCCCGACCTGCTCAGATTGCAGCGTTTAAAAAAACGCAAGCTGCAGTTGCGCGACCGGATTACCTTCATCGAAGACCAGATCACGCCCGACATTATCGCGTGATATAGCGACACATCAGAGCGCCGAAAGAACGCGGCCTCGCCGCATCACCTTTCGCGCGTACATCGCGCGATCGGCAGCTTCCATCACAGATGCCGCATCGGCCGCTGCATCGATTAGCGCAACGCCCGTCGATGCACCGGCCACCACCGAATGGCCCCTAAAAACGAATGTCAGCCGGTCAATCGCCTCTTCCAGAGCGGCTGCTTTCGCCAAAGCATCGGTTTCGGTCAAATTCCAGAGCAGCAATCCGAATTCGTCGCCGCCCAGCCGTCCCACCACATCCGACGAGCGGACGTGGCGCATCAGCACCGCGACCACGCCCTTGAGCACGATGTCGCCGGCCGCGTGACCGAACGTGTCGTTAATCGGCTTGAGGCGATCGACGTCGAGCACGATCAGCGCGCCGGTCGCCTTGTAACGCCGGATGTAGGCGATCGACCGGTCCAGCTCCCGCTCGAAGCCGCGACGGTTGTAGATGTTCAGCAGGAAATCGGTGTCGGCCCAGGCCTGCAATTCGTCGATCCGGGCCTGGGCGGCGGCGAGTTCCGCCTTCAGGGCCGAGACCTGCCGTCTTGCCTTGGCCAAGGGAGCCGACGCGGGCTTTCGCTTCGGCTTCACCGGGATGGTCTTGGAGTCGGCTTTGGCGGCGGATTTGCTTCGGCCCGCTGCGCGCCCGAGCTGCTTCTTCGCCACCGGACCCCGTGATGCCACTTTGCCGCGCGCTTTCTTCACGTTTCCGCCCTTAATCCGCTTGACCGGCACCGCCATTGACCATGAAAGGATAACGGATTCGCACCAGCTTGCCACGCAGGGGCGTAACCCTATAATCCGCCCTCTTTTTCTGCTCTTTTTGAAGATTCCGAATGACCGCCCCCGTTGCCATCATCATGGGAAGCCAGTCCGACTGGGAGACCATGCGTCACGCCGCAGTGACCCTGACCGCGCTCGGCGTTGCGCACGAGGCGCGGATCGTCTCGGCGCACCGCACGCCGGAGCGACTTTACAACTTCGCCAAGGGCGCCAAGGCGGCCGGGTTCCAGGTCATCATCGCCGGCGCCGGCGGTGCGGCCCATCTGCCCGGCATGGCGGCCTCCCTGACGGAACTTCCGGTGTTCGGTGTTCCGGTGGAATCCAAGGCGCTGTCGGGCGTCGATTCGCTGTATTCGATTGTGCAAATGCCCGCCGGAATCCCGGTTGGCACCTTGGCGATCGGAAAGTCCGGCGCTATCAATGCCGCCCTGCTCGCCGCAAGCGTGCTGGCGCTCAACGATGCCGGCCTTGCAACCCGGCTTGCGACATGGCGCAAGCAGCAGACCGAGGCCGTGAGCGAGCGCCCAGAGGACAACTAGTGATCCGGTTCTGACATTCGTATCCTATCTTCAGCGAGCACTTTTACGAATGTCAGAACCAAAGGATCACTAGGATTATAATTTGTTAGTGTCCTTTCGTATCCGACGTTCGCTCGGAAGGCGCTGCGGAGTGAAGCGAACGTCGGATACGGGACACTAAGTGACATCTTCAAGTCGGGTGACGCTGAAACCAGGCGACACCATCGGAATTCTTGGCGGCGGACAATTGGGCAGGATGCTCGCACTTGCGGCCGCACGCCTCGGCCTCAAGGCCCAGGTGTTTTCTCCGGATCCGGATTCACCGGCCTTCGACGTCGTGCAGAACGCATCCTGCGCGGAATACGCCGATGTCGAAGCGCTGGAGCTGTTCGCATCGGATGTCGCCGTCATCACCTACGAATTCGAAAACATCCCCTCGTCCACGGCGATGATCCTGTCGGCCCGGCGTCCGGTGCTGCCGGACCCGAAGGTGCTGGAAACCGTGCAGGACAGGCTCGCGGAAAAGAATTTCGTCAGCAAACTTGGTATCGCCACCGCGCGCTATGCCGATGTCTCCTCTGCGCAGGAATTGAAAGCCGCCATCGGGCAGATCGGCCTGCCCGCGGTGCTCAAAACCCGGCGCTTCGGCTACGACGGCAAGGGTCAGGTCGTAATCCGCGAGGGTGACGATCCGGAAGCGGTGTGGGCCGATCTCGAAACGCGATCTGCGATCCTTGAGGCCTTCGTGCCGTTCGAGCAGGAGATTTCCGTGGTCGCAGCGCGCGGCACCGACGGCGAAGTGGTTTGCTACGACGTCACCGAGAACGAGCATCGCGACCACATCCTGAAGTTTTCCTGCGCGCCCGCGCGCATTTCCGATGAACTCGCAGCGCAAGCCCGGGTCATCGCCGAAAAGATTGCCGCCGCGCTGGATTATGTGGGCGTGCTGGCGGTGGAACTGTTCGTGGTGCCAGGCGAGGATGGGCCGAGCCTGCTGGTCAATGAGATCGCACCCCGGGTGCACAATTCCGGTCACTGGACCCTCGACGGGGCCTCGGTGTCGCAGTTCGAACAGCACATCCGCGCCATCGCCGGCTGGCCGCTGGCGCATCCGGTTCGCCACGGCGACGTCACCATGACCAACCTGATCGGCGATGACATCCTCGACTACGGCAAGTGGCTGGGCGTTCCCGGCGCCACCGTGCACCTCTACGGCAAGGGCGCTCCCCGACCTGGCCGTAAAATGGGCCATGTGACCGAAGTTAAGGCTCCGCAAAAGTAAAAGGCTGCCGCGATTGCTCGCGACAGCCTTGGTCTTTCCCTGAATCAGGCGCTACCTGCCTGCGACGATTCCCACCGGCTCGTCGCTCAGCCAGCGATAGACCACGCCGCCGATGACGCCGCCGATCAGCGGCGCGACCCAGAACAGCCAAAGCTGCTGAATGGCCCATCCGCCGACGAACAGCGCGGGACCCGTGCTGCGCGCCGGGTTCACCGACGTGTTGGTGACGGGAATGCTGACGAGATGGATCATCACCAGCGCAAGGCCGATCGCCAGCGGAGCGAAACCGGCCGGCGCCTTGCCGTGGGTCGCCCCCATGATGATGAACAGGAACATCGCAGTCATCGCCACTTCGCACACAAAGCCCGCCAGAAGGCTGTATTTGCCGGGCGAATGGTCCGCGTAGCCATTGGAGGCGAAACCGCCTGCGAGATCGAATCCGGCCTTGCCGCTGGCGATGACGTAGAGCAGGCCCGCGCCAAGCACGGCGCCGATCACCTGGGCAATGATGTACGGAACGACCTGACCGGCTGGGAAGCGGCCGCCTGCGGCCAGCCCGACGGTGACGGCGGGATTGAGATGGCACCCTGAAATATGACCGATAGCAAAGGCCATCGTCACCACGCTCAGGCCAAACGCGAACGAAACACCCAAAAGCCCGATACCGACCTGCGGAAAAGCAGCTGCCAGGACGGCGCTTCCGCAACCCGCAAATGTCAGCCAGAATGTGCCGATCGCCTCGGCGGTGTACTTCTTCGCATTCATCTTCAGTCTCCATGGTCGAGGCGTGGATCGCCTCTTTACGAGACCACATGGCAAGCTGGCGGAGGGTTCCCCGCCCCCTCGAATCATGGCCCCGGCAGGGCAACGTTGGACGGTATTTTGAACTTTCCCAGCGGGGAAAATGGCTATCCACAGGTGGACATTCCCGGTTTGATCTGGTACATCCGCGCCCTTGATGGGAAGGGCGTGGCCTTTAGCCGGTCCTTCGTCGTCTCCTGAATTTCCTGATTGAAACCAAAGAGGATGCCGCGTGCAGGTTCTCGTCCGCGATAACAATGTCGACCAGGCTCTCAAGGCGCTGAAGAAAAAGATGCAGCGCGAGGGCATTTTCCGCGAGATGAAGCTCCGCGGTCATTATGAAAAGCCCTCCGAGAAGAAGGCTCGCGAAAAGGCGGAAGCCGTTCGCCGCGCCCGCAAGCTGGCGCGCAAGAAGCTGCAGCGCGAAGGCCTGCTCCCGATGAAGCCGAAGCCGGTGTTCGGCGCGGGTCCGGGCGGCGACCGTGGCGCAGCCGGTGGCCGTGGCGGCGCAGGTGCTGGTCCGCGCGGACCGCGCTAAGCTTCAACAGTTTTGAATTTGAAAACGCGGGCCTTGCGGCCCGCGTTTTTGTTGGGCGCGACAGCTAGTCCTGGCCAGCCATAAAGGCACGCGCGACGTCGACCGCACCATAGTCGTCGAGGTTGACGTGGGTGCCGAGCGGGAACGGCACAAAGCGTTTCGGGCCGGGAGCAAGATCGAACAGCAGCCGACCCAACCGCGCTGGGACCACCGCGTCCTTCTCTCCATGCATGATCAGCAGCGGGACTTTTACGCCGACGATCCGTTCGTCAGATCGAAAGCTGTCGTGCATCAGCCAGCGCACCGGCATGTACCAAAACGCGGACGACGCCACATCGATCAGAGATGTATAGGGCGCTTCGAGAATGAGTTTGCCGACCGGCTGGCTCGCAGCGATGGCGACCGCAACACCGGTGCCGAGCGAATAGCCCCACGGCACGATGCGCTCCGGTGAATGGTGCATGGCGGCGAACGCATAAGCCACTGCACCGTCGTTCAGCAATCCATCTTCCGTCGGCTTGCCGCTGGAGCCGCCGTAACCGCGGAACGACAGTGCGACAAGGCCGGTGCCGTCGGCGGTAATGGCGCGAAAGCGCGGCACGCGCCACGCCAGCACTTCGCCGTTGCCGTGAAAGAACAGCACCACCGGCTTTCCCTCCTTTGGCGGCACATGCCAGACAATGACCTTCTCGCCGTCTTTGGTATCGAGAACGACTTCCTGCCCTTCCGGAAATCCCGCCGTGGCAGGATTCGTCCGCGTCGTCTGCGGCGCAGGATAGAGCAACACACGTTGAAACAGATACAGCGCCGCAGCCATCGCAACGTAAGCCACGACTGCAATCACCACGATCAATTGAACGGTTTTCATAGCCTTCCTGTGCTGACGCGACGGCGTCATTCATCGGATCATGGCCATGCAAATCCGGCAACTGGAGGCGAAGAAGAATAAAAAACGCGGGCCTTTCGGCCCGCGTTTGCGTTTGAGCATTCCTTGGGAGGGAGATTTCGCTCAAACAAGATTCAAACGTTGAGATTCATCCAGACCGCTTTCGGCTCGGTAAAGTTCGCGAGAGCCTCAGTACCGTGTTCACGGCCGAAGCCTGAATCGCCCGCACCGCCCCACGGCAACCGCACATCGGTGTAGCCATAGGTGTTGATCCAGACCGTGCCGGCCTTCGCCTTCCTGGCGAAACGCTGCACGCGGCCGATGTCGCGACTCCACACGCCTGCCGCGAGACTGAACGCCGTGCCGTTGGCGATCCGCAGCGCATCAGATTCATCCTTGAACTTGATGACGCTGACCACGGGACCAAAGATTTCTTCCTGCGAAATCCGCATCTCGTGCTTCACGTTGGCGAACACCGCGGGGCTGATGTAGTAGCCGCGATCGCCGACATGCTCGCCGCCAGTCACCAGCGTCGCGCCTTCCTTCTGACCGATATCGACATAGTCGAGAATCGACTTCATCTGCTTCTCGGAAATCACCGGACCGAGCGCCGTTGTCTTGTCGGCGGTATCGCCCATACGCAAAGCCTTCGCGCGCGCCGCAAGCCGCTCAACCACTTCATCGTAGACGTTCTCATGCGCCAGCACGCGCGAGCCGGCCGAACATACCTGTCCGGCATTGAAGAAGATGCCCGCCGCTGCGGCCTTGGTCGCTGCATCCAGATCGGCATCGTCATAGATCACGTTGGCCGACTTGCCGCCGAGTTCGAGCGACACGCGCTTGAAGTTACCCGCCGCGCCTTTCAGGATTCCGCGGCCGACGCCGGGCGATCCGGTGAACGTCACCTTGTCCACGCCGGGATGATTGACCAGCGCATCGCCGACCACACGGCCCGGACCCGGCACGATGTTCAGTACGCCCGGCGGCAAACCCGCTTCCAGCGCAAGCTCGCCGATCCGCAGCGCCGACAACGAGGTCAGTTCGGCGGGCTTCATCACCACGGTGCAGCCGCAGGCCAGCGCCGGCGCGAGTTTCCACATGCCGATCATCAGCGGGAAATTCCACGGCACGATCACAGCCACCACGCCGACCGGCTCGCGCACGGTGTAGGTCAGCGCATCGCTGCGCGTCGGCACGGTGTCGCCGTGAATCTTGTCGGCCCAGCCGGCGTAGTACGTCAGCGTATCGATGGCGGCGGGGAGATCCTGCCGCAGTACCGCCGAGATCGGCTTGCCGGCGTCGCGGCTTTCCAGTTCGGCGAGTTCATCGCCGTGCTGCTTCATCAGTTCGGCAAGCCTGAACAGGATGTGGCCGCGCTCGGCAGGACGCATGGCACCCCAGACACCCTCAAAAGCGCGGCGCGCAGCCGCGACCGCGCGTTCGACGTCGGCTTCGTTGCCTTCGGAGATGGTCGCGATGACCTGACCGGTGGCGGGATTGAGGGTGTTGAAGGTGCGGCCCGAGACCGACTCGACATGCTGGCCGTCGATCAGCAATTGCTTGCGGAGAACCAAGGCAGCATCGCGGGAGGTGTCATGGGAGTAATCATATGCAATCGACATCATATTTCTCCTGCTATTTCTCTTAATTTGTCCACTAAATATTCAAGAGTAAATATGATATGATTTGCCAATGGCTCACGATCATATGAAATTCATTGCATAACAAGGGGACGCCCGATGCTGCAGATCGAGATCGAACCCGTCTGGCGCTTTCACAAGGAAGGCAGCCCGCAAACCGCCGTTGTTATGCTCGGCGTGCTCAACGAAATCCGCAAAACCGGCAAGCTCACCAGCGCGGCAGACCATGCCGGCCTGTCCTATCGCCACGTCTGGAATCTGGTTGAGCAATGGTCCGACTTCTTCGGCGTGCCGCTGGTCGAAACCCATCGCGGCAAAGGCACCACACTGACGGCGTTCGGCGAGAAGCTGGTATGGGCCGGGCAGCGTATGCAGGCTCGTCTCGGTCCGCAGCTCGAGAATCTGGCGCAGGAACTGGTCACCGAGATCAAGCCGTTCCTGCATCAACGCCCCTCGGTGATCCGAGTTCACGCCAGCCACGGTTTCGCGGTTTCCAAATTGCGCGAGCTGCTCGACCGCGAGCCCGGCATCGGCGTCGATCTGCGCTATGTCAGCAACCAGAACTCGCTGGTGTCGCTGGCGCAGGGTGCCTGCGACCTGTCCGGCGTTCACGTGCCGCGCGGGGAACTGCGTGCGCAAAGCGTCAAGGCGTGCCGGGAATGGCTCGATCCGCGCGAAGATCGCGTTATCAGTTTCGTGACCCGCGAGATGGGACTGATGGTGAAGCCCGGCAACCCGCTCAAGATCGGGTCGCTGGAAGATCTCGTCGAAACCAAAGCCCGCTTCGTTAACCGCGACCACGATTCGGGAACGCGGACGCTGTTCGATCAATTGCTGGCACAGCACGGGATCGATGAGGCCAGGATCAACGGCGCACAGCAGATGGAGTTCACGCACGCCGCAGTCGCCGCCTATGTGGCCAGCGGCATGGCGGATGCGGCTTTCGGCGTCGAGGCTGCTGCAAGGCAGTTTGGACTCGATTTCGTCCGGGTGCTGACCGAGGACTACTTCTTCGTGTGCCGCCGCGGATTCCTCGATACCGAGCCGATGCAGCGCGTGCTCGACGTGATGAAGGGCCAGCCATTTCACGACGCGATCGCGGAATTGCCCGGTTACGTCGCGGTGCATCCGGGAACAGTCAGCACCGTCAAGGAGTTTCTGGATATCGTCGACGTCACAAACAGCCGACCCGTTAAGATTAAGCCTTAACCAATTATTAATTCTGCGTTTGCGGGCCCGAAATGCCCGACCTAGCGTGCATCGGGCTGCTGTTCGCGAACCCGGAATTGGTGCGTGATATGACGTATAGAATGTATGGAGCGTGTATCGCCGCTCTCGGCGTGGGAGCGCTTATCCTTGCCCCGAACGAGACATTTGCCGATCCGGCAGCCGCGCTGCCCGGAGGATCGGTTGCGGTGAATCCCGCGTTCCGTCCGTCCCCAGGCCGGCCGCTGCAGCGTCACCGGGGGCACAACGCCAGAGCGTTCTGGCCGGGCACGGCAGGCTACTTCTACGACCCATCGTATGCCGAACCCGGCGTAGGGGCCGTGCCGCCAGCATCCGGCGATATCCGTTACACCTACACCTACGACGTTCCCTGGGATTGGTCACATCGATTTCCGCCGGCGGTCGCACCGTCTGACAGACCTTATGTACAGGAATGCACCAAGCAGACCGTCAACGTTCCCCGGCGCGAAGGCGAAGAGGAAACCGTCAGCGTAAATATCACGCGGTGCTATTAAGGGGCTTAAGACAACACGCTGGTTGAAACGAGAGAAGCAGCGGCTCCCTCATTTCAAACTGTCCCGAGTACGCGCCGCCTAGTTCGATTCCGGCACTACGGCGTGGAAGACCGATTTCGCGGCCGACATCACGTCCTCGGTCACCGATGGGCGTCCCTGTTTCGCGCGCAGATCGAGCGGGCGCGAGGGAATATCGGCCGGCGGCGTCAGCCGTAAACCACCATCGACAGCACGGGTCTCCGATGGTCCGGAGATCGGCTCGGGAAACGGCGCTGGGGCCGCGACGGCGGCTTCACTTGGCGGCGGCGCAACGGCGACCGCCGGCGGCAGCGGCTGGACCGATGGTTGCTGGGCAGGGGCAGTGGAAGGAGCATAGACAACACTGTTGACCCGGGCGCGTTCATGAACGCGTTCCTGCGCCTTCGCCGGCTCCTCGGCACGCGCGGCTTCCGGCGCAGCACGCGGCGCCTCAGGTACGGCGCGAGGCCCGGCGTTGCGCAGCCGCTCGATGGCGGCCCGCGCCAGATCGTTGGCGTCGCGCTTGTCATCGGGCGCCGCATTCGCCTCAGCGGGCATCGGTGCGGCAGGCGCCGGCTTGGCGGCGGCCCGCTCCCGCTTCTCTGCAGCAGTCTTTTCGCTGGCAAGTTTCTCGGCGGCAGCCTTCTCGCTGGCCGCCTTCTCTGCGGCGAGCTTTTCGGCGGCTTTCTTCGCGTTCTCTGCCCGATCGGCCGCCGATCGCTCCGCCGCGGCCTTTTCGAGAGCAAGCTTTTCCGCCTTGAGCCGGGCAGCTTCGGCTTTTGCGGTCTCAGCTTTGGCGGCCTTATCGCCGGACTCGTCAGCTTTCAGCGTCTGGGGAGCAGCGTTTTTCGATGTCTGAGCAGGGGCCGTGATGGCGGCCTTCGGCTTGTCGGCCTCGGACTTCGCGTTGATATAGTGCGTGACGATATACGCCCCGACCACCGTCGCCACGATCGACGGAATGACCTCTAAAAAGTACTTGGTGAACAGCTTCTTGATCATCGCAACTCCCCGCAGGACGTTGCATGCGGGAACTTTTGGGCCGATTGAGGGATCAACTGCGACGGATCGGTGGCAAATACCGAAGGAACCGCCGGGTAACGGCTTTGTCAGGGATTTCAGGCGTTACCCGGCACAAGGTTCTTGCGGCGATTACTTCTTCTTTTCCATCTTCGTGACCGTCAGACGGCCATTCACGCGGTCGACCTCGAACTTGATATTGTCGCCCGCCTTGACGGCCTTCAGCATCGCCGGATCGGCAACGGCGAACACCATTGTCATCGCGTCCATGTCGAGATTTTTGATCGGTCCATGCTTGACCGTGACCTTGTTCTGGTCCGGGTCGATCTTGAGGATCTCCCCGTCGACCGGCACGGTCTGCGCCACGGCGACAGTCGAGAATACGGCCATTGCAGCCGCCATCATCAGTTTACGCATCATCATATCTCCTTTGGTTACTTGACAATAATTTTGCCGGTCATGCCGGCTTCGCGGTGACCGGGGATGAGGCAAGAGAAGTCGAACTCACCGGCCTTGGTAAATTTCCAGAACAGTTCGCCGGTCTTGCCCGGCGCCAGGCGCTTGGCGTTGGGATCGTCGTGTTCCATCTCCGGGTTCTTCATCATCTCGGCCATGTGCTTGAGATTTTCCTCGACCGTGCCGACGACGATTTCGTGATCGAGTTCGCCGCTGTTACGGACAGCAAACTTGATCTGTTCGCCCTTGCGGATGTCGAGCCGGTCCGGGACGAACAGCATTTTTCCGTCCGCTTCGCGCATGGTGATCTGGATAGTGCGTCCGGGCTTCTTGGGATCGCCGGGCTCGCCATAGGCGCGGGCATCCCCGTGAGAATGACCAGGATCGGCCAGCGCCGCGGTGGACAGAGAGAGGGCGGCAAGCGCGGTGATAATGAATCGTGATTGCATATCGAATTCCTTCTCAATGATTGCGATGGGGGGACTGTTTGCCGGGCTTCACGACGTTGAGCTCGATCGCTTTTGTCTTGTCCGACGCGGCGGGAGGCCCGCGTTCGACCGCTTTCGATTCACCCTTCCACTCGTAGGAAACCTTTCCTTCCGGATGCTTGAACCAGCCCGGATCCTTGTAGTCGCCGGACGCGAGCCCCTCGCGCACCTTGACGACCGAGAACATGCCACCCATCTCGACCGCGCCGAATTGAGCGAAGCCGGTCATCATCGGCAGGGTGTTCTCGGGCAGCGGCATTTCCATCTCGCCCATGTCCGCCATGCCGGCGTTTCCCATCGGCATGTACTCCGGCACCAGTTTTCGCACTGACTTGACGAGATCGCTCTTTTTCATTCCGACGAAATTACGGATGTCGTGGCCCATTGCGTTCATAGTGTGATGCGACTTGTGGCAGTGAATCGCCCAGTCGCCGGGGTTGTCGGCGACGAAATCGAAGGCGCGCATCTGACCGACGGCGCAATCCACCGTGACCTCCGGCCAGGCCGCAGCCTCCGGCACCCAGCCTCCATCCGTACAGGAGACCTTGAAGTCGTAGCCATGCATGTGGATCGGATGGTTTGTCATTGTCAGATTGCCGAACCGGATGCGGACCTTGTCGCCCTTGCCGGCGACGATGTGATCGATGCCCGGAAAGACCCGGCTGTTCCAGGTCCACATATTGAAGGCGGTCATCTCCGCGACCTTCGGCAAATAGGTCCCGGGGTCGATGTCGTAGGCCGACATCAGAAACACAAAATCCCGGTCCACGCGGCGGAAGGCGGGATCCCTCGGATGCACCACCAAGAAACCCATCATGCCCATCGCCATCTGGACCATCTCGTCCGCATGCGGGTGGTACATGAAGGTGCCACTCTTCGTCAGCACGAACTCATAGACGAACGTCTTGCCCGGCTTGATGTGCGGCTGGGTCAGGCCGCCGACGCCGTCCATACCGCTCGGGAGCAGAATTCCATGCCAATGGATGGTGGTATGCTCCGGCAGCTTGTTGGTGACGAAGATGCGAACCTTGTCGCCCTCGACAGCTTCGATCGTAGGCCCGGGCGACTGGCCGTTGTAGCCCCACAGATGTGCGACCATGCCCGGCGCGAGTTCGCGGACCACGGGTTCGGCGACGAGATGGAATTCCTTCCAGTCGCCGTTCATCCGCCAGGGCAACGTCCAGCCGTTCAGCGTGACGACGGGCTGATAGTCCGGACCGCTCGTGGGAACCAGCGGCGGTTGCATCGTTGTGGCGGTCGAGGTTGGGGCTTCAGGAATGCTCGCGGCCTGAGCACGGCCGCTGACGGCGCTGGCGCCGACCAGTACCGCAGCCGATCCAAGAATTTCTCTACGTGAGATCATTGTTCGCTCTCCATTCAATGCTGAGGTGCTTCGGCGGATGCAGCGGACATCGCAGTTTCACTTCGTCCAGCAACGCCTCCCCCCATCACGGCGGTGTTGAGATTCGTTGTGGCCAGCCAGAAATCCCGCTTCGCTTCGATCGCCGCCGTCGTCGCGGCGATGCGCTGACGCGCCTCCGCCAGCAGCGAGAACACATCGATCAGCATGCCGTTGTAACGAAGCAGGGTTTCGTCAGAGATGATCTTGCGCAGCGGCAGGACTTCCTTCTGGTAGTGCGCCGTAATGTCGTAGGCCGACCTGTAACTGCGATACGCATCCCGCGCATCGGAACGGACGTTGACCGCCCGCTCCATCAGGCGGTTGACCGCATGCATGTACGTGGCCTCCGCCTCCCGGACGCGAACCTCGCCGAAATCGAAAATCGGAACCTGAAGTTCAACGTCAAAGCCGCGATCGCGGATTCTTTCTCCGGTTGTCTTGTTCCTGTTGGTCCTTGCGGCAAACCCGGCATCCAGCACGTTGATGAAACGTGTCGCTTGCGTCAGGCCATAGGATTTCGCCAGCGCATCCAATTCAATCCGCCCGATCTGCAAATCGACGTGACGGCGAACCGCCTCTGTCTCGATGCCCGGCAGCGATTGCGGCCGTGACGGCAGCGGCGGGAGCGCACTGGCCATCTTGAACGCCAGATCGTCGCCCCACAGTCCCATGGCTCGGATCAGCGATTCGCGCTCGCTGGCGGCACGCTGACGTGTGGCGGCAAGTTGTGCGGTGAGATCGGCATAAAACACCTGCTCGCGCGCCTGATCAAGCTTGTTCATCCCGCCGGTCTCGCCGAGACGGATGGCGAATTTCGCAGCGGTTTCCGCGCCGGACTGGGCCTGCGCGAGAAAGTCTGCAAGTTCTCGTGAGGCGACGGCGCGATAATAGGCACGTCGCGTGTCCGCCGCGACCCGCAGCGTTTCGCTCAAGGCCACGATCTGTGCCTGCCGGAAGCGAGCCGCTGCGATTTCCGAGCGAACCGGCAGCGTCGCGAGCGCCAGTATGTTGGCGACGATCCTGCGGTCGACTTCAACTTCGACCGATCCCGCAATCCGCGACAATGAAATTGCGGGATTCGGCGGCAGACTTGCCTCCACCGCCCGCGCTTCCTCAATGGCGAGTTCGTTGTAAGCCGCCTGCAGCCCGCGATTGTTGAGAAGCGCGATCTGAACAGCCGCATCCGCCGAAAGCGGCTTCGAGAGCAGCCGCTTCGCTGTGTTGCGGGCAGCCGCCGTTTCGTCCGGCGTGCGCAATGCAACAGCATCCTTGCCGAGGTCTTTCGAGACCGTGGCGCTGACGAGGCTCATGCCGCCATCCGGCGAGAATGATACGCAGCCCGACAGCAGAAGGGCTGTGCTTGCCATCATCCAGCGGCTGGCGCGGCGTGCAGTGAGAGTCATGAAATTCTGAACTGGCATGGTGCACCTACTCGCCGGGTTTCGGAGCTGGCGTGACCTGCTCGTTCTGTTTCTTCCAGGCAGCAGGGGCCACCGGCCTCTGGCTCGTGTAGCTCCCGATCGAGGAGCGATAGTCAACACGCGATGTCCGCGCGCCCGGGTCAGACGGATCAGGTCCAGCCGAAACTGACGGCACGGTGTTGCAGCCTGCGAGAAACAGCAGGGCGAACGATAGAGATAGTGTCTTGAACGGCAGCGGTACGAGTGTCGTCGCCACCGGATCAACGGCAGCGAGCCTCGCCAGATTTTGCACGGGCATTATATCCTCAAATGTCAGACGGCTTCGAAGGCGTGCGACTATACAGCCGCAGCGCCGGCAATTACATCGACAGGAGGACGATTGGCGGACGATAAAGCAGGTCAGGGGCTTCGCCGGCAATTCCGGCGTCAGAAGGTGCAACAACCGATGCGTCAGTCATCGCTCGGGGCGTCAAATCAAACATGCTAGCCGGAAGCGCACTGATGCACATCACGCCGCAACATCCGGGCGCAGTCGACTTGCCGCCGGAATGAGTCATTCCGGCATGGTCGTTGATCGCATCCGCCGATTCGGCATTCGCTGACACCTGATGATCATGATTCGCATGCGTCATGCCCTGATGAACATGAGCGGCTTCACCGTGCACATGTCCCGCATGCTGAACCTGCGTTGGAGTTGGCAGATACCGCGCCAAGGCACTGTCTGCAAACGCGAATCCGACCGGCACGACGAGGCAAAAAGCATAGAGCGCAACGAGAATGCGCGCAGCCTTTACCTTCAAGACCCTGGTCAGTTGCGTCAGCATCCGGAAATCGGGACTCCCATCGTGGCGACCAGCCACAACCATGGCCAGAAGTACAATCAGAACTCCAAACAGGCAAGCCGCTTTAAGGTCACAGCGGCGCGAGAAAATTTCGGTTCGTTGCCTCATTTCACACAGCGGTTCCGGTCTGCGCGGATGCATAGCCGGGGCGATATGGACGAAAGTCTTCCGGCGGCGTAGCAAATACTGGGTCCTCCGCAGGAGCGGCCCGCGCCAGGCCACAGACCACTTGCGCTCCATGACCGCAGCAAGCCTTTGGAGTCACGATCTTGACCGAATATCAGCCGGCAGCCTCCATCGACGCCGTGGAACGAGGTCTGGCCTCGGCCGGCTACATCGCCAACCGTCAGATCGCGACCGCGGTTTATCTGTCGCAGCGGATCGAAAAGCCGATCCTCGTGGAAGGGCCGGCCGGCGTCGGCAAGACCGAACTCGCGAAGGCGATCGCGGCCTGGCGCGGCCTCAAGCTGATCCGCCTGCAATGCTATGAAGGCCTCGACGAAGCCAAGGCGCTTTACGAATGGAAATACGCCAAGCAGTTGCTCTATACGCAGATCCTGAAGGACAAGCTCGGCGAAGTGCTGGGCGACGCGGAGACGCTTCCGGCTGCGCTGAACAAGCTGCATGATTTCGGCGACGTGTTCTTCTCCAAGGAATTCGTCGAACCGCGCCCGCTGCTGCAGGCCCTTGAGCAGCCCAAGGGCTGCGTCCTGCTGATCGACGAAATCGACAAGTCGGATGCGGAATTCGAGTCGCTGCTGCTCGAAATCCTGTCCGACTTTCAGGTGACGCTGCCTGAACTCGGCACCATCTCGGCGATTGCGCCGCCGACGGTGATCCTGACCTCCAACAGCGAACGCGATCTCGGCGACGCGCTGAAGCGGCGCTGCCTCCACCTGCACATCGGCTTCCCCGAGCAGAAGCTCGAGGAACGCATTGTGGAGAGCCGCGTGCCCGGCATTTCGCAATCGCTGCGGCGGCAGATCGTCAGCTTCATCAACGATGTCCGCACCCTCGACCTGAAGAAACTGCCGTCGGTCTCCGAGGCCATCGACTGGGCGCGGGTGCTGGTTCTGCTGCAGGCGAGCGAACTCGACCACCAGATGGTCAAGGACACGCTCAATGTCCTGCTGAAGTACGAGGCCGACATCGAGACCACGATGCCGCAAGTTACCAGCTTCATTGGCAAGACACGCCGCGAGAACGTCTTCGGTTAGGCCGGATGAGAGAGAACCTGCATCGCTTCTTTCGGGCGGCCCGCGGGGCCGGGGTGCGGATTTCGCCCTCCGAAAGCATCGATGCAATGCGGGCGGTCTCCGAGATCGGCTTCACCGACCGCGAAATCCTGCGCGACACGTTCCTGCTGACGCTCGCCAAGAGCACCGACGACAAGCGGGCGCTCGGCGAATGCTTCGACCTGTTCTTCCAGCAACCTGAGATCACCGGCCCGCCGACTCAAGACAGCGACGCAGGCGAATCCAATGAAGCAGGCGAAACATCAAGCGAGCAGACGGGCGCTGCCGCATCGTCTCCTCCGTCGGGTCTCGGTCCGCTGGCCCAGATGCTGATGTCGCAAGACCGCAATGGCATTGCCGCTGCGATCGCCAATGCGTCTAGCGCCGCAGAACTGTCCGAGATCAGGTTCTTCACCCAGCGCGGCATCTATTCGAGCAAAATCCTCAACGAGCTCGGCATCGCGCAGCTGCGGGACGATCTCGAGGCCCTGACCGTGAGCAATCCGGCGGAGGCCGAGCGGCTTGCCGCCGCGACCGAAGCGCTGCGCGAGAACGTGCGCGATACCGTTTCGCAGGCGCTGCTGCTGTATGGCCGCGAGGAAACCGAAAATCTGCGCAACGACATCCTGCGCAACGCGCCGATGTCGCAGCTCGACCAGCGGCAGATCCAGCAGATGCGCGTGCTGATCCGCCAGCTCGCGCGCCGTCTGCGCGAGCGGTACAGCAAGCCGCGCAAACGCCAGCGGCGCGGCCATCTCGACGTGCGCCGCACGATCCGGCGCAACGCCGCATGGGGCGGCGTGCCGTTCCTGACCACGTGGAAGCGCCGCCATCGGGACAAGCCAAAAATCATCGCGATCTGCGATGTCAGCGGCTCAGTCGCGCGGGTCTCGGACTTCTTCCTGCTGCTGATTTACAGCCTTCATGAAGTTGTATCCGACGTCCGCTCGTTCGCTTTCTCCAGCCACCTGATCGAGGTCAGCGACATTCTCGAAGAACTGGATGCCGACAAGGCCATGAAGGAGATCATGACGCAGGTCGGCTTCGGCTCTTCGGACTACGGCAAGTCGCTGGCCGATTTCGAAAAGCTCGCGCTCAGTGCGGTGACGCCGCAAACCACCGTGATCGTGCTCGGCGATGCGCGGACCAACAACCTCGATCCCCGCGCGGATATTCTCAGGCGTATTTCTGAGCGCTCCAAGCGGCTGGTGTGGCTCAACCCCGAAGGCCGCATGGTGTGGGGCTGGGGCGACTCGGAAATGCCGCGCTACGCGACCTATTGCAGCGCCGTGCGCCAGTGTGCCACGGCCAAGCAGCTCGAACGCGCGATCACCGATATCGTCGCGGCCTATCAGTAAACGCAGTGATGTTCCGTTCGGACATGATCTGGTCCGAAAACCGGTGCCCGTTTCTCGGGATCATGCCCTAAGGCACCAGCACCAGGAACATGAACACTGCGAACATGACCAGATGCACCAGACCGAACAGGATATTGGTGCGGCCGGTACCAAACGTCGCGAGGCTGACCAGAAAAGTCATGATCAGCAACATGCTGTCGCGAGTCTCGAGGCCGAGCACCAGCCGCTTGTCCAGCACATAGGTCGCGATCGCGACGGCCGGCACAGTCAGGCCGATGGTGGCCAGCGAGGAACCGAGCGCGAGGTTGATGCTCTTCTGCAGGTCGTTCTTGCGCGCGGCCGCCAGCGCCGCGATGCCTTCCGGCAGCAAGATCAGCAGCGCCACGACGACGCCCGCGAAGGCTGGCGGTGCGCCGATGGCGGCCGCGCCGGCGTCCACCACCAGCGAGAACTTCTTGGCCAGCATCACCACGCCGACCAGCGAGACCAGCAACAGCAACCCGCTGATCAGAAGCAGGCGGCCCCCCGGGACATGATCCTGCTCCTCTTCCCCTGATCCTGCGATGAAGTAATCACGATGGCGGATGGTCTGGGTGTAGAGGAACACGCCATACAGAACGATGGTGATGACGCTGACGAAGCCGAGCTGGCTGGCGGAATAGATCGGCCCCGGCGTCGTCTCGGTATAATTCGGCAGAATCAGCGTGATGGTGGCCAGCACGACCAGCACGCTGAGATAGACGTTGGCGCCGGTGACCTGGAAATCCTGCTCGCGATAGCGCAGTCCGCCGACCAGAATGCAGATGCCCACGAGGCCGTTGCACACGATCATCACCACCGCGAACACGGTGTCGCGCGCCAGCGTCGGCACGCCGTTCTCGCCGAGCATGATGGTGGCGATCAGGGCGACCTCGATGATCGTCACCGCGAGCGTCAGCAGCAGGGTGCCAAACGGCTCTCCGATCCGCTCCGCGATCACCTCCGCATGGTGAACCGCGGCGAACACGGTGCCGAACAGAATGACCAGCAGCACCGCCGCGAAGACCAGTCCGGTCGGCGTGCGCGTGAAGCCGATGCCGAGCCCAGGGATTTCAGTGGCGACATAAAGCAAAACGGCCAGCGTGGGATAAACCCACGCTGACCGCGGCAAGTGTGTGTGTGCACTCATGCGCTCCACATTAACGGCACGATTGCAAAAGGCCTAGCCAGCCCGGAGAGAATTTGCACATGGAAGCGGGATACCGTAACCAAAAAGGACTGTTTTTTGGAAGGAAACGCAAAAAATGTTCTCTCACGTGATGATCGGGACGAACGATCTCGACAAGGCCAAGGCATTCTACGACAATCTGCTGGGGACACTCGACGTACAGCCGGCGTTTGTCGATCGCCATCGCATCTTTTATCGCACCAAAACCGGGACTTTTTCCGTGTCAAAGCCGATCGACGGCAAACCCGCCACGTGCGCGAACGGCGGGACCATTGGCTTTACTGCTGCTTCGCCTGAAGAAGCCGATGCCTGGCATGCGGCCGGGATCGCGAATGGTGGCACAACATGCGAAGACCCTCCGGGCATCCGGGGGATGGGTGACGTTAGAATGTACATCGCCTATCTGCGCGACCCGGACGGCAATAAAATATGCGCGGTGCATCGGTTGCCGAAGGCGTAAATAAAAAGAGGCCGTGCACAGCACGGCCTCTTTGCTTTTCGCAAATTCAAAGGCGGGTCTGCGCCTACATCGCCTTGACGATGTTCTCGGTCATTTTCTTGGCGTCGCCGAGCAGCATCATGGTGTTGTCGCGATAGAACAGCGGGTTGTCGACGCCGGCATAGCCCGAGGCCAGCGAGCGCTTGATGAACATCACGGTGCCGGCCTTCCAGACCTGCAGCACCGGCATGCCGTAGATCGGCGACTTCGGGTCTTCTTCCGCCGCCGGGTTGGTGACATCGTTGGCGCCGATCACGAAGGCGACGTCGGCCTGCGCGAACTCCGAGTTGATGTCCTCGAGTTCGAACACCTCGTCGTAGGGCACGTTGGCCTCGGCCAGCAGCACGTTCATGTGGCCGGGCATGCGGCCCGCCACCGGATGAATCGCGTACTTCACCTCGACGCCTTCCTTTTTCAGGGTGTCGGCCATTTCGCGCAAGGCGTGCTGCGCCTGCGCCACCGCCATGCCGTAGCCGGGCACGATGATGACCTTCTGCGCGTTCTTCATGATGAAGGCCGCATCGTCCGCCGAGCCCAGCTTGACCGGCTTGACTTCGCCGGTGCCCGCCGCGGCGGGACCGCCGCTGTCGCCGCCGAAGCCGCCGAGGATGACCGAGATGAAGGAGCGGTTCATCGCATGGCACATGATGTAGGACAGGATCGCGCCCGAGGAGCCGACCAGCGCGCCGGTGATGATCAGCGCCGAGTTGCCCAGCGTGAAGCCGATGCCCGCCGCCGCCCAGCCCGAGTAGGAGTTGAGCATCGAGATCACGACCGGCATGTCCGCGCCGCCGATCGGAATGATCAGCAGGGCGCCGAGCACCAGCGCGATGATGGTGATCATCCAGAAGTCGAACGAGCTCTGCGAGACCACCAGGCCGTAGATGAAGAACACCAGCGCCAGCGCCAGCGCGATGTTGATGATGTGGCGGGCCGGCAGGATGATCGGCGCACCGCTCATGCGGCCACTCAGCTTCAGGAACGCGATCACCGAGCCGGTGAACGTGAGCGCGCCGATGGCGACGCCGAGCGACATTTCGATCAGGCTCGAGGCATGGATGCTGCCGCGGGCGCCGATGTCGAACGCGGCGGGCGCATAGAACGCGCCGGCGGCGACCAGCACCGCGGCCATGCCGACCAGCGAGTGGAAGGCTGCGACCAGTTCCGGCATCGAGGTCATCGGCACGCGGCGTGCGATCACCGCTCCAATGCCGCCGCCGATGGCGATGCCGAGGATCACCAGGATCCAGCCGGTGGAGCTCGTCGGCGGATGCGCCGCCAGCGTGGTGGCGATGGCGATCGCCATGCCGATCATGCCGAAGAAGTTGCCCTGGCGGGAAGATGCCGGGCTCGACAGGCCGCGCAACGACAGGATGAAGAGGACGCCAGCGACGAGATAGAGCAGCGCTGCGAGATTCGCGTTCATGTTCCCTGCCCCGTCACTTCTGCTTTTTCTTGTACATCGCCAGCATGCGCTGGGTGACAAGGAAGCCGCCAAATATGTTGATGCACGCAAAGACCAGCGCGATGAAGCCGAATGCGCGCGCCCACAGCGGGCCGTCGTCACTGCCGACCGTAGCCACACCGGTCGCCAGCAACGCGCCGACCACGATGACCGACGAGATCGCGTTGGTGACCGACATCAGCGGCGTATGCAGCGCAGGCGTCACCGACCACACCACGAAGTAGCCGACGAACACCGCGAGAACAAAAATCGACAACCGGAACACAAACGGGTCGACAGCCTCAATTCCATGCATGTCGGCTCTCCTTATGCCTTCGGCTGAAAATTCGGATGGATGACGGCGCCGTCTTTGGTCAGCGCGGTGGCCTGCACCAGTTCGTCGTCCCACTTCACCGCGAGCGACCTGGCGGCCTTGTCGTACAGCGTCTCGATGAACGACAGCAGGTTGCGGGCGTACAGGCTCGAGGCCGAGGCCGCGACCTTGCCGGCGAGATTGGTGTAGCCGACGATCTTCACGCCATCGACGTCCGCCACTTCATTGGCCTTCGCGCCCTCGACATTGCCGCCGCGCTCGACCGCCAGATCGACCAGCACCGAGCCGGGCTTCATCGACTTCACCATCTCGGCGCTGACCAGCTTCGGCGCCGGACGGCCCGGGATCAGCGCCGTGGTGATGACGATGTCCTGCTTCTTGATGTGCTCGGCGGTGAGCGCCGCCTGCTTGGCCTGATACTCTTTCGACATTTCCTTGGCATAGCCGCCGGCGGTCTGCGCGTTCTTGAACTCCTCGTCCTCGACCGCGAGGAACTTGGCGCCGAGGCTTTCGACCTGCTCCTTGGTGGCCGGACGCACGTCGGTCGCGGTGACCACCGCACCCAGACGGCGCGCAGTCGCAATGGCCTGCAGGCCGGCAACGCCGACGCCCATCACGAACACCTTCGCCGCCGGCACGGTGCCGGCCGCCGTCATCATCATCGGAAACGCACGGCCGAAGGCTTCGGCGGATTCGATCACAGCGCGGTAACCCGCAAGATTCGCCTGCGACGACAGCACGTCCATCACCTGCGCGCGGGTGATGCGCGGCATCAGCTCCATCGCGAACGCGGCAACACCGGCATCGGCCAGCGCCTTCAGCGCCGCCTCGTTGCCGTAAGGATCCATGATCGCGATGACCAGTGCACCCTTCTTGTATTTGGTAACTTCAGAGGCTTCCGGGCGCTTCACCTTGATGACGATATCGGCATCCTTCACCGCCTCAGTGCTGACCACAGCACCCGCGGCGTCATAGTCCGCATCCAAAAGACCGGACTTGATGCCCGCACCCGGCTCGATCGCGACATCGATCCCCAGCGCCTTGAACTTCTTCACCGTGTCGGGCGTCGCCGCAACCCGCGGCTCCGCCGCATCGACTTCCCTGGCTATCGCAATTTTCATGACGCCTCCCGCAGCCGTTCGGCCGCGCATGACTTAATCACCGGCCACACCGCCGGGACAACCGAATTCGATCAGGTGAGAAAAATCGCCATCAGGGCGAGGATGACGATGAGGGAAATCGTCCCGTACTTCGTCATCGCGAGAAAACCTTCGTAGGTCTGCTCGTGCGCAGGATAGTCCATGCCATCCGCCGTGGTGTAAGCAACTTCGTTATGGTCAGCCATCGATCCCCTCCAGCGCCACTCTAAATGTTGACGCGAATTAGCCCAATTGCGGGGCAAGGGCAACGTCTGCCGCCGCTTTGGACAGTTGATTAGAACCACCCGCATGCATGCCATGCAATGGTTCTCGCGGAAATTTCCGCGATGCGGAACAGAAAGCCCCACCCTCGCGGAAATTGCCCGGAAACGGGGCTGTCCGGCCTATCCCATGGTTTCCAGTTCAGCGATCAGGCTTTCGATCACCGACAACCCGCCGTCCCAGAATTTCGGGTCCTTGGCGTCCAGCCCAAACGGCTGAAGCAACTCGGAATAATGCTTGGTGCCGCCGGCCGAGAGCATCGCGAGATAGCGGTCAGCAAAGCCTTCGGAGGCGTTTTCGTAGACAGCGTAGAGCGAATTCACCAGGCAGTCACCGAACGCATAGGCATAGACGTAGAACGGCGAATGGATGAAGTGCGGGATGTACATCCAGTACGTCTCGTAGCCCGGCTTGATCTCGATGGCCGGTCCGAGGCTTTCGCCCTGCACGCTCAGCCAGATCTCACCGATCCGCTGCGCGGTCAGTTCGCCGTTGCGGCGCTCGGTGTGGATCGCGCGCTCGAACGAGTAGAACGCGATCTGGCGCACCACCGTGTTGATCATGTCCTCGACCTTGCCGGCGAGCAGCGCCTGACGCTCCTTGCCGTTCTTGGTCTGGGCCAGCAGCCGCTTGAAGGTCAGCATTTCGCCGAACACGCTGGCGGTCTCCGCCAGCGTCAGCGGCGTCGGCGCCATCAGCGCACCGTTCTTGGCGGCGAGGACCTGATGCACGCCATGGCCGAGTTCATGCGCGAGCGTCATCACGTCGCGCGGCTTGCCCTGATAGTTCATCAGCACATAGGGATGCGCCGACGGCGTGGTCGGATGCGAGAAGGCGCCCGGCGCCTTGCCGGGCCGCACCGGCGCATCGATCCAGCGATCGGTGAAGAAGCGCTCCGCGATGTTCGCCATCTGCGGCGAGAAATCACCATAGGCTTTCAGGATTGTGCTCTTCGCGTCGTTCCAGCCGATCTGGCCGGTGGTCGCGAACGGCAGCGGCGCGTTGCGGTCCCAGAACGGCAGCGACTTCTTTTTGAACCAGCGCGCCTTCATTTTGTAGTATCTGTGGGAGAGCCGCGGATAGGCCGCACGCACCGACGCCACCAGCGCATCGACCACTTCGCGCTCGACGCGGTTCGCAAGGTGGCGCGCGTCAGCGATGTCCTGGAAGCCGCGCCAGCGGTCGGAAATTTCCTTGTCTTTGGCGAGCGTGTTGGTGATCAGCGCGAAGGTGCGCTCATTGGCCTTGAAGGTTTTCGCCAGCGCCTGCGCCGCCGCCTTGCGTTTGGCGGGCGCGCGATCCTGCAACAGCGTCAGCGTCGGCTCGATCGCCAGTTCCTTGGTCCCGACCTTGAAGCGCAGCGCCGAAATGGTTTGATCGAACTGCCTGTTCCACGCGGCATAGCCGCTAACGGACTTTTCGTGGAACAACTGCTCGACGCGATCCTCAAGCTGGTACGGCTTGTCCTTGCGCAGATCCTCGATCCAGGGCCGATAGTGATTGAGCGACGGCACAGCCATCGCGCGCTCAATCACGCCGTCATCCACGCGGTTCAATTCAAGATCGAAGAACAGCAGATGCACAGAAGCAGCAGTCAATCGCTCTAAAACGTCGCCATAGAACTTTGATATCTCGGGTTTCGCTTCGTTGTCGGCGTGCATGAGCACAGCATAGGAACTCAACCGTCCCGAGAGGTCGCTTATCGCCTCGTAGCTCTTGATCGCCCCGGCCAGCCATTCGCCACCTTCAGGCTGCGCAACCTGCTCCGCGATCTTGCCCTTGTAGGCGGTCTCGAACGCCACGCAGTCAGCATCGAGCTTGTCGAGATCGCGCGCCACCTCCGGCGCGTCGATGGCCGGATAAAGGTCTGTCAAATTCCACTCAGGCAGCTTTCCCGCCTTGCCTGACGCGCCGGATGTCTTTTTGACCGAAGCTTTCGCCTTGGGCGCGGATTTGGGTTTTGCCGGAGATTTGCGGAGAGCCGAGGAGCGCGAAGCCATATTTCAATCCGTGATGTTCAAGATCGTTCAGGACGCGTGACGATTGCAGCACTTGCCGAGGAAGCCAACTCTTAAGAGGTCGTTAATCGGCATCGGCGAGAGTGCCCCGATTCGAGACATGTTGTTGAGATAGTCCAGAGTTGCGGGGAATGCCATGGTTGCGTCCATTCTGATTGCCGACGACGATGCCGTACAGCGGCGCCTCGTCGAGAATATGGTGCAGCGCTGCGGTTACGACGCCGTGACAGTCGACAGCGGCGATGCCGCCCTCGCCCATCTGATCGATCCCGATGCCAAAGCCATCGACGCCCTGGTGCTCGATCTCGTAATGCCCGGCCTCGACGGCATGGGCGTGCTGGCAAAGATTCGCAATATCGGCCTCGATCTGCCGGTGATCGTGCAAACCGCCCATGGCGGGATCGACAATGTGGTGTCCGCGATGCGGGCCGGCGCGCACGACTTCGTGGTGAAGCCGGTCGGCATCGAGCGCCTGCAGGTGTCACTGCGCAACGCTCTTAACGCCAGCGCGCTGAAAGGCGAATTGCAGCGCATCCGCCACCGCCGCGAAGGCAAACTCACCTTCGCCGACATCGTCACCCGCTCCGAGACGATGAGCCACGTCATTTCGATGGGCAAGAAAGCCGCAGCGTCTACCATCCCGGTGCTGATCGAAGGCGAATCCGGCGTCGGCAAGGAACTGATCGCCCGCGCCATCCACGGCTCCTCCGAGCGCAGCGCCAGGCCGTTCGTCAC